>R20__coassemble_181_pt1 | contig 50466 bp, 42 predicted proteins | sample R20__metabat2_low_PE_005 | metagenome-assembled genome bin R20 | reverse complement strand
TCTTGGAAATCTTGGAAATCATTTTTTCCAGCAGTACAGGCAAATCTTGGAAATCTGGGAAAATCTTGGAAATAGCTTTCCCGACTGCGTCGGGAAATGAAAAACAATTCGTCTAATTCGCGTTTTGCTTGCAAAATAAAATTATAAACATCAAGAGATTAATTCGTTAAATTCGATTAATTCGCAGTTAAAAATAATTAGATGTGCATCCAATTCGTAGTTTTAAAAAATATTAGATGTGCACTTAATTCGATAAATTTGCAGGTTTAAAAAATATAATTTTAGGATTTTTCGCAGTTGCGGCGGGAATGACGGCGGGGACTGTGGTTTTGGCGTGGAATAAAAAATGATTTTGAAAATTAGTTTTCTGATTCAGGATTTTTTGCTATCTTTACAAAATCAAAAATATGCATCATAATGGAGTTAAGCACATATTTTCAGCCTGTTAGTCTTGATAGCGAGATGCTTGCCGAGGGCGAATTCTATACAAATATCGCTTCGGTGTCGCAAATTCATACCGCCGAGGCCGGTTTTCCGAGCCTTGAGGGTGCTGTGTTGGCGATTGTGGGCATCTGCGACGACAGTGGGTCGCCGCGCAACAGTGGCTGCAAGGACGGTCCCGACGAGGTGAGGCGTTACCTCTATCCGCTGGCCAAGCCGGCCGAGGGGGTGAGGATTGTGGACTTGGGCAATATTGCTCCGGGCCGCACGCCTGAGGACACGCGCTTTGCCGTCACCGAGGTGCTGTACAAGCTTGTGGAGATGAACATTACGGTCATCATCCTTGGCGGCAGCCAGGACTATTCGTTTGCGAACTACAAGGCCTACGAGGTGCTGGGGCGCGTGGTGAATGTGGCCAGCATCGACTCGATGCTTGACCTGGGCAGCGACTCGCGTCCGCTGGACAGCCGCAACTGGCTGAGCCACATCGTGGCGCAGCAGCCTAACTTTCTGTTCAATTTTGCCAATATCGGCTATCAGACCTACTTCAACGGGTCGGAGCTGGCGCAGCTGATGGACGAGCTGGGCTTTGACGCCTACCGCCTGGGTGCCATTCAGGGCGATATGGTTCGTGCCGAGACGCTGGTGCGGTCGGCCGATATGGTGTCGGTCGACATTGGCTGTGTGCGTCTGAGCGACGCTCCGGGCCAGGCGCAGGGGTCGCCGCACGGCTTCTATGGCGAGGAGTTGTGCCGCCTGGCGCGTTTTGCGGGTATGAGCGACAAGCTGTCGACGATAGGGTTCTATGAGTACAATCCGCTCTATGACCGTCGCGGGCAGACGGCGCACCTGCTGGCGCACGCGATATGGTATTTCATCGAGGGTTTCTGCAACCGCGCTGCCGACTTTCCGCATCGCGACAAGCACAACTACAAGCATTTTATGGTGGGCCTGAACGACGGCGACTTCGAGATTTCGTTCTACAAGAGCAAGAAGAGCGACCGCTGGTGGATGGAGGTGCCGTACAACGGCGAGTGCCGCGAGCAGTACCAGCGCCACCTGCTGGTGCCGTGCACGTATGCCGACTATGAGCAGGCGCAGCAGAACGAGGTGCCGGAGCTGTGGACGAAGTACTACCAGCGGCTGAACTAACAATGAGAAGTAAAAATGGAAGTTTAGTAAAATCGGAAGTAAAAATGGAAGTAAAAATGGAAGTTAAAACGGAAGTTAAAATGGACAATACGTTTGTCTGCAATAATGTTGCAAAATGTATTGTCCCCTTTTACTCCCTTTTATTACTTCCCCTTTTACTTCCTCTTTAACTCCCTTTAATTAACTCCCTTTTAATTTTCAACAGATGATCATTTTTCAAACACTCAAATAATTAAACACGATGAAACAGAAAAGAATTTTTTTGCTGATGGCCGTGGTGGGTTGCTGCCTTGCGGCGGGTTGCTCGAAGGCGACCTACTATCAGGTGTACCAAACCAATCCCGTCGACGCTTCGCAGTGCGAGATGAAGGACGGCAAGCTGTGCCACGAGGCGGGCAACTGCCTGGTGCGCTATAGCTTTTTCGACGAGAACGGCGACGCTGGCTTCTGGTTTACGAACAACACGGATTCGGTGGTGTATGTGAACCTGGCCGAGACGTTCTTTATCCTGAACGGCAACGCCAACGACTATTATCAGGCTCGCGGCTGGACGACGACCAAGTCGTCGACCATCACCATTTCGAAGCAGGAGCGCAAGAACCGGAAGAAATCGAGCTTTGAAAATATGGAGGGCACGAGCACGAGCGAGATGAAGGCCAGCCAGGTGACGGAGCGCCCCGTTGTGATGATTCCGCCCCATAGCACCAAGTACTTCTCGGAGTTCCGCATCGCCACGCGCGAGATGGAGCTGTGCGGCGTGAAGGACACGCCCAAGAGGGGCAAGCCGCAGGGCCTGTCGTTCACTCAGGACAATACGCCGTTGACGTTTGGCAACTTTGTGACCTACACCATAGGCCAGAAAGGCGTGAAGAAGCATATCGCCGACAACTTCTTTGTCAGCGAGATAATCAATGTCAGCGGCGCGGCGATGTTCGAGACGGTGCGCGCCGTGGACGCTTGCGGCAAGGAGACGGGCGACCGCGTAGAGCGCATACGCTATTCGACGGCCGACCGCTTCTATGTGATTTATAAACGATAACCAGTATTATGTTGGGAGTTAAATGGAGCCAAGGGTAGTTAAAGGAAGTTAAGGGACAAATGTACCTGCTGGACACTATTGTCCCTTAACTCCCCTTAACACCCCTCTAACTTCCCTAAATTCATACATCAAAAACGTAAAAAAAACACCTATAAAAAATCAAATTAATTAATTACTAACCAAGGGGGTGCCCCAACTGGGCCGTGAGGCCAATGGCTGAGAACATACCCCAGAACCTGATCCGGACAATACCGGCGGAGGAAAATTTTATGAAAAAAAACCTGTTTAGAATGGGTGCATTGAGCAAGATGCTCTGCACCGCGGCAGCTGTGCTTGCCGCAACCAGTGTTTCCTATGGTCAAACCGACAAGAGCGACACCGTGAAGGTGAGGCAATTGGAGAAGGTCATCATCTCCGATTCGCGCGTGAGCAACAAGGCGCCGCTGACAACGAGCACGGTGGGTCGCGTCGAACTGGGCGAGGCACGCGGAAGCGTGGCCCTGCCGTTTATGCTTGAAATGCAGCCTTCGGTGGTCGCCAGTGGCGAGAACGGCACGGTGGGTGCCACTTCGATCCGCATACGCGGTGTCGACGCCAGCCGCATCAATGTCAACATCAACGGCATAACGCTCAACGATGCTGAGAGCCAGGAGGTGTTCTGGTACAATATCCCCAACCTTGGCGGTATGGCCCAGAACCTGCAGATACAGCGCGGCGTGGGTGCCTCGACGGGCGGTAGCCCTGCGTTCGGTGCTGCCATCAATATGCAGACCCTCAACGCCAGCAGCAAGCCCTACGGCGAGGTGGATTTCGGCCTGGGCAGCTGGGCTACGCGCCAGTACAGCGTCACTGCTGGTACGGGCATAGGCAAGCGCGGAATTTCGCTCGATGTGGCTGCAAGCGGGCTGAACAGCGACGGTTTTCTGCGCGGTGGACAGACCGAACAGCGCTCGTTCTTCGGCAACCTGTCGTGGTATGGCGACAAGACGATTGTGAAGCTGCTTGCCATTGTGGGCGAACAGCATACGGGCATCACCTGGAACGGTGCCTCGGCCGAGGATCTGGATGCCGACCCGACGTACAATGACGCCGGTATGTTCCACCTGGACGGCAAGACGCTCTACTATGACAACGAGACCGACAACTACTGGCAGCAGCACTACCAGCTCTATGTGTCGCACCTGCTCAGCGACCGTTGGAGCATCAACGGTGCTCTTGATTTCACCCACGGCGAGGGATACTATGAGCAGTACAAGGAGGGCAAGAAGTATTCGAAGTATGGGCTTTCGTTTGCGGGACGCAGCGATTTCATTACGCGCAAGAATCTGGACAACAATGCCTATATGGCTAACCTCAATGTGCGCCGCACGGACTCGCGCTCGACGGTTTCGTTTGGCGACAACTTCCTGCTTTACGACGGCGAGCATTTCGGCTCGGTGATCTGGTGCCGCGATTCGGCGTTTGCCCCGGCCGAATGGTACCGCAACTATGGCGACAAGATCGACAACACGGTTTACGCCAAAGGGACCTACGATTTCAGCAGCAGCCTGAACGGCTATGCCGACATCCAGTTGCGCTATATAAACTATAAGGTGTACGGTTTTGCCGACGACCTTTTCGATATGGACTTCGACGAGAACTATCTGTTCTTCAATCCGAAAGTCGGCTTGAACTATCGCATAGACGACAACCAGCGCACCTATTTCGTGGCGGGCCTTATGGGTCGTGAGCCGCGCCGCTCGGATATCAAGGATGCCATCGGCAACGGCGACACCATCAGGGCCGAGCATATGCTCGACATCGAGCTGGGATATCAGATTCAGAAACCGCGCTGGAACTTCAGCATCAACGGCTACGCTATGCTCTACAAGGACCAGCTGACGCCGAGCGGCGACATCAGCAGCAGTGGCTATGCGCTGATGGAGAACGTCGAAAAGAGCTACAGGGTCGGCGTGGAACTGGCCGGCGGGGTCAAGGCTACCGATTGGCTGCGCTTCGACGCCAATGTAACGCTCAGCCTGAATCGTGCTCTGGATTTCACTTTTGCCGATTTCAACGATGGCGACAGCATCACTATGGTGGTTTCGGAAACCGACACTTCGTGGACTTCGCTCAATGTGACGAAGAATACGCCGCTGTCCTTCTCGCCGTCGGTTGTGGGTTCGGCTATTGCTACATTTACGCCGTTCAAGAATGCTAAGATTCAGCTCATTGGCAAATATGTCGGCAAGCAGTATATCGACAATACCGGCCGCGAGGTCTATGCTATCGATCCTTATTTCCTGCTCAACCTGCGTGCTTCCTACACGTGGCATCTGCAGGGCGGCAGCGAGCTGGAAGCCCAGCTGATGGTGAACAATCTGCTGGACCACAGCTATCGCCTCGGTGCCTGGGTTGGCGACTGGTATGACGACTGGAGCAGCGCGACGGCGGTGTCGTACTATCACAGCGTGGGCTACCTGCAGCAGCCGGGACGCAACTTTATGGCCCGTGTGGTATACCGCTTTTAGTTTTGTAACTACAATGGACTTGCCCTGTCGGCGGACTGTTGATTTTATAAGTTGCCAGATATGATTTCGCTTTTTGGAATCCAGATATCGGTTGTCGACCTTATTGGTGCCGTCATCGGCCTGTTCTATATCATTAGCGAATATAGGGCGGGCCGGTGGTTCTGGCCGCTGTGCCTGCTGATGTCGGCATTCTATATCGTCATTGATTTCAGTTCGGGCTACTATGCCAACGGCGCGATATGCGTCTACAATTTCCTGATGTCGTTCTATGGCATCCTTGTCTGGCGCGGCATCGTGCAGAGCCGCGAGAAGAAGGAGCGCCCGTTTGGCAGTTGCCCGCCGCGCTATTGGCTGTGGATTGCTGTCGCTGCGGTGCTTCTTTCGGCGCTGTTCTGGTGGCTGCTGGGGCTGCTGGGCGAAAGCCAGTATCCTGCCCTCGACGGCATCTCGTCGGCGTTGACAATAATAGGAATGTGGATGCTGGCGCAAAAATGGTGGCAGCAGTGGTTTTGCTGGATGGTGATTGAGCCGCTGATGGTGGCGCTCTTCTGGATGGGCGGCAACTATGCTTCGGCGCTGCTGTACGTTGTGTACGAGGTGTTTTGCGTCCTTGGAATTGTTTCGTGGTACAAAAAATACAAAGCAAATGAATAAAGCCTTCATCCTTGCCAACGGCGAGTTCCCTCGCCGCGAAGAGGCCCTGCAGGCGCTGCTGCAGGCCGACACCGTAGTGTGCTGCGACGGAGCTTACAACAAGCTGCTGGAGAGCCAGATTTTCACTCGCGCCTCGTCGTTGCCGCAGGTCTTTGTCGTGGGCGACGGCGATTCGCTGGGCAGTATCGAGCCTCCATTCCCAACCACTTTTGTGGACGGCTACACCGACCAGGAGACCAACGACCTCACCAAGGCGGTGAAATACGCCGTCTTGCTGGGCGTGGAGCGGCTGGTGATACTCGGCGCTACGGGCCTTCGCGAAGACCATACGCTGGGCAATATCAGTCTGCTGGCCACTTACGCGAGGATGGTTACAGCGTCGGGCGCGCTACTGACGGTGAGGATGTATACCGACTATGGCTACTTTACGCCGTTGACGGCCACCGCAACCCTGCCCAGCTTTGCGCGCCAGCAGGTGTCGCTCTTCTCGCTCGACGAAGGTCTCGCGCTGAGCGTCAGTGGACTAAAGTATCCCATCGACGGGCGCAGGCTCCACTATTGGTGGGAAGCCTCTCTCAACGAGGCCCTTGGCGACAGCTTCACAGTGACCCTCGACGGGCCTGGTACCGTGCTTGTCTATCAGACCCACGACGCAAAATAGTCCGCGCATTGATGCAAAATAAAATGGGAGCCAGCGAAGCTGGCTCCCATTTTGTATTTATATTGCTGTTGATCAGTTGCGTTCAATGTACATCTTCAGCAGGTCCTGACCGATGTCGTGGCGGTAGTAGCGGCCTTTCCACTTGATGTTTTCGGCTGTCTGAAGGCTTTTGAGCAATGCCTCGGGAATGCTGTCCGAAAGGGTTGTTACGCACAGCACGCGGCCGCCGTTGGTGACAAGGTTGCCCGCTTGGGTGCGCTTGGTGCCGGCGTGGAACACCAGCGACTCGCCAACGGAGTCAAGGCCGCTGATGGCGTCGCCCTTGCGGTAGCTTTCAGGATAGCCCTCGGCGGTGAGCATCACGCAGGCAGCCGACCGCTCGTCGATGTCGAGCTGCACGTTGTTGAGGGTGCCGTTCCAGGTGGCCTGAAACAGTTCGACAACGTCGCTTTTGATACGCGGGAAGACCGATTCGGTCTCGGGGTCGCCCATACGCACGTTGTATTCAATGACATAGGGGTTCAGGCTGCCGTCGTCGCCTTTTACGGCCATCAGTCCGAGGAAGATGAATCCCTTGTAGTCAATGCCTTCCTTGTGCAGCCCTTTGACGGTGGGCTGGACGATGTCGTGTTCCACCTTGTGCATAAACGCCTTGTCGGCAAAAAAGACGGGGCTGATCGAGCCCATTCCGCCCGTGTTGAGGCCCGTGTCGCCCTCGCCGATACGCTTGTAGTCCTTGGCGGTGGGCAGAATCTTGTAGTGCTTGCCGTCGGTGAGCACGAAGACCGACAGCTCGATGCCTGTCAGGTACTGCTCTATCACCACGCGGCTGCTGGCATCGCCGAATTTGGCATCGGCCAGCATCTCTTTGAGGGCCTGCTTGGCGTCCTTCAGCTTGTCGATTATCAGCACGCCCTTGCCGGCTGCCAGGCCGTCGGCCTTCAGCACGTAGGGCGGCTTGAGCGTGGACAGGAATTTCTGGCCTTCCTTCAGGGTTTCTTTCGTAAATGTCTTGTATTCAGCCGTCGGGATGCCCATACGCTGCATAAACATTTTGGCAAAATCCTTGCTGCCTTCCAGCTGGGCGCCATTGGCCGAGGGGCCGATAAGGGCTATGTTTTTAAGGCGGTTGTTGTTGGCAAAAAAGTCGGCGATGCCGCCCACCAGCGGAGCCTCAGGACCCACGACGACCATTCGTATGTCGTTGTCGACCACGAATTTGCCGATGCCTTCAAAGTCGTCTACCTTCAACTCTACATTAGTGCCGCATTCGGCGGTGCCGGCGTTGCCGGGGGCTATGAAAAGTTTGTCGCATTGAGTGCTTTTTGCTATGCTGGCGGCCATCGCGTGCTCGCGTCCGCCCGATCCAAGAAGAAGAATATTCATTTTGTCGCAGTTTTGTTAGCGTTAAAATCTTAAATGTGTTTCAGTATCAGTTTGATACAGTCAGATGGCTTTTTTGTTCGGATTTCAAATATACGAAAAAAATCGAAATCGATGTACAGTTTTTTTCAACAGCGGCTTATGTCCTGAATCTCAGGTATCCGTCGCGCACCTCCGCGCCTACGCCAAAGGCGGTCCTGATGCGGTCGGGCGTCAGGGCTTCGGCCGTGGCGCCCTGGAAAAGCATCCGCTTCTCGTGCAGTAGCAGGGCCTGTGGGCAGTAGCGCAGAGCCAGGTTAAGGTCGTGAACCACAATCAGTATCGTCTTGCCCTCGCTCTTGTTGATGTCGGCCAGCAGCTGCATAATCTCGAACTGGTGCGCGATGTCGAGGTTCGACGTCGGTTCGTCGAGCAGCAGGTAGGGTGTCCTTTGCGCCAGGGCGCGGGCAATCATCACGCGCTGCAGCTCGCCGCCGCTCATCTCGCTGGGCAGCGAAAAGCGCAGATGCCAGGTATTTGTCTGGCGCATAGCCTTTTCTACGATGTCCCAATCCTCTTGCGACTCGTTCTGAAGGTGGCGCTGGTAGGGGTTGCGCCCCATCAGGACGGTCTCGAAGGCCGAAAACTCGATGTCGGTCTGCGGATGTTGTTGCACCAGAGCCACCTTCTGTGCGCGCTGCCGGGCGTTGTATTGGCCTATGGCTTTGCCGTCGGCGGCCACCGTACCGCTCTGCGGTGCCAGCAGGCCGGCTATGCAGCGCAGCAGGGTCGTCTTGCCGCATCCGTTGGCGCCCAGGATGGCCGTGAAGGTGCCGTCGCCGATGGTGAACGTTATGTCGCGCAGAATTTCTTTTTTGCCGAACGAACAGTTTATGTGTTGAACCTCAATCATATCCTGCGTTTTGATTTATAAAGTAGATAGATGAACATCGGTGCCCCCAGCAGCGACGTGATCGAGCCCACGGGAAGCTCGTTGGGCGGTATGATGGTCCGCGCAACGGTGTCGCACAGCAGCAGGAACAGGCCACCGACAAAAATGGAATAGGGTATGATGCGCCTGTTGTCCGACCCGCACACCAGCCGGATGCAGTGGGGAACCACAAGGCCCACAAAGCCAATCACGCCGCAGGCCGACACCGAGAAGGCCACCATCAGCGTGGTGAACAGCAGCAGGCGTCGACGCACCTTTTCCACCTCTACGCCAAGGCTTTGCGCCGTCTCGCTGCCCGTCAGCAGCAGGTTCAGGTCCTTGCTGTGATAGAGCACAATGCCGAGGCCCGCCAGCGTCACGGGCAGCACGATGGCCACATCCATCCACGACGCCGAGGCAAAACTGCCCATCGTCCAGAAGATGATGCTCTCCATCTTGTCGTGGTGCATCGCCATCAGCAGCGAGATGACGGCGGTGATGAGGAACGTCAGGCACACGCCCGTAAGCAGCAGCGTGGTGGTGTGCATACGGTTGCCGGTCGATGCCACCTTGAAAATCAGCACTATGGTCAGCAGGGCCGTCAGCAGGGCCATCGCTCCGACGCCCCACAGGTAGGCCTGCAGGCCGAGGACGATGGCTATGGCGGCACCCAGCGAAGCCCCCGACGAGATGCCCAGCACGTAGGGGTCGGTCAGCGGATTGCGGAACACCGACTGGTAGGTGGCGCCGCACACCGACAGCGCCGCGCCGACCAGCACGCTCAGCACCACGCGCGGCAGGCGAAGGTTCCAGAAGATGGGCGAATGCAGCAGCTCGTTGCGGCCGAAGTGCACCACGCCCAGCGTCGAGCACACCAGCATCGCCACGGCCAGCAGCACCGCCAGCGCCGCCGAAACCAACCATATATTCAATCGTCTCTTCATTTTCTATATTGACTGTAAATCGTTATCTCTTAAACTCTTGCCGCTGTCGAGCCTGCATCCTTGACGCGCATTGCGGCGCGCCAGCTCGCCGTTTACGCGCTGCGGCACCTCCTCGTTGCGCAGCAGGCGTCCGTCCGCGCGGCGCCAGGCCAGCTGCGGCAGCACCTGGAAGCGCGGCGGCACCTCGCCGGCAAAGCGCTCAAGCATTATGTCGGGCGACAGCCGCTCCAGCAGGTCGCACACCAGCCCGATGTATCCGTCCATCGTCAGCACCTCGTCGCACACGCCGATGCGGCGCAGCGCGGCGCGAGCCTCGTCGGCCGTGGCGACTGGCGTCGCGGCGACCATCGCCGCCAGGCGCGTGTCGCGGATCACCTGCAGCTGGTGCAGCTTCAGGCTGTCGATGCCGAGTTCGTTGAGTGCAGCGGCCTCGTCCACAATCATTTGGCGCGTCTCGCCCGGCAGGCCCAGCACCAGGTGGGCACCGCAGTGCAGGCCGCGGCTGCGCGTCAGAGCCACAGCGCGGCGCGTGGCCGCAAAGGTGTGGCCGCGCCCTATGGCGGCAAGCGTCGCGTCCTGACAGCTCTCGATGCCGTACTCGACGGCGACAAACGTGCACCGTTCGGCCAGCGAGGCAATCAGGTCCAGCTTCTCCTCGTCCACGCAGTCGGGGCGCGTGCCGATGATGATGCCGGCCACCGACGGGTGGGCCAGCGCCTCGTCGTATAGCCTCCGCAGCGTCGCCAGCGGAGCGTAGGTGTTCGAATAGGGCTGGAAATAAGCCAGATACTGCGTCGTGCCAGGATAGCGGTGGCGGTGGAACTCGATGCCCTCATCGATCTGCTGCCTCACGGGCTTGTCAGGCGAGCAGTAGGAAGGGTTGAAAGCCAGATTGTTGCAGAAGATGCAGCCACCCTTGCTGCGGTCGTCGGCGCTGCGGTTGGGGCAGCCGAAGCCGGCATCGACCGACACCTTCTGCAGGCGCTGGCCGAAGCGGCGGCGGAAATAGGCGGCGTATGAATTGTATCGCAACTCGCTCATTCCGCGTCTGGCACCAGTATGTCTATCATATTCAGGAACTTCAGCTTCGCGCCGGCCTTGTCGGCATAGGCCTGCAGGTGCATCAGGCAACTGGGCTCGGTGCTGGTGACGATGTCGGCACCGGCGGCCAGGGCGGCGTCCACCTTGCGGCGCGCCAGGTCGTCGGCTATGGGCGCGAAACTGTTGGCAAACAGTCCTCCAAGGCCGCAGCAGACGTCGCTCCCGCCCATTTCGGCCAGGCGCAGCTGCGGCACGGCGGCCAGCAGGCGGCGCGGCTCGTCGCGCAGGCCCGCACGGTCGGGATGCGCCAGGCAGCGATAGTCGCGCTGCGTCGTGCAGTGGTCCATAAAGGCCACCGTGTGGGCATAAGGCGCCGTGGGCTCGAACCCTACGACGTTGACCAGGAAGTCGCTCAGGTCGAAGCACTTGTCGATCATCTGGCGGTAGCTGTTGTGGAACGTCGTGTTGTGGAACAGCTGGCCGAAGTGCTTCTGTATGTACACCACGCTTCCGCTGCCGAGGCACACCACGTAGCGGCATTCGTCGAACTGCTCTATCAGTTTCTCGCCCAGCGCTTTGGCCGCGCTTTTGTCGCCCTGGTGGAACAGTTCCTTGCCGCAGTCGGTCAGCGCGTCGGGATAGAGGCACCCGATGCCGAGCCCTTCGAGCAGGCGGATGGTTTTGTAGGCGCATTGCGGCGCAAACTGGTCGATGCAACTGGGCACAAAGAGGCCCACTTTCTTGACGTCTGTGTTCATTCTTCGGATCGGGTTGGTGGTGGTTTGTAGTTGTCTTCTAAACGAACAAGGGCGTGGTTTATTATGCGGCGGGCGTATTTTATTACTTCCGGCGCCGTCGCGCTCCCCGTTTCGGCTCCTCGGTACCGCCGCCGAAGGGCCCTCGGAAGGGCCGCCCACTTGGTGTCGCCGACAGAAAACCCGACGGAAACCAGACCCCGCAAAAAGGCCCCGAAAACACCCTGAAAAAAGCGTTTGGAAAGGGCCAAAAAAGGCCAAAAATCGCCCTTTCTTATCGCACTGATTTCCAGGCACCAAATACCTACCAAAGTTCACCCAAACTTTTACCATATTTTTACCAAATTTTTCGCCAGTGGACTTTGACAAAACTTTCTGAAAACTCGACCCCGTTTTTCGCCCTCGGCAGGCCCCTTCCACTATCGTCCGGCGGAGATAGTTTTTGGCCCTGGGGCAATAATTGCGCCACCGCCGCGTTAAGTGGAAAACCGTGCCGCTGCCGCCTGTCGGGCCCCCTATGGGTGGCCGTGCCGTCGGTTTGCGCACAATGCTTAAAATCAACGATATGAATCAAAACACCATACTCCTTGCCCTCGCCGTACTGCCCGTCATCGTGCTGGCCACGTTCGTCTACCGTCAGGACAAGTTCAAGAAGGAGCCCTTCGGGATGCTCGTCAAGGCCTTCCTCTTCGGATGCCTTTCGGCCCTGCCGGCCATTCTGCTCGAAAATTTCCTGATGAATCTCTTCGTCGGCCTGGGAGGCGAGAACCTGCCGGGCTTCGTGTCGGGAATCTACAACGGCTATGTCGTGGCCGGATTCAGCGAGGAGCTGTGCAAACTGCTGTTGCTCAGCCTTGTGGTGTGGAAATCGCGCCATTTCGACGAGTACTTCGACGGCATTGTCTATGCCGCCTTCGTGTCGCTGGGATTTGCGGGTCTGGAGAACATTATGTATGTCTTCTCGCAGGAGACCTACGGCGCGGCCATTATGACCGGCGGCGTGCGCGCCATACTGTCGGTGCCGGGCCATTTCCTTTTCGGCGTGACGATGGGCTACTACTTCGCCCTGGCCAAGTTCCAGCCTGAGCGACGCGCCGACAACCTCTTCAAGGCCCTGCTCTTTCCGATGCTGCTGCACGGCACCTTCGACGCGCTGCTGATGGTGCCCGAGGCTATGGGGCTGGACAACACCGCCTTTGCCAGCGTGCTTTTCATCGTGTTCATCTATTTCGACATACGGCTGTGGAAGGCCGGAATGCGCCGCCTCAACCACCTGCAGCAACTGTCGGAGCAGCAGGCAAACGACGGCGACGGCTATGGCCAGGACAACCCCTACGATAACGACCCCGGACAGGAGCCGCCGCAGCAGGGCGACGCCTTCAGCGGCTTCAACTGGAACGTGTGAAAAAAGGCTTTGCAGGGACCGGAAAAAGCTGTTTTTTTCGGTCCAAAAATGCAGGAAAACGGACCGCCAAAAACAAGGGAAACGGGCGTTTGGGATTTTTATCAGACAGAATACCAACGAAGTAAAAATTTTTTTTGGTAGTTTCGGAAAAGTTTGTATCTTTGCATCCGATTTCGAAAGGGGTATTAGCTCAGTAGGCTAGAGCGCTTGCATGGCATGCAAGAGGTCATCGGTTCGACTCCGATATACTCCACCAAGGCAACTGAGACACGTTCAGTTGCTTTTTTTAATCCGGGGTAGTAGCTCATCTGGTAGAGCATTTGGTTCGCAATCAAAAGGTAGTGGGTTCGAGTCCCATCTACTCCACAAAAAGAGAGAGCGGCCGCTCTCTTTTTTGTTGTTCGCAACGTGTGTGGAAAAATCCACAAGATCAACAAGATTTCGCTCGCGAAGCGAGCAGGATTTTCAGAGCAGGAATTACCATAATCTCGGGGCCTTGATAATTGCTTGTAAATAAACTGTTTAATATGGCCATTCACTAATAGTAGTGAGTGTTTTGTTTCATTTTGACTAAATTTCGTTAGTGGCCAATATATAATTCGTTTGTAATTTTGCATCCAGAAACAAGCAGTAAAATTTAGCCATTATTTTGGTAATTGATTGGTTGTTATTTAGTTTTATGGATTAATAATGGAAACAGGCATCCTGGGAAAGGCTGCCTGTTTTTTTGTCGCATTCTGCAAACGTATGAAAAAAAGGGTGTCCCGCTGTGGGACACCCTTTGCAGGAATATGCTGTTGCAGGAAACTTACTTCACGACAAGTTTCTTGACCATATTCACGTTCTCGCCGCTGATGCGGACGAAGTAGGCACCCTGGGCAAGGCCCGAGACCTCCATCGTCTTGGCGCAGTCGCCTTCGCAGCTCATCGTGTCGCTCATCACAACACGGCCGTTCATATCGACGATGTTGACCGACACGCTGCCGCTGACACCGCTCAGGGCGATGGTCGTGCTGCTCGTGGTCGGGTTCGGGTAGATGCTCAGGTTGGCACCGTCGGCACCGTTGATGCCGGTCTGGCCGCCTTCGAGGGTGACGAAGTTCACGCGGCCCGACCAGGCACCCGTAGCATCCTCAGCGCACACGGCACGGACGAAGACGCTGTAGCTCTTCTCCGACTCGAGGCCGGTGAGGGTGTAGGTGGTGGCGTTGTTGACGGTGACGGGAGTACCCTGGCCCTGCTGGAAGCCGGCGTTGCCGTATTCGAGGATGTAGCTCGAAGCGCCGCTGGCATCCGTCCAGGTGACGGTGGCCGAGTTGGCGGTGACGTCGCTGACGGTCACGCCTTCAACCTGCGGGCAGGTGGTGGTGGTGAACTGGATGGTGTCGCCATACTCGCTCTCGGCAGCGCCGCCGCCGCAGACGGCCTTGACGGCAGCGTTGTACTGCGTGGTCTGGGCCAGGCCGGTGACGGTGAGGGTGGCAGCCGAAGCGGCGATGACGGTGTCGAAAGTGCTGTTCCAGACGTGGAGACCCCACTCGGTTTCAGCGCCGCCAGCGGTCCAAGCCAGAGTGGCGTTGGTATAGTTGACAGCGGTGGTGTGGAGTTCGGTCGGGACGAAGCACGGCAGTTCGTCGGTGGTGAAGGAAACAACAGCCCATTCGGAGATGAGCACGCTGTCGCAGATGGCGCGGACACGTGCCTGATAGGTGGTGTTGGGTGTCAGTCCGCTGAAGTTGTAGGAGTTGCCGGTGACGGCGATGTTGTTGGCATCGTTGAAGGCAGCATCGGTTGCAAGCTTGATGCCGACTTCATAGTCGGTGGCCGAACCGCTCCAGAAGATGCTGGCATTGTCGTAATCGGGTGTGCCTGTGCTGACGATGGGCGTTGCGCAGTAGAGTCCCGACGAGGTCACCTCGACGTTGTCGATGCAGACGCTATAGAAGGTGCCGTCTTGATACCACTTGAAGGCGATGAAGAGGGCACTGGAGGGCACCGTGTCGAAACTGATGGTGTCGAACACGCCGCGTCCTGTCTGCTGGCCGTCGCCACTGTGTTGCGAAGCGGACGATGCCGGGCGCGTGGCGATGGGCACGAAGTCGGTTTCGAAGTTGAGGCCAGTCATATAGCCCACATAGAGAGTACCTATCGTGCTTTCTGTGCAATACCAGTATTTGAGGGTAAGGGTGTTGACGGGTTCGACGAACTTGGGCAGACGGACAATCTTGGTGTTGCCATAGGCGGCACCGCTGCCGCTGGTCATCGTGATGGGATAGTCAGTGATGCTGTAGGAATAGGTGCCGCCGCCGGTGATGTGAGGCATATAGGCTTCATTGGTGCCGTTGCTGTAGCCTTCCCAGCAGTCGGGCAGCACGCCGCCGGTGACATTGTACGCCACGGGCGTGTAACTGTCGAAGTCCTCAAAGAGAGTGTCGTAAGCGACGATGGGTGCGCAAGTGGTAGTGATCTGGATGCGCGGGGCGCTGTAGCTGTAGTCGTCCTGTCCGCAGACGTGATAGACCCACACATAGTAGTCGGTCTGAGGCTGCAGGCCGTTGACGGTGATGCTGTTGGTCGTGGTGGTGTTGTCGATGTTGGTGGTGGTACCGACCTCGCGCAGACGCACCAGGTAGTTGTCGGCAGGGTTGCCGTCCCAGCTGAGGCTGACGAAGTTGTCGCCGATATTGGTCACAGTGGTGTTGGTGGGTCGGATGCAGCTCTGCTCAGCGACGGCAATGCTGTCGATGGCACCGGCGCCTTCCCAGACGGGATGCGTCGTGGTGGTGCTGGTGTACCAGTTGAAGACCAGACGCTTGACACCGCTGACGTTGTCGAAGAGGACGGTGTAGGTGTTCCAGTTGGTGTCGCGCACCACGTGGACGGTGTTGAAGCTGCCCCACGGCGAGGTGAGTGCTGTCGAAGCGGCGCTGGTGACGGGGATGGACGGGTCGACGAGCATCACGTTGATGCCCTCGTAGTTGCCGTCGTTGACACCGGCCGACTTGGCGAGGAAGGTGACTTCAAAGCTGCTCTCGGTAGCGCCAAAGTCGATGTCGCGATATGCGGCGGCATTGGTGATGGTGCTGTGCAGCGAGTTGCAGGTTGTGCCGTTGTCGGTGCTGACATAGAGGCCGTAGTTGCCCTGTGCCGCCTCGGCAGTGCCGCGATACCAGTTGACCTGGTTGTTCGATATGGTCTGCCAGTTCTGCCATTCGGCATCGTTCTCGAAGTCGTAGGTGTAGGGCAGCGTGGCCGGCACCTGGCTGGTTGAGGCGCTGAAGATGTCGGCATTGTAGCCGCCCAGTGTTGTGGCGTTGCAGTATGAGCGGACATAGATGTCGTAGAGCGTCGAAGCTGCAAGGCCGGTGAGGGTGTAGGGCTTCTGGTTGGCGAGGACGGTGGTGCCTGTGCCGCGAGTGAAGCCTGCGGGGCCGTATTCGATTTGCCACATATTGGCATTGACGGTGTCGGTCCAGTCAATGGTGATGCTGTTGCTGGTGGTGCTGACGGTCTGCAGGTTGTGCGGGCGTCCGCAGGGCGAAGTGAAGTCGACACGCAGGTCGTCGACATAGACATAGCTGTAGCAGTAGGTGCTGCCGTAGAGAGGCGGCACAGCGTCATAGATGGCAATGTGCTTGCCGGTGCCGGTATAGCTGCTGAAATCGACTTCGATGTCGACCAGTGCGCTGGCGGCAGAATCCTTGAGGTCGATGGTGTCGATGCCTACGAAGGTGCTGATGTCAGTGGGGTCGGTCATAACGCCCACCAGCAGTCGCGAAGTGTAGTAGTTGGTGGTGGAGGAGTAGCGGCGCATCTTGAAGCTGACGGCGAGCGAGTCGAGGCCGACATTGAATTCGGGCAGAGCCACATAGCTGTAGTAAGCGGTGGATGTCGACGACGACGGCTGATAGCCGTAGAAATAGAGGTAGCGCTGTCCGCCGATGAGGTAGGTTGAGGCGTTGTTGGGATAGGGATAAGCCGTAGTAGAGTTGGTGCCTTTGGTCCAGCAGGGATCGATGGTGGCTGCGGTGCCGGCGGCATAGCTTTCGAAGTCCTCATAATAAGGAACAGTATAGATGCCACAGACCGTGCGGAACGGTGTTGCGAACGACCAGGGACCATCCTCGGTGGCCGAGCAGGCGGGACGGACATAGAAGTCGTAGCCGCTGCTGGCCGACAGGCCAGTGATGGTGATGAAGGTATCGAGGGTCGTCAGCTGGGTGCCGTTGCCGAGGGTGAATCCTTCGGGACCGTATTCAACGGTATAGCCGAATCCGTTGTTGCCGTTCGGGTTGACCCAATGGATGTTTGCGGTGTTCTCGGTGGCGGTATCGACGGTGATGTCGACAACGCGCGGGCAGAGGGGTATATAGTCGACAGTGATGTTGTCGAGAATAACATAGCTGTACGAAGCGGTGGCGGTGCCGTAGAGCGGCGGGACCTCGTCGTAGAAGGCGATGAACTTGCCGTTGCCGGTATAGTTGTCGAATTTGACTTCGTAGTTGAGATGCGCGTAGGCCGGTTCGTTCTTCATATCGATGGTGTCGACCGGCGCGAAGGTGCTGATGTCGTTGGGGTCGTTCATCACGCCGACAACGATGCGCGAGGTGTAGCTGTCGGTCGTTGTGGCATAGCGGCGCATCGAGAAGCTGACGGACAGGGTGTCGATGTCAGCATCCATCATCGGCAGGGCAGCGTAGCTGTAGTAGGCCGTGGTTGACGACGACGAGGGATGGTAGGAGTAGAAATAGAGGTAATTGCCGTCGATCTGGTAGCTGGCGGCATTGTTGGGATAGGGGTATTGCGTGGTGTTGTTGGTACCCTTGACCCAGCATCCGTTGATGGAGGCCGTAGTACCCGTGCCGTAGCTGTTGAAATCCTCGGTGTAGGGCAGCGGCATTGGCGAGCAGGCAGTGGTGAACGAAGTCATTATCGACCAGTCGCTGACTTCATTGCCGCAAATGCTGCGGACGAAGAAATCATAGCCAGTGTTGGGGGTAAGGTTGTTAAGGGTCACGTAGTTGTTGGTGGTAGTGATCGGTGTCACGCCTGTGCCGTTGGGGTCAATACCAGTAGTTCCGATGACGTACTCGAAGCTGGTGGCATTGCTGACCCAGTTGATGGTGGCAAAGGTGTCGCCAAGGCTGTTGATGGCCACGTCGGTGGGACGCGGGCAGGCAGGCATTTCGGCACAGAGGTTGAAGGCCAGGTTGACGCGATTGGAACCGCGTGTAGCAGTGCGGGTGTTGGAGGTACTGGTGCGGTAGCCATAGAGGGTGTAGTAGTTGGGCGACGTGCTGCCATAGTAGAAGTTGCCGCTGGCGGTGGGAGTGGCGGTGCGCTCGAAGATGATGAGCAGGTTGTTGTTGCCGCTGTAGGTGAAGGGAGTGCTGAGTTGCATCTCGGCCCATTCGTTGGCGGAGGTGGTAAGGGTGCTGTCGAAGACCTGCACCAGGTTCAGCGTGTTGAGGAGGTTGGTGTCGGAAGCACCGGTGAAACCGTCGAGCGAGGTTTCGGCCATATAGACCTTCAGACTGGGGATGGTGCAAGCCGTTGCGCCAGCCTGAACGCTGATGGAGTTGATGTTGGCGCTGGCGATGAGGCCCATCTCGGCCAGTTCGGCGGCAGAAAAGATGTTGGCTGTGTAGCCATAGGGATAGCTGTTGTAGTTATAGGCGAAATAGGTATATCCGCTGTTGGTGCCTTCGCCAATGGTGTCGAGGATGTTGACATAGCCCGTGCCGCAATCCAACAGGGTGCGGAACGACTGGCGTGCAGGCATCTCGGAAATCTCGCTGCCGCAGTCGGCAATGACGGTCCAGTAGTAGGTGGTCCAGTCGTCGAGGCCAGTGATCAGTGCCGATGTGGTGGTGCTGGTCACAGAGGTCTGGCAGGTGTCAATGTTGAAATTGGGCTGCGTGCTGTAGTATACGGTATAGCCCGTAGCGTTCTGGCTGGCGTTGGTCCAGCTGACCAATGCGGCATCGTACGACAGGCTGTCGACGGCCAAATCGCCGCTGCGACGGCAGTCGGGTGCCTCGTCGAGGATGATGTCGTCAATGCCGACATAGTTGTAAGTGTAGGTGCTGCCGTACAGCGGCGGTATCGGGGCCAGAATGGCAATGTTGTGGCCCGTTCCGGTATAGCTGTCGAAGAAGATTTCGTTATCCCATACCGTACCGGCATCCTCGTTCTTCATATCGAAGATGGCAACGGTGTCGAAGGTGCTGATGTCGGTGGGGTCGGTCATCACGCCGACGATGAGAAGCGAGGTGTAGTAATTGGCCGTTGAGTTGTAGCGTTTGCTCTTGAAGCGCAGACGCAGGTCGGCCAGGTCGCCGTCGTATTCGGGCAGTGCGGCATAGCTGTAGACCTGTGTCGTTGTAGCCGACGAAGGCAGATAGCCGTACATATGCAGGCTCTTGCCGCCGCTGATGAGGTAAGCCGCCGCGTTGTCGGGATAGGGATAGGCGGTTGTGCCGTTGGTGCCTTTGGTCCAGCAGGGGCTGATGTCGGCCGTGCTGCCGGTGTTGTAGCTTTCGAAGTCCTCGCTGTAGGGCAGGTCGTCGCTGGTCAGTGCGGTGCAGGCAGTGCGGACGGTGAGGGGCATCGTGGGGTTGCTGAGCAGGCCGCTGCAGCTGGAGACGACAATGACTTCATACTCCGTATTGTCGTTGAGGCCTCCGATGCCGATAAGGGTGTCGTAGGCTGTTTCGGGATAGACGGTGTCGATGCTGAATCCCGGGGTTCCGATGTAGACATACCAGCTGTCAGGATAGTCGGAGGCGTCCCAAGCCACATAGACGCTGTCGGCAGTGGCGCTCACCAGGGTCAGGTTGGATGGCGTGGGGCAGTCCAAAGCTTCGCTCAGCATAACGTTGTCGAGGCCGATGTAGTTGGTGCCGCTGCTCGTCACAGGAGCCAGGAAGGCGATGCGGTTGCCGGTGCCCTCATAGTTGGCCAGGCTGACGTTGTAGCTCATCACCTCGCTGGCAGGCAGCGACGTGAGGTCGTAGACCTGCAGGGTGTCGAAGGTGTTGAAGTTGCCGGGCGTGCTCATAACGCCAAGGATGATTTCCGAACGATAGGTCGACGAAGTGCTGCTGTAGCGTTTCAGCTGGAAGCTGAGCTCGAGGTCGCTCATCTGCATCTCGTCAAGGTCGACGGCGGGCAGGCACACCCAGCTGTAGTTGCTCGTGTTGCTGTAGAAATAAAGGCCACGGTCGCCGGTGATGGCGGCAGTTGTGGTATTGGAAGGATAAGGATAGGCTGTCGAATAGGAGGTACCCTTGGTCCAGCAGGGGCTGATGGTTTCGCTCGAGCCGCTGCCGTAGGCCTCGAAGTCCTCGGTCAGGGGCAGGTCGGCGGTGGTCAGCAGGTGGCACTGTGTGGTGGCAGTGGTGCTATAAGCGAAGGTGGTGTCGCTGCCGCAGACGGTGCGGATGCTGATGTTGTAGGTCGTACCCATCGGCAGGTCGCTGATGGTGACGGTGGGCACATAGACCTCTTCGACGTTGACAACATTGCTGTTTGGCACGCTGTATTCGACCAGGTAGGAGGTGGCGTTGTCGCAACCGTTCCAGCTGATGGTGATGCTCTGGTCGTCAGCGGTGACGTTGGCCGTTGTCGGGCGCAGGCAGCTGGGCTGCTCGGCGCACATATCGAAGCGCATATTGACACGCTGCGTTGCACGCGTTGCCGTTGGGCGCGTTGCGCTGGCGGTCTTGTAGCCATAGATTGAACGGTAGCTGGGCGAGGTGCTGCCATAGTACGACGACACGGCAGCCGACGACACGGTGTCGCGGAAGGCATAGACAATCAGATTGCCAGTACCCGAATAGTAGAAGGCCGAGTCGAGGGTAATGGTGTTCCATTCGCCTGACGTGCAGGTGAAATCGCCCGACCAGTAGGGGGTAAGGCTATTCAGCATCGTCGTGTCGCTGGGACCCGAAAACTCTTCGAGGGTCGTCTCGGCCAGATAGATGGTCAGGTTGTTGATGGTGCCGCCGGTGGCTCCGGTGTTGACGCTGATGGTGTTGATGTATGCTCCCGTCTGCAGACCAAGGTCGAGCAGCTCTTCGGCCGTGAAGATGCTGGCCACGTAGCCTATGGGATATGTGGTCGAGGGATAGGCAAAATAGGTGACACCCGACGAGGTGCCCTGGCCGATGGTGCCGACCACGTTGAGCAGGTCGTCGCCGCAGTCGCGCAGGGTGTGGAAGGTCCGCTGGACGGGCACGTCCGAAATGTCGCCACCGCCGCAGTCGGCCACAACGGTCCAGTAGAAGTTGGTGTTGCTGGGCAGGTTGCCGATCTCGGCCACGGTGTCGGTGACGGTGACGTAGGTCAGGCAGGTGTCGATGCCGAAATCGGGCGTGGTGCTGTAGTAGACGCGATAGCTGCTGACGCTGGGGCTGTTGTTGCTCCACGTCAGGCGGACGGCGTCGGTGGCAACGCTGTCGACAGCAAGGTTGGTGCTGATGTAGCACGTGGGGGGCAGACCGACGGTGACGCTGTCAATATAAGTATAGCAGGCCGCTGTTGGCGAGCACATAAGGGTGATGTACTGGCCGTTGCCTTCATACGTCGACAGGTCGATGTCGAAACGTTCCCAATGCGGGTTGCTTGTGGTGCTGATGGCCTGCACCTGCACGCTCTCGATGGCGGTGAAGGTGGTGGGGTCGTCGGGGTCGCTCATCACGCCGACGGTGATGTGGCCATAGTTGGCGCTGGTCTTGAGGGCGTAGAAAGTAAGGTACAGCCCGTTGACCGAGGTCTCAAACAGCGGAAGGGTCAGCCAGCTCTTGATGGAAGCCGTGCCGTAGAAGTAGGCCGAAGCCGTGCCATTCAGCTTGTATGTTGTTAAGGGATAGGGAAATGCCGTAGTGGTGCCCTGACGGTAGCTACCGAGGCAGTCGTTGCCGAAGTGGCCGGTGCTGCCCGTCGTGCCGTCGTCGAACCCGTATGTCCACGGCAGCTGGGCTGCGGTGACGAGGGCGCAGGCAGTGGTGAAGTCATACGAGCGTGCCAGGCTGGTGTCGTCGACATCGCAGATGGCGCGGATGCTCACGGTATAGCCGGTCTGGGGGGTCAGGTTGTTGAATTCGGCCGAGTCCTCGTAGACAATCTGCGAAGCCACCGTGCCGTTGGTATCCGACAGCACCACTTCCCATTCGGTGGCATCGCCCATCTCTGTCCAGTGGACAAGGGCATTGTCGGGGCCGCAAATCACGCTGATATTGTCGACGCGCGGGCAGCTGGGAAGGTAGCTCACCACGATGTCGTCGATGCAGCAGGTGTGGTACGACGAGTTGCTGTGCTCCCACTTGAAAGCCAGGCGTGTGGCTGTGGACGGCACTTGCGAAAGCATCGCCTCCACGCTCAGGCCCACGCCGGCGGCCTGAACGCCGTAGCCGCTGTGGTAGGTTGCCGCCGACGAGGTGTAGCTGGCAATGGAGACAAACGTGCTGGTGTCGTCAGAGGTGACATAGCCCAGATGCAGCGTGCCATTGCTGGCGAGGTTGCTCTCGGTGCACATCCAGAACGAAATCTGAAGCTGGTTCAGCGGCACGTTCATCGGTGGCAGCAGAACGTACTTGTTCATACCGTAGCTGGTGTTCGTGCCTCCCGTCATAGCGAGGCTTTTCTCCCCGTGGTAGTAGACGTAGCTGCCCGTACCTGCCACAACGGTAGGAATATAAGGGTTTGTAGTGCTGGTCGAGCTGCTGAAGCCTGTCCAGCAAGTGGGCAAGATGCGCCCAGTGGTGGCGTTGTAGGCCACACCCGTGTAGCTCTCAAAATTCTCTGAGAACGGCACGGTCTGCGTGCAGTCTTGCGCCCGCGTTGCCCACGGCACCATCAGAAGTGCCGCAAGCAGAAGTCGTTTAATTGTTTTCATAAAGAAAAATCAGTTAATTTGGTTAGTAAAAAAATATTATATGTTGACAATCATCTTTTTGAGTTTCGTTTCGACGCCTTTTCCAAGGCGCAAATCGGATGCAAAGTTAGCAAAAACATTCCAAAGAAACAAGCCCGCACCGAAGGATTAACTTTTTTTATATATTTATTTACGGCTTTGTGTTAGGCTTTTTAGACAATAAATATTAGGCTTTTTGGGGAGATTAGGCGGAAACCGGAAGAACACTTTTATGGCACCCGCCGCGTCGCTTTATGGCACCATCCGCGCCACTTTATGGCATCATCCGCGTCGTTTTATAGCACCATCCTTGCCGTTTTATAGCACCAGCCGTGCCGCCCCCGACATCCCATCCTGCCGGCAGGAAATTTTAACATTTCACCGCCTGAAAAAACTATTTCAAAAAAGAAAAAAACACCCCAAAAACACCCCAAAAATGCGAAAATGCAACCGCTTGATTTCCAAGTATCAAATACCTACCAAAGTTCACCCAAACTTTTACCATATTTTTACCATATTTTTCGCCAGTGGACTATGACTGGCCTTTGGTTAAATTTTCTTAAATGTTAAATGCCCCGCACTTCGCCGCCGCAATAAAATCGCCTCGCCGCCGTTAATGGGAAAAACAATCATCAAAAAGTTTAAGCAATGAACAAGAAAGTAGCCGATCTGCTCAACGATCAAATCAACAAGGAGTTCTACTCCGCCTATCTCTATCTCGATATGTCCAACTATTTCGAGCGCCGCGGCCTGAACGGCTTCGCCAACTGGTATATGATTCAGGCTCAGGAGGAACGCGACCACGCTATGCTCTTCTACCGCTATATGCAGAACAACGACTGCCCCGTGACGCTCGGCGCCATCGCCAAGCCCGACAAGGTGTTCAAGAAGGATATGGACGTGCTGAAGGCCGGCCTGGAGCACGAGGAGTATGTCACCGACTCGATCCACACCATCTATGACGCCGCCAGCAAGGTGAAGGATTTCCGCACGATGCAGTTCCTCGACTGGTTCGTCAAGGAGCAGGGCGAGGAGGAGACCAATGCCCGCGATATGATCTCGAAGATGGAACTCTTCGGCAGCGACCCGCGCAGCCTCTATATGCTCAACCAGGAGCTTGCCGCCCGCACCTACAGCGCCCCCAGCCTGGTGCTGGACTAATGACTGCCCGCACGCTGGCAATCAGCCTTTGAGGGTTTGTTTTGACAATTCGGCCAGAGTTGTCAAAATAAACCCTCAATGTTTTTTTAGGAACTATATAAAAATTCGTTTAATTCGCGTTTTGCCTGCAAAACATAATTCTAAACAGCGACAAAAATATTCGCTAAATTCGTTTAATTCGCAGTTGAAAAAAATATTAGAGGTTCCCTTTATGGGAATAGTCTGACTGTGCGCGCGTAGTGGAATCTTTTCATTCGTCGTTCTTGGCGTTGGGGACGGCAAAGATGACCGTCAGCGCTCCGACGGTGCCGGCCGCAAGCACTATGGGCCGCGCCACCGTGCCGGCGGGGATGAAGACCAGGGCCGACAGGAGCACGAAGAAGACCATCACGCCCACGGCACCGGCCTTCTGCGTGGCCGTCATTCCGCCCCGGCGCTGGTAGGAGCGTATGTAGCGGCCCAGCCACGAGGCCAGCAGCCACTGCTGCAGGCGCGGCGACGAGCGGAAGAAGAGCCACGAGGCAAGCAAAAGGAAGGGCGTGGTGGGCAATCCGGGCACCACCACACCCATCACTCCAAGTCCTACGCACACAAGGCCGAGTACTATGAAAACGGCGCGCTTCATTTCTGTTTGGCCAGTGCTGCGCCGGCATTCCAGGCGCGGCCCACCTGCTCGCCGCCGGTGTAGTAGCCGTTCTGGAACTGGTCGAAAGTGAGGGCGTTGAGCTTCAGCGGGTCAACTTTGCCGTTGGCGGCCAGCACCTTCTCGTCGGCGGCCACGTTCAGTATGCGGCCCACGATGCAGTGCAGGTTGGGGGTGTTGACCTCTTCGGCCAGTTCGCATTCCATCACCAGCGGGAACTCGTCGATGACGGGAGCGTTGACGCGGCTGCTGCGCGTGGCGTGGTAGCCCGAGCGCTCGAACTTGTCGGGCGTCTTGTTGCCCGTGGCAATGCCGAAATAGTCGGCCACGTCCATATGGTCGCGGTCGGCGATGCTGACGGTGAAGGCCTTGGTGGCCAGGATGTTTTTGGTCGTTTTGTGGTCTTTGCCGATGAAGAGGGCTATCTTGTCCATATCGCTGATCATACCCCAGGCGGCATTCATCACGTTGACGCGGCCGCTCTCGTCGTAGGCGGCAACCATAAGTACCGGCATAGGATAGACGGCTGGCAGAATTCCAAGATCTTTTTTCATTGTTAGTTGATATTTATTAAAAGTTAAAGTGGAAGTTAAAGTGGGAGTTAAAATGGACAATACGTTTGTCTACAATATTGTTGCAAAATGTATTGTCCATTTTAACTCCCATTTTTACTTCCATTTTAACTTCCACTTTAACTCCATTTTAATCCATTACGCTTTGTTGAATTTCTCCTTGCCCTGTCGGCAGCGGGGGCAGCGCCAGTCGTCGGGCAGGTCCTCGAAGGCGACGCCGTCGTGCTCGGCGGGGTCGTAGACGTAGCCGCAGATGCTGCACACGTATTTGCCCGAGGCCTTCTTGGCGGCGAAGTCCACTTCGGCCAGTACTGTCGGCACGGGGTTGTCGAGGTCCATAACGCGGTCGGCCTCAAGGTTTTCGTATCCCTGGGGCGTATGGGTACCCATATAGACCGTGGGGTGGTTGCGGACAAAGTCGCGCACGCGGTCCAGCGTCTCGCGGGCGGCGGCCAGGTCGTCGTAAACCACCGAGAGCTTGTTCTCGTACAGCGCCTCGTCGACGTAGGTGATGTCGCCCTGGAACATATAGAATTTGCCGCCGTTCTCGGCAATAATCAGGCTGTTGCCCTTGGTGTGGCCTTTGGCCTTGATGAAGTGGATGCCGTCGGCAATCTTCTGGCTTTCAGGGAAATTGTAGTAAGGGCCGTCGGTGAAGTGTACCGGCACCAGGTTGGGGATGTCCTTCAGCTCGTCGGCGCCCATCTCGTCGGCGTTGACATAAATCTGGGCGTTGGGGAAGAGTTTCAGGCAGCCGCTGTGGTCGCTGTGGCGGTGCGTCAGCAGGATTTTGGTCACCTGCGTGGAGAGGTAGCCCAGCCTGTCGAGGGCGTCGACGTAGCTGCAGATGTCCTCGCCGGTGTAGGCCGCCGACGTCTCGTCGGGCACCTCTTCGGGTGTGCCTGTGGGCAGGCCCGTGTCGACCAGTATCACCTCGCTGCTGGTGTCGATAAGGTAGTTCTGCAGGCTGCCGCGATAGCGTATGCTGCTGTCGAACTTGTCGGTTCCCTCTTCGCCGCCAAAGGCGAAAGGCTGACCGTAAAAACCATTCTTTCTGAATTTTACTGCTTTGATTTTCATATAACTGTATCGTTGATTTGTTTTTTTTAGAGGTGCAAATTTACGAAATATTTTGGATTTCAAATTATTTTGTATCTTTGCACTTTTAAATCAATTAAATATTAACCTAAAAACTAAAGAAAAACAATGAGTAAAAAGTTTATCTGCCCTGTCTGCGGCTATGTCTGCGAGGGCGACGAGATGCCTGAAAAGTGCCCCATCTGCGGACAGCCTATGAAGGAAATGACCGAAGAAAACCGCACTTGGGCCGCCGAGCACATCGTCGGTGTGGCCAAGGATGCCCCCGAGGATATCAAACAGGAGTTGCGCCACAACTTCGAAGGTGAATGCAAGGAGGTCGGTATGTATTTGGCTATGAGCCGCGTGGCACACCGTGAGGGATTCCCCGAAATTGGTCTGTACTGGGAGAAGGCTGCCTGGGAAGAGGCTGAGCACGCCGCCAAGTTTGCCGAACTGCTGGGCGAGGTGCTGACCGACAGCACCAAGGAGAACCTGCGCGTGCGCGTGGAGGCCGAATACGGCGCCACCGCCGGCAAGACCGACTTGGCCAAGCGCGCCAAGGCCTTGAACCTCGATGCCATCCACGACACCGTCCACGAGATGGCTCGCGACGAGGCCCGTCACGGCAAAGCCCTCGAGGGTCTGCTAAACCGCTATTTCAAGTAGCGGTCCGCTTGCGGGCTGCAGCAGCAGTCCGCATTCGGAATGCAAAAAAAAGAGTGCCATCACGGCGCTCTTTTTCATTATTTATTAACTGATTGCTTTATGTGTACCTCAAATAAGGTACTATTTTCAAACTGCGAATTTTGTGTTGGGTGACCTGTGATGAGTGACCAATGACACGAATGCGCTCGTCTTACAGGTCACGGGTCGTTCGTCACAAATCATTGCTGTCGGGATTTTTGTTTTGCTGGCAAAAGGCATATTTATGGATATTACCTTATTTAATAACCATTTCCTTTACAAGATTGACCTCGCTGTTTTTCATACGGCAGAATTTTTAGTTTCTGCCATATAAGTGTATTTTGGTGGTAAAAAAGTTTAGATAAAATTGTTAAATAATGTTAATCTAACCTTTAATCGCTTGATATTTTGGTAAGTGACTTTCATTTGTTTTTGTAAAAAAGAAGTGGAACCCGATTGGGCTCCACTTCTTCTTTTTAGTGTCTCCGCATCAGGAGACGTCTTTGTTTTGTTGTGACCCTGCTGCGATTCGAACGCAGGACCTACTGCTTAGAAGGCAGTTGCTCTATCCAGCTGAGCTACGGGGCCATCGTTGCAACGTTGGATTTCGAATTCCAATAAACGGATTTCTTTATCCTTTGTTGCCTTTTTGTCGGGATGCCCAGATTCGAACTGGGGGTCTCCTGCTCCCAAAGCAGGCGCGATAACCGGACTACGCTACATCCCGCCGGTGCCTATTAAAAAAACGCCTCTTTTTTTAGGGGCGTTTTGCGGAGAAGGGGGGATTCGAACCCCCGGTACCCTAATCGAGTACGACAGTTTAGCAAACTGTTGGTTTCAGCCACTCACCCACCTCTCCGTGGTCAATGTTGAATGATGAATTCCGAATCTCGAAATTGCATTTCTAACCTCATTGAAATCGGCTGCAAAAGTACTAACTTTTTGTATTCTGACAAAATTTTTTTTCCTTTTGCAGCAAAAAATGATGTTTTTTATTTCTTTTTTGCTTGGTTAGCAACACTTTCCATCTTCTTGCGAATTTCCTCCTAGTCGCCTAAAAAGTAGTGTTTTTGGAGTTGAATTTGGTCATTAAAATCGAAAATGTAGGGTACTGCGGTGGGTATATTGAACTTGATTATTTCTTCGTTACTATGGGCTGGCAATCGTTACTGTCAAAGATTGCATTGAAATGTCGTTCAAACATTGCATAAGGGGAGTCACTCTTCCTGTCGTTTCTCACCAGCAGATGAACAGTGTTCCTCGCGTGAAGACCGTGAATCAAGTTTGCGACGTAGCACAACTCTCCGTCCCTCAATATCAGTATCAGGGTGGGACCTATATTTTTATATGTCTTTAAGTTCAACTGGTTTGCGTTCAGGTCTTTCTTTGTTTCAGCGAAAAAATATATGGCACGTTCCATATCTCTTTTTCTTTCGTCTGGAGGTGTATTTCCAGTGACTCTCGCAATGTTGAAATTTTTGGCATATTCTGGGTCTATGGTTGCTATTTTCACCTGTATGCCCACTTTTGACAGTTCACATAGCTGGTCGGCATATTTTTTGAATGAACTTAAGTTTGTCGCAAGAATGCATATTTCTTTTTTGGCATCACCAAAGAATTTTTCAAGATTGCATTCTTCCCTATTACGCTTTACAGCAATTATTGAGTTTGCGCAGAACGTGCAGTTCTTGCCGTTGAAGTCCTCTATCGTTGACTGCAGTTTGCTCTGCATTTCCTCAATGTTTTTTTCTGCCGTTTTTACATTTTCCTCCCTTATCTGCAAGGCAGTCTTTTTTTTGTGCTGGACAATTTCAATCATCAAAGTGGATGCACAAGATATGAAAATAGCCACCGCTAACGAGGCGAAAGGGCTATCGGAGTAGGTGCTGCCCTTAAAATGCGACAGCATAATATGAAGGCCGAAGAAGAAGGCGGTCATGAAGGACAAAATGATATATGTCGAGCGTTTTTGCCACCAGCTTTCGTTTTTCTCTGTCTGATTATTTTTCATTTTTGGTCAGTTTATTGATGGGAATTCTTTTAGAATGCGGTTCAACAATCGATGAAATAATTGCTGTCCGATACATCTTCGAACGATAGCCCACTGTCGTTCAGTTGTATGTTATTTCTCATAAGGAATGATTCAATACCTTGATATGTGACAGGGAACTCGTCATACAGGTCCAGTGCGGCCGAGTAAAGGCGTTTGAATTTGTATTTGCTTATCTTGCAAGGGGTTGTCAGGTGCGGAATCTTATGTTCCGCAATGTAGCTGCACACTTCCTGTTCATTGAAAGGAAGGATGGGGCGGATGATGTACTTGCCATTGGGGAAACATTCCTTAAGCGACATTTTGTGGAGCATCCGTGTGGTTTCATTTCTCTCCGCATCCGGCAGTGCCGCTATTTTGCTCAAGTCATAGTTGCATTTCAGCAGCATCATATTCAGGTATGACAGCGCGTCGTACATAGTGAACCCTGTCACTAATCCCGTATGAGCTGGATATTCATTGAGGAAAGCGTCTATCAAGTGCTTTCTGGATTTCTTGCAAATCTTACATCCGAACCTGTCGTTGTCGTCAAAATCACCGTTATCAGGAATTTCGTATCTGATGGCGATGCCCCTATCCTGCCAGTATTCCTTGATATCCGTGAAGTTGTCCAAATAGTTTCCGCCACTGTCCATATACATATGTTTCGGATACAATACGGCATAAACATTGTATGGGATGTCAAAGTTTGCATACTTGTTGTATTCCAGCAACAAGTCAAGCATCATAGAACAGTCCTTACCTCCGGAGAACAGTATGAACAGGTGTTCAATATCATCGTAAAGATGATACTTCTCCATAATGTCGCAGAATTTCTGGAAAGCCTTGTCCATCCTATGCTCCTATCAAATGAAGCCTGCCCATAATATTCATCACTTCGGGCATAATGTCGGCTCCCACTATACGTCCCAAGCCGCCTTTTGCACAGGCGCGCTCGTTGAATTCCGTCACATCGTCAATTCTACAATGGGGCGAACAGAACATTATTGGGACTGGATCGGCGGTGTGCGCCTTCAGCTCGCAGGCAGTGGAGTGGTCGGCTGTAACTACCACCAGTGTGTCTGAAGACATATCCCGTAAGACGCTGAATTCAACATCACATTTTTCAATGAAGTCTTTTTTCCCCTGGTAATTGCCGTCTTCGGCAAGAGAGTCGGTGGCCTTGATATGAGTGAATACAAAGTCGTAATTCTGAAGTGCGGACAAGGCTGCTGATAATTTGTTCTTCACATTGGTGTTAGGCAAGGCCGTTGCGCCCTCTACATCAATGATGTCCATTCCGAGAAAAGCACCGACACCCCTGTACAGGCCACCTCCGGCTATGCAAGCCGCCCGCATCTGGTATTTGTCGCAAAACGTAGGCATCGTCGGATACTTTCCCGCTCCACGAAGCAAAAGGAAGTTGGCAGGGAATTTCCCTTGAGAACGACGTTCACTGTTAACCTGCAGTTTGTCAAGAATCTCGTACGACTTTCTCATAAACTTGTTGATTACAGATGCTGTGAAAGCGGCTTCGGGAGTGTCATCGGTTGGACACACCTTGCTTATAGGCAGGCCTTCCTGATGCGGGTCTGCATCTGAAACTCTTGAAGACAATCCTTTTCCCCTAAAAACAACACCTGCACGATGGGCGGTACCTGGTTTTACTATGATTTGTACTCCGTCTATCTCCATTCCGTCTATCGCATTGGCATATTCGTCCACACCCACGATTCGTCCGGCCCTGCGATCCACTATATTCCAATCGGTGTCAACTGTTCCAAAGTTGCCGCGGAAAGCAACATCGCCTTCCTGTAATTTTATACCAAGACCTGCCACCTCTATAGGGCCGCGGCCTGTGTAATACTTGCCCATTGAATATCCAAATATTTCCAAATGCGACACATCGCTTCCGGGACGAACTCCTCTGCCCAAAGCATTTGAAAGTCCGCAAATCGAATTTCTTGCTAAATAATCCAGATTTGGGGTATGTGCAACCTCTAATGGGGTCTTATATCCAAAAGATTCTATCGGTCTATCTCCCAACCCGTCAAAAATAATAAATAATACTTTTTCTATTTGTTTCATTTTATGAAGATTTTTTCGTCTTTTTTCAAAAAAATGTTCTCGTTGAATTTGTTTTTGTATGCCATTATGCAGAACGCCACGCCCAGCAGGATGAACGGTATGCTCAGCCATTGGCCCATATCGAGCGTCATCCCTTTTTCGAAAGCGACCTGCTCTTCCTTCACAAACTCAATGAGGAAGCGGACTCCGAACAGCGCTATCAGCCACCATCCGAACAGCGCACCAGGCCGCAACTTGCCATCTTTCTTGCGGTATATTGCTATGCAGACCAAGAAGATAAGCAGATAGCTCAGCGACTCGTAGAGCTGGGTGGGATGCTTGGGCACGGTCTCGCCGTTGCGCTCGTAGATGAAGCCCCACGGCAAGTCGGTGGCAACGCCATAAATCTCGCTGTTCATCAAATTGCCGAGTCGTATGAAGGCTCCGCCCAAGGCTATCACAATAACCAGCCTGTCGACTATCCAGATGGGATTGACTCGATATTTGCGGTAGAAGAGCCACAGGGCCAGCAGGATGCCAATGGCGGCACCGTGGCTGGCAAGGCCTTCATAGCCTGTGAAATGCCATCCTTCAGCATCGTGGCCAAAGGGCAGAATCATCTCGATCCAGTGGCTGCCGGTCAGGTAATAACCCGGTTCGTAGAACAGGCAGTGGCCCAAACGGGCACCAACTAAAACGGCAAGGAATATGTAGACCAGCAGGGTGTCGAGATACTTGACATCGACCTTCTCGCGCTTGAACATACGCGACAAAATCAAATATCCAAGCAGGAAAGCCAGCAGGAACCCGAGCGAATACCATCTCACCCCGAACGAGCCAAGGTGGAAAATCACAGGATCCACATTCCAATGTATGACATTCAGCATTTTATGAGTGTTTTATTTTGCATGGTTCACGGCGCGGGTCTCGCGGATGACGGTGACCTTGATCTGTCCCGGATAGGTCATCTCGCTCTGAATCTGGCGCGAAAGATCGTAGCTCAACTTGTTGGCTTCCACGTCGCTCACCTTCTCGGCACCGACGATGACGCGCAGTTCGCGGCCGGCCTGGATGGCGTAGGTCTTCACCACGCCGGGATAGGTCATAGCCATCTCCTCAAGCTTGTTGAGGCGGTTGATGTAGGCCTCGACAACCTCGCGGCGGGCGCCGGGACGGGCACCGCTGATGGCGTCGCACACCTGGATGATGGGCGACAGCAGGCTGGTCATCTCCGTCTCGTCGTGATGGGCTCCGATGGCGTTGCACACGTCGGGATGCTCCTTGTATTTCTCGGCCAGTTTCATACCCAGTATTGCGTGCGGCAGATCGGGCTCGTTCTCAGGCACTTTGCCGATGTCGTGCAGCAGACCGGCACGTTTGGCCAGCTTGGGGTTCAGACCCAGTTCCGAGGCCATCGTGGCTGCCAGGTTGGCCACCTCGCGGCTGTGCTGCAGCAGGTTCTGGCCGTAGGACGAGCGGTATTTCATACGGCCCACCATACGCATCAGTTCGTGGTTCATATTGTTGATGCCCAGGTCGATGCAGGTGCGCTTACCCACCTCGACGATTTCCTGCTCTATCTGTTTGCGGGTCTTGGCAACGACCTCCTCGATGCGTGCGGGGTGGATGCGGCCGTCGGTGACCAGCTTGTGCAGCGACAGGCGGGCAATCTCACGGCGTATCGGGTCGAAGCCCGACAGGATGATGGCGTCGGGCGAATCGTCGATGATGACTTCCACGCCGGTCAGCGACTCCAGGGTGCGGATGTTGCGGCCCTCGCGGCCGATGATGCGGCCCTTTACTTCCTCGTTTTCAAGGTTGAACACACTCACCGTGTTCTCGATGGCGTGCTCGGTGGCGGTGCGCTGAATCGATTCGATGACGATTTTCTTGGCCTGCTCGTTGGCGGTCATTTTGGCCTCTTCCACAATGTCCATCACCGTGTTGGCGGCCTCGGCGCGCGCGTCGTCGGTCATCATTTCCACCAGTTGCTGCTTGGCCTCGTCGGCTGTCAGGCCTGCGATGTGCTCAAGCTTCTCAATGCTCTGTTTGTAAACTTTTTCGGTCTCGGCCTTGCGCTTGTTGAGCACCTCAATCTGGCTGTTCAGGTTCTCGCTGGCGCTCTTCAATTCGTTGCTCTTCTTCTGCAGGTCTTCAACCTTCTGGGCCAGAGCCTGTTCGCGCTGTTTCAGCTTCTGTTCCTGCTGCTGCAGCTTGCTGTTGCGCTCGTTGGCCTGCTTGTCGTACTCGCTCTTCATCTGCAGGTATTTCTCCTTGGCCTGCAGGATTTTGTCCTTCTTTATCACCTCGCCCTTCTCTTCGGCATCTTTAAGCACTTGCTGGCTCTTGCTCAGCAGCTTGTTTCTCAGGACGGTGGTCGTGGCGGCTATTCCGGCGCCGGCACCCACAACCAGTCCAATGATAATCATTAATATTTGCATAATTGTTTTTAGATGTTTTGGTGGAATCCGCCGCCTCTGGTCGTTTGGGCAAAAAAACCTGCATCGCTACCCTCCAAGAGTTATGGTAAACTCTGAAACTATAGGATTTGAGCGCCGGGTGTCTCAGTTTTCTTTGTCCGCCTTGCGGCGGGCTAACCTACCCACCCCTGAGCAAACTCGGTTTGTAAATGGTGTTGAGTTTACAAACTGTTTTGGGTGGGATGCAGGTTGTCGTTCAGTATTGAATCAATCTCTCCAAGTTTCTCTATCAATTCGTTGTCTTTATATTTCAGACTGTCCTGTGTCTTCAGCAGTTCCGTCACCTGTGCCAGCGACACCATCGCCAGCAGGTCCTGGTTGTCGCGGTGGCCGTACTGCTTCTTGAACATTCGGGCCTGGGCGTCTATCAGCGATGCCGCGTTGCGCAGATGGGTCTCTTCCTGCGGCGCTATCGTCAGCTTATAGCTGCGTTCCAGGATGTTAACGCTTACTGATACATTCTCCATAGGTTCAGTCCAATTTTGTCAACAATGCCAAACTTTTGTCTATATTCCGGATCATCTGATTGATCTTGAGCTTTATTTCTGCCGAATCGCCCTTTTGGACAAGCGTATTCCTTAGTTTAAGTATTTCGGTTTCTTGTTTTAGTTCCTCTATTTTTTCGTCTTTTTTCTTTATTGTTTCACTCAGTTCTTCCCTTTCTGTCTCCAACTGTGCAACACTCGTTTTCAGGCTGTTGTTTTGTTCTATCAACTGCCTTACCTTGTATTCTATGCCGCTCAGTGTCGTTTCGAAGTCGAACATTCTTTTGCTGTTGTTTGTTTTGGTTTTCAGCGCTGCAAAGTTACAAACTTTTTCATAAACTGGAAAAGAATTTTCACAATTAATTTAAACGAGCGCCGTTAACGCTTTGAAGACCATTTATTTGAGGTTGAGCGTGTGGCCCATCCGCTCCTGCTTGGTCTTGAGGTACTTTTCGTTGTATTTGTTTGGTTCCACAACAATTGGCAGCGTTTCGACTATCTCGAGGCCGTAGCCCTCCAGGCCGCTGCGCTTGACGGGATTGTTGGTGATGAGGCGCATCTTCTTGACCCCCAGGTCGCGCAGTATCTGGGCGCCGATGCCGTAGTCGCGCTCGTCGGCCTTGAAGCCCAGCTTCAGGTTGGCGTCGACGGTGTCCAGGCCCTGCTCCTGCAAGTGGTAGGCTTTCAGCTTGTTGACCAGGCCGATGCCGCGACCCTCCTGGCTCATATAGAGCACCAGGCCCTTGCCTTCCTTCTCGATCATCTCCATTGCGCGGTGCAGCTGCTTGCCGCAGTCGCACTTGCACGAGCCGAAGATGTCGCCCGTGGCGCAGCTCGAATGCACGCGCACCATCAGGGGCTCGTCCTCGCTCCATTCGCCTTTCTTCAGCGCCAGGTGGGTGGCACCGTTGTCAAGCTGCGTGTAGGCAATGAGCCGGAAATTGCCCCATTCCGTAGGCAGAAAAACCTCTTCCTCCTTGCGGATCATCGTCTCGTGGGCTATGCGATACGAAATCAAGTCCTTGATGGTGACGATTTTGAGGCCGAATTTCTTGGCCACTTCCTGCAGCTGCGGCATACGTGCCATTGTGCCGTCGTCGTTGATGATTTCGATCAGGGCGCCGCAGGGACGCAGTCCGGCCAGACGTGCCAGGTCGACAGCCGCCTCGGTGTGGCCGGCGCGCACCAGCACGCCGCCGTTGCGGGCGCGCAGGGGGTTGATGTGGCCCGGACGGCCCAGGTCGTCAGCCTTGGTCGACGGGTCGGCCAAAGCCTTGATAGTCATAGCCCTGTCGTGCATACTGACGCCCGTCGTGCAGCCGTTGCCCAGCAGGTCGACGGTCACCGTGAAGGGGGTGCCCAGCAGCGACGTGTTGTCGTGCACCTGCATATCAAGGTTCAGCTCGTGGCAGCGCTCCTCGGTCACCGGGGCGCAGAGCACGCCGCGGCCGTTTTTGAGCATAAAGTTCACTTTCTCGGGGGTTATCTTTTCGGCGGCGATGATGAAGTCGCCCTCGTTTTCGCGGTCCTCGTCGTCGACCACAATCACAAATTTGCCCTCCTTGAAATCCTCTATAGCTTCCTCTATTGTGTTGAGTTTAAATTCCATAAGTGATAAATAGTAATTATATATATAAAGTGGTACAAGGTGCAAAGATACAAAAATTATTTGATTTTCAATGTCGCTGCCCGAATATTTGGCCCGCATCGTCGCGCCTGTGCGTTTATTATGCTTTTGATGCGAACCCTTGCCGCCCGAATGTCGGGAATACGATGCCGCGATTTCAACTTCGCGACCTTCCGAATCGGCCTCCCGTAGCCAACCTAAATGTTAAAAACCTGCCATTTTGTCAGTTAAATTTAACAGTATTTTAAGTTAAAAACAGTTAAAAATCGCCAAATATCCGTAAATTCTCATTTCGCTGGTTTTCAGCCAGAAACGGGGTACCAAAGTTCACCCAAACTCCTACCAAATTTCTACCAAAGATTTGTTAAATTTTTCGCCAGTGGACTTTGACCGGACTGACATCAGTCTGACATCTGTTTTACGCGCACGCCGACACCCTGCCTGCGAGACAAATCTGCTGGCTATATGACTGCGAATCAGTATTTTTTGGTTTTAGTTTTGGAGAGTCATTTTTTTTGTGTAATTTTGCACATCGAAAATCGAACAGACTATGACCCGCGGAAAGAAGATTTGCAACCAGCTAAAAGCTGTGCGCCAGCGCATTGCCGACGAAAACGGTATTCCGTTCTCGGTCGAGGAGTGTACCCACAAGGGCGACTGCCGCGGCACCTGTCCGCGCTGCGAGGCCGAAGTGCGCTATCTCGAACAGGCTCTTGCCCAGCGCGTTTCGTTGGGCAAGGCGGCGACGGTGGCCGGGCTGACGCTCTCGCTTACCGCCTGCGGCGGTGGCGGCGAGCCGACGCTTCAGGTCGACACGCCTGCGCAGGGCGAGGCTTCGCATTTTTTGTGCGACACTGCTGTTGCCGATACGTCGTTGGTGCCAGATTCGCCTGACGATGTGATTGTTACAGGTATGGAAGGCGATGTCTTTGTAGCGGACAGTTTGCCTGACCGGGATAGCAATGCCGATGCTGCCCCGGCGCCGCCAGTTGGTGACGAGCTGATGCCTGAAGAGGGGGAGGTCGAGGTCGATGATATATTATTGGGTATGATAAATGAGACTCCCGCTGTCTTCCCTGGTGGCGAAGAGGCTATGTATAAGTTTTTGGACGACAATATTGTGCACCCAAAAGAGCACGGCTATCCTGTCGTCAAAGGCACTGTTGTTGTCGCTTTCGACATCGAGAAGGACGGTTCGATTACCAATGCCCGGATTTTGCACGACATCGGAGAGGGCTACGGCGAGGCTGTCCTCAAGGTCGTCAACGCGATGCCGAAGTGGAAACCCGGCGAGGTGGACGGCAAGCCTGTGCGGCAGCAGTTTTCGCTACCCGTCCAGTTCAATCAGGATTAAGAACAAATAAAAAGCGCTTCTTTTGCAAGAAGCGCTTTTGTGTTTTTTGACCGATTTCTACCGTGGCTCAGGCCTCTGAGAACTGGTCTTTGCCTGCTCCGCAGAGGGGGCAGACGAAGTCGGCGGGGACTTCCTCCCAAGGGGTGCCGGGGGCGATGCCAGCCTCGGGTACTCCGACGGTTGGGTCGTATTCCCATCCGCAGAGGTCGCAAACCATTTTCTTCATAATCGTTTGTGTTTGAGGGTTAATAAATGTGGCACGGGGCCGGAATTGCAGAAATCATTTGTGCTCCTTGTAGTAGGTCAGGCCGAGACGGACGTTCTCGATGACGGCGTTGGACGAGTAGGTGGCACCGGCCACGGCATCGACTTGGGCGGCAAGGGCTTCGTCGACGGTCTTGCCGTTCCAGCGCTCCAGCATACCGCCGTCTTTCATCCGCTGGAAGAAGCCGGGCGTCTCGCTGTTTTCGAGGGCTTCGACCTTGACAATCTTGTCGTTGGAGATGGTGATCAGCAATGGCGTGGGGCCGTTATAGCCTTTGACCTCTTGCGAAAGCGTGGTGGTGTCGACGGTATAGACGCCTTTTTTCTTGGTCATTATGCCGTCGCTGCTGGTGCAGCTGATGAGCAGTGCTGCGCCGCCGATGGCAGCGGCACAGAGTAGGGTTAAGAGACTTTTTTTCATTGTAGTTGTAGTTTTAAAGTGAGATGTGAGAATTGGCTGACGCGTCAGGATTATTTTTCGTTTTTGTTTTCGTTTTCGTTTTTGTTTTCGTTTTCTGTCATCCGAGCACGGCGTTCATTTCGGCGTCGTTCCAGTAGGTTGCGTGGCGGAACTCGTTGGTGTCGTCCTTTTTGCGCGACAGCACCTTCTGGTCGGCGATGAACTGCTGTATGCGTTGGTAGTGAGCACGATAGGTGGCCCACTCCTCGGCGTCGAGGTGCTGCTTCTGCGACAGGTGGCACAGCACCTGATAGCAGTGGCGCTCCTTCTGTGCGGGATAGGCCTGCCAGAGCTGGTCGAAGCGGCCGTGGATGGCATCCCAGCTGTCGAGGGCTCCGCTCTCGATGTCGGCAATGAGCTGGGTCATATCGCTTTCCGACACCAGCTGTCCGCCGATATTGACCCAGCGTGTGGTGCGCTCGCCGTCGCCCAGCGTGGCATCGGGCACCTTGTCGCCAAAGAGCGGCTCGAGGGTCTTCATTGCGTAGTAGACCAGCATATCGTAGTAGGCCTTGTAGCCTTCTCCGGCCTTGAGGATGACGGTTTTGCGCTTGCCTTTCTCCATACCGTGGGCTTCGATTTCGGTGCGTCCCTCGCGGTTGGCCTCTTCGGCCCAGATGTGCAGCAGGTCGCGGCCGATGATGATTTCCTCGGCGGTGTCGGGAGCCAGGTTGTCGAACTCGACGTGCTGTGCCTTGTAGAGGCGCTTGTCGCGGGCGGCGAACTTGCGGCTGTTGCGGTCCATAGCGTACATATTGTACATCCACCAGTAGGCGGGCATCACCTCGAGGCGGTTTTTGGCGGCGTTGTTGTTGACGAGGGCGAAGGGGAGGGTGATGTTGAGCTCGGACGGATAGTCGGCCTTGGCGAGGAGGCAGTAGCTGGCGAAGCGGCTGCTGTGCTTGAGGCTGACGCAGAGGCCGGGCCAGAAGCCGCGTCCGGCGCTGATTTCGTTGTCGGCGGTGCGGCTGTTGTGGTTGCTGCCCAGGGTGCCGCCGGCGGCGACGTTGCTCTGTCCCATCACCAGTGCGGCGATGAGGAACGAGTTGTTGTGGTGCTGCTCGTGGGCGGGGAAGATGATGCTGCATCCCACCTCGCAGCGTGCCAGGGTCGAGTTGTCGCCCACCACGCTGTCGTTGAGGCGCAGGCCGTATTCGAGGTGGACGTGCTCGCCGAGCAGGAAGCGCTGGGCGATGATGCCGAACTCGAGCTTGGAGCCGTAGCCTATGACGCCGTCGGTGAGGGCGATGCACTCTTCGATGCGGCTGGGATCGTCGACGCTGCTGCGGACGGCGACGTTGTGGATGAGCTTGGTGTTTTTGATGACGCAGTGGTCGCCGATGCTGCCATAGCCTCCACGGTTTGTTTTCAGCTCGTTGCGTGTCAGCGTTTCGAGGCGCTCGACCAGTTTGGCCTGTCCGCGGAAGCGAGCCCACATATAGGCGTCGCCGATGGTCATTCCGTTGAAGGGCAGGATGCGGCGTCCGCCGTTTTCGTTCATCGGCTCGAGCCAGGCGAAGTCGTCGGCGTTGGCGGTCATCTCGTCGATATTGAAAAGCAGGCAGTTGCTGCCAGTGGTATAGCCCGAAAGATATTTTACATTATGGATGGCGCAGTGGTCGCCAATGCAGCAGTCGCGCAGCGTGCTGGCGCTGATGCCTTCGGGCAGGACGAGGTCGCCATCTTTGACGGTGCCGTCAGCGATGGCACCGAGATATACTTTTCCGCAGAAGAGATTGCCGCTGAGGTTGTCGGCTTTGAAGTTGGGGCTGACGAGGATGTTGTTCCAGTCGGCAGCGCGGTTGCCTTGTGCCTTGAGGGTGGCGATTTCTTCGGTGGTGAGGTTCCTGTAATTCATTGTATAAATATAAAAATGATAAATATATATATAAAAAGAATAGCGGGCGGCTTGCGCGAGCCCGCTATTCGGGATGATGTTTTTTGTTTATTTGCAGTCGTAGTAGGCGCAGAAGCGTTCGAGGGTTTTCTCGATGGTCTGTTTGTCCTTGAAGTACTCGTAGGTGCTCATTTTCAGCTCGACGGTGGCTTCTTCGTCGCAGAAGACGGTGCCGTGCTGGTGCATCTGCAGCATCGACGAGGTCCACATATGGTTGACTCCGTTCTCGATCATATGGTGCAGGGCACGGGCCTTCTTGGGGCCGTTGCAGAGGATGAGCACTTCGCGGGCATCCATCACTGTGCCGACGCCGACGGTGAGGGCCTGCTTGGGCACCTTGGTGACGTCGTTGTCGAAGAAGCGGCAGTTGGCCTGGATGGTGTCGGTGGTGAGGGTTTTGACGCGGGTGCGGCTGGCGAGGCTGCTGCCAGGCTCGTTGAATGCGATGTGGCCGTCGGGGCCCACGCCGCCCATAAAGAGGTCGATGCCACCAGCCTGGGCAATCATTTCCTCATAGTGGTTGCACTCTGCCATCAGGTCGGGGGCGTTGCCGTCGAGGATGTGGACATTCTCTTTCTTGATGTCGATGTGGTTGAAGAAGTTGGTCCACATAAAGCTGTGGTAGCTTTCAGGATGCTCTACGGGCAGTCCCACATATTCGTCCATATTGAATGTCACCACATTCTGGAAGCTGATGAGGCCTTTCTTGTTCAGCTTGATAAGGTGCTGATAGAGGCCCAGGGGCGAGCTTCCGGTGGGGCAGCCCAGCACGAAAGGACGGTCGGCGGTGGGCTTGAAATCGTTGATTTTCTTGGCAACATAGTTTGCTGCCGCTACTGACATCTCGTCGTAGTTTTTTGCAATAAGTACGCGCATAAAAATGATTTTTTTATTGTGAAAAATTAATTTTGTTGAATTGTTTTGTGTACGTAAACGGCTGTGAATGAAGTCAAGGCGGTAACGATGACCTCGGTCCTTCATTGTCAAAGGACTTTAGCTGGGGGGGGGTAATTGATTGAAATACAACATAATACATTAATTATAAAATAAATATTTAGAATCCTTCGGTTGTTAGGAATTTGATGCGCATCAGGCGGATTTCCTCTTCGGTGTAGTCGGGGTCGTCTTCGAATTCGCTGTAGGCATCCTCGAGCGAGTCGCTTTCAGCGTCGTGCCAGTAGTCCATCAGTACGTCCTGGTGTTCCTGTTCGATGTTGGCATCGATGTAGTAGTCTATGTTCAGTTTGGTTCCCGACGAGAGGATGTGCTCCATTTCGGTGATGAGTTCGCTCATTGTGATGCCTTTGCCGCGGGCTATGTCCTCGAGGGGCATCTGACGGTCGATGGACTTGATAATGTATACTTTGAGTCCTGATTTGTTCACGGCCGAACGTACCACGATGTCCTGCGGACGCTCGATTTCGTTGTCTTCGACATATTGCTTGATGAGGTCGACAAACGGTTGGCCGTTGCGCTGGGCTTTGGCGATGCCGACGCCGGTGCAGCGGCTCAATTCCTCGATGGTGCAGGGGTACTGGATGGTCATATCCTTCAGCGAGCGGTCTTCGAAGATGACGTATGGTGCCAGGTTCTCTTTTTGTGCTATGGATCGCAGCAGGGCTTTGAGCTGTGTGTAAAGGGCTTCGTCGCCGGCTGCCGAGCCGCCGCCGCCAACCGTCAGTTCGTCGTCGTCGTCGCCGTCGTTGCCAGTGTTGGCATAGTCGTGATCGCAGGGCACCATAATGGGATAAGGGTTCTTTATGTATTTGTATCCCAGAGGCGTAAGCTTGAGGACGCCGAACATTTCTATTTCTTTGACCAGCAGTTTTTCGATGACGGCGTTGCGGATGACTGCTTTCCAGTAGAGCTCGCTGCGGTCGGTGCCTTTGCCGAACTGTTCGAGGAGATGGTGTTTGTATATGCGCGTGTGGGCGTTGGAGCGGCCCATTATTACGTCGACGATTTCCTGCGACTTGAAGGCCTGCTTCATAGCGATGATGGTTTCGAGCACGTAGACCATTTCTTCCTTGGTCTCGATGCGTGGTTTGGGGTGCAGGCAGTTGTCGCAGTTGCCGCAGTTGGGCTGGTCGTATTCTTCGCCGAAGTATCGCAGTATGTTCATTCGGCGGCACATCGAGCTTTCGGCATAGGATACGATTTCCTGCACCAGCTGGCGCGCCATCTCTTGTTCGGTTATGTTCTTGTCGGTGAAGAACTTGTAGAGGCGCTCGATGTCGTGCTCGGAGTAGAATGCGATGCATTTGCCTTCGCCGCCGTCGCGTCCGGCGCGACCGGTTTCCTGATAGTAGCCTTCAAGGCTTTTGGGTATGTCGTAGTGTATGACGAAGCGCACGTCGGGTTTGTCGATGCCCATACCGAAGGCGATGGTGGCGACGATGACGTCGACCTCTTCCATCAGGAACTTGTCCTGGTTCTCGGCGCGCGTTTTGGCATCCAGTCCGGCGTGGTAGGGCAGGGCTTTGATGCCGTTGATTACCAGCAACTCGGCCAGCGACTCCACCCTTTTGCGGGTGAGGCAGTAGATGATGCCGCTTTTGCCCGAGTTTTCTTTTATGAATTTAATGATTTCCTTGTGCAGTGCCAGTGTTTCGGCCGGTTTGGGCCGCACTTCGTAGTAGAGGTTGGGACGGTTGAAGCTCGAAATGAAGATTTGGGCGTTCTCCATCTGCAGGTTCTTGATGATGTCCTGCTGAACCTTGGGAGTGGCCGAAGCTGTAAGTGTCAGCAGCGGCACGTGGCTGTTGATTTGGTTGATGGCGTTGCGCAGACGGCGGTATTCGGGACGGAAGTCGTGGCCCCATTCCGAGATGCAATGTGCTTCATCGATGGCGAAGAAGCTGATGTCCAGTTGTTTCAGGAATTCGACGGTCTCTTCTTTCGAAAGTGTTTCGGGAGCCACATAGAGCAGCTTCGTGCCGCCCTTCATAAGGTCTTCCTTTACTTCCGTGACCTGTTGCTTGTTGAGTGAAGAGTTGAGAAAATGCGCTACGGCGTCGTGCCCTGAGGTGTAGCGCACGGCATCGACTTGGTTTTTCATCAGGGCGATGAGGGGGGAGACGACGATTGTAGTACCTTTGAGCAGCATAGCCGGCAGCTGGTAGCAAAGCGATTTGCCGCCACCGGTCGGCATTATGACAAAGGTGTCGTTGCCAGCGAGTAGACTCTGGATAATCTTCTCTTGGTCGCCTTTGAAATTATCGAAGCCGAAAATTTCTTTTAGTTTTTGTCGCAAATCAATATTCGTCATCAAATACTTTTTTTGCAATTCGAGCGTTAATAGTCGTTGATAATAGTTTTACAAAGTTACATTTTTTTTTCAAAACCACAAAATATTTTTTGAATTGAGAACCCCTGAAGAGATAAAAAATATTGCATATCAAGTAATTGAAGATGAAAAAAAAGCTATCGAACAGATGGCTTCAAACATAGACGACGCTTTTGTCAAGGCTGTAGAAACGCTTTTTTTGACAAAAGGACGCGTCATTATAACGGGCATCGGAAAGAGTGCAAACATTGCCACAAAAATCGTTTCCACGTTCAACTCGACGGGCACGTCGGCAATCTTTATGCACGCCGCCGACGCCATACACGGCGACCTGGGCATCGTGCAGAAAGAGGATGTCGTGATGTGCATCTCCAAAAGTGGCGACACTCCTGAAATCAAGGTACTTGTCCCTCTGCTCAAGGACTTCAGCAACACGCTGATCGCCCTTGTGGGCAACACTGATTCGTTCCTTGCATCGCAGGCCGACATCGTGCTCAATGCCACCGTCGACCGCGAGGCCTGCCCTAACAATCTGGCACCCACGTCGTCGACCACAGCCCAGCTGGTGATGGGCGACGCGCTGGCGGTGGCTCTGATGGAATGCCGCAACTTCTCGGCGCGCGACTTTGCTCGTTTCCATCCCGGCGGCGCGCTTGGGAAAAAACTGTATATGCGCGTCGACGACCTCTATCGCGAGAACGAGCGGCCGGTGGTCCATCCCGACACGTCGCTGCGCGAAACGATTCTTGAAATGACCTCCAAGCGGCTGGGCTGCACGGTGGTGACCGACAAGGATGACGACGGCAACGAGAAGATCCTGGGCATCATCTGCGATGGCGACCTGCGTCGGATGATGGAAGAACACCCGGACCTCGACGAGCTCAGAGCGTCGGACATTATGACGTCCAACCCCAAAACCGTGCCGTCTCACGAATATGCCGTCAAGGCATTGAATATAATGCGCGCCAACTCGATAACGCAACTCATCGTCGCCGACGAAGGGCGCTATCTGGGCGTGCTCCACATCCACGATATACTTCGCGAAGGCATAATCTGATGGTCAACGACAATTCTCTATATTTATGGAACTTAGAACAGAATTGGTAGTGAAGAAATACCGCCAGCGCACCGTCGTTAAGGGCGTATCGGTCGGTGTCAAACAGGGACAGATTGTCGGTCTGCTGGGCCCTAACGGTGCCGGCAAGACGACGACTTTCTATATGATTGTCGGTATCATCAAGCCCAATGGCGGGCGTGTCTTTATCGACGACCGCGACATCACCGACCTGCCTATGTACCGCCGCGCGCAGATGGGCGTGGGCTATCTGGCCCAGGAGGCTTCGGTGTTCCGCCAGATGACTGTGGCCGAAAACATAATGTCGGTTCTCGAATTTCAGCCCGATATGGACCGTGGGCAGCGCGAAGCCAAGCTCAACAGCCTGCTCGACGAGTTTGGTCTCCGCAAAATCAAGGACAGTAAGGGCATCCAGCTCAGCGGTGGCGAACGCCGTCGCACGGAGATTGCCCGCGCCTTGGCCACCAACCCCAGTTTCCTGCTCCTCGACGAGCCCTTTGCCGGCGTCGACCCCATCGCTGTCCAGGATATCCAGGACATCGTTGCGCACCTTAAATACAAGAATATAGGTATCCTTATCACCGACCACAACGTCAACGAGACGCTGCGCATCACGGACTATGCCTACCTGCTCTACGAAGGCAGCGTGCTGCACGAAGGCGACCCCGAGGTTATGGCCAACGACCCCGATGTGAAGGAAAAATACCTGGGACGCGATTTCTTGTGGACTGGCAAGAAGCAGGTTAAGGCGATTTAGCCTACCACCTCTGCCCTCCGCTCGACGCGGCCCACAACCACGCGCGAAAACTCATAAAGCAGATAGAGCGGCAGCGCCACAATGCCCATCGTGAACACATCGGTCGAGGGCGTGATGAACGCCGCCAAGACCAGCACGGCCACAAAAGCCACCTTGCGGTAGCGTTTCAGAAACGACGAATGCAGAATGCCGATTTTGGCAAAGAAATATGCCACAATCGGCATTTCAAACACTATGCCCATTGTCAGCATCAGCCCAAGGAAGGTGCCGATGTACGAGCTCAGCGATATCTGGTTTGCAATGCTTTCGCTGACCTGGTAGTTGGCCAGGAAATTGAACGTCACCGGGAAAATGATATAGTAGGCCAGCGCCAGGCCGAGGAAAAACTGAAAGAAAAAGGCCACAATTGCGAAGCGTGCAGGACGCTGCTCGCGGCGATAGAGCGCTGGCTTGACAAAGAGCCATATCTCCATAATGATGTATGGCATCGCCACTATGGCGGCCAGATAGAACGAAACGCGCAGGTGGGTCATCAGTTGTGCGGCAAGGTTGATGTTTATCATATCGATGCCGCCAAGTTGGGGGCTCAGGCCCTCGATGCCGGTCAGCTCGCCCAGGCGCGCCATCAGCCGGTAGGTGACAAAGTCGGCCCTCGATGGCGCAAAGATGATGCCGTCAAAGACAAAATCCTTGAAGCAGAACACGGCGACGGCCAGGCCAAAAACCACGACCAGGCACCGTATCAGCACCCATCGCAGAACCTCGACGTGTCCCCAAAAGTTCATCGGCTGAGATTATGCTTTGTCGTCCTTTTTTGCCTCGTCGTTGCTTGTGGCCGACTTGACTTCGTCTTCCACATTGTTCACTGCGTTCTTGTATTCCTTGACGCCTTTGCCAAGTCCCTTCATCAGTTCGGGAATCTTCTTGCCGCCAAACAGTACGAGGACGATGAGTAGGATAATCAGAATCTCCTGTCCGCCGATAATGCCCAGTAATGTCATCTCTATGTTGTTATTGGTTTAGCAAATTGTCTTCGGGTGCGCAAATCCACACAATGATGTATGCCCAGAAGCCCAGGGTGCCGCATATCAGCGCAAGCAGGAAAATGATGCGCACCACCGTGGGGTCGATATTCAAATACTCTGCCAGACCGCCACAGACACCAGCGATCCTGCGGTCGCTGGTGCTGCGGGTCAGCTTTTTATATCCGTTGTTGTCCATAATTCAATGCAATAGACAAGTCTTACATTTCAACCGAATGCGCATTGGCGTTGGCGTCGACGCGCTTGATCATTCCCTGCAGGGCCGTGCCGGGACCCACCTCGATGAACTCTTCGGCGCCGTCTTTCAGCATATTCTGCACCGTGGCCGTCCAGCGCACCGGCGAGGTCAGCTGCTTGTTCAGGTTGGCCTTGATCTGCTCGGGGTCGCTGACGGGCAGCGCGTTGACGTTCTGGTAGCAGGGGCAGATGGGCTCGCCGAACCTGGTCTTCTCGATGGCGGCGCTCAGCTCGATGCGGGCCGGCTCCATCAGTGGCGAATGGAATGCTCCGCCCACTGCCAGCGGCAGGGCGCGGCCTTTGGCTTCCTTCACCTTCTCGCAGGCCTGGTTTACGCCTTCCACTGTGCCGCTGATCACCAGCTGGCCCGGGCAGTTGTAGTTGGCGGCAACCACCACCTCGCCTTCTATCGAGGCGCAGATGTCCTCCACCGTCTTGTCGTCAAGCTTCAGCACGGCTGCCATCGTCGACGGATGGGCCTCGCAGCATTTCTGCATAGCGTTGGCGCGGGCAACGACCAGGCGCAGACCGTCCTCAAAGCTCATAGCCTTGGCGGCCACCAGGGCCGAAAACTCGCCCAGCGAGTGGCCACCAACCATCGAGGGCTGGAACTGCTCGCCCATAAAGGCTGCCAAGATGGTGGAATGCAGGAAGATGGCGGGCTGCGTCACCTTGGTCTGCTTCAGGTCCTCGGGGGTGCCGGCAAACATCAGGTCGGTGATGCGGAATCCGATGATGTCGTTGGCCGTCTCGAACATATCGCGGCACTGCTTGTTGTTGTCATAGAGGTCTTTGCCCATTCCTACGAACTGGGCTCCCTGACCGGGGAATACGTATGCTTTTTTCATCTTTTTTTCTGATTTTTTATGTTCTAATCGGTTATTGTTTTTATTATTTCTTTCAAATTCAACAGTTTCAATATTAGGGCTGTGGCTATTGCCACGGCGGTTGCGGCGGCAAGTTTTGCCCACCACAGCAGGTGCGGCGTGCACATAGTGCATCCGATAATGATTAACGTAAACAGTACCAGTTTTAGTATGTACGACGGCGAAGGTTTTAGCCTAAAAATTTTTATCGCCGCCGCTATCTCGGCAACGGCCATAAAACTCTGGGCCGCTATGGCTGCCCAGGCGCTGCCCACGGCTCCCCATCGCGGTATGCACAACGCATTGACACCCAGGTTCAGCGCCAGCGACAGAGCGGCAAACAGATTCAGCTGGCGCAGCCGTCCGGCGGCGGTCAGCAAGGTGCCGAAGACGTAGGTGGCCGAGATGGGTATGATGCAGAAAATCAGCATTCGGAACACGGCGGCATAGTCGGCCGTGTTGTCGTCGTAGAAAAGTTCCATCAGCTCCCCGCCGCAGGCCGACAGCGCGCAGGCGGCGGCGATGGCAAAGACCATCACCAGCGAGAACATCATCTGCGCAATCGACCCCACCTCCCGCGTCGCATCGCTCTTGACGCCAGCCTCTTTGGTCAGCTTCGAGAAAATAGGCAGCAGCGGCACCGAGACGAGGTAGACAATCATCGTCAGCGCATCCAGCAGGCGGAAGGCGCCGGCATAGATGCCGGCGTTGAAGTCGCCCATCCCGTCAGCCGAAAGGCGCTTCAGCATCACGGGGTCCAGCCGGTTGTAGCTGGCCATCAGCAGCACCAGCAGGGCGAAGGGCAGGCTCTGCTTCAGGATGGCCACGGTGAAGGGCCTGTCCCAGCGCAGGCGGCGCAGCCCCGTCCGGCGCACCAGCACGGCCAGCGCCGCGAGCGCCGTTGCGGCATAGGCCGCCGTCTGGGCGTAGACGAAATGGAATATCGTGAACTGGCGGCCCCCCAGCGTCAGCTGCGGTGCCCACAGCATCAGGCCGCAAATCGCAATCATCAGCAGGCGGTCCAGGATGCTCAGCAGGCTGTCCCACTTGAAAAGCAGCAGCCCCTCGAAGTTGCTGCGCAGATAGAGTATCAGCGAACTGAGGAACTGGTTCAGCGTCAGCCACCCCAGCAGGCGGAACTGGCTGCTGTCGTAGCCCAGCAGGGCACCGGTGCTGAAGGTCACCACGGCATACAGCGCCAGCAGCATCACCTTGATGCTCAGCATACCCGACAGGTGCTTGCTTATCAGCGCCGGGTGCTGCGCTATGTTGCGCGTGTTGAAGTTGGTGATGCCCAGGTCGAGCAGTATGTTGAAAATGTACGAGATGCTGAAGATGTCGAAATAGAAGCCGTACATCTCGGCCCCCACGCGGTTCTGCACGCCCATCTCGACGACGAGGAGCCAGAAAGGCTTCACTATCAGGTTGGCCAGCAGCACCCAGAACAGGCCCGACAGCAGCGATTTCCTTATATTTCCGTCAGCATTCTCCACGCGGTGTTATTTTCCGATTTTGAAAGTCTCGTCAAAGTCCCAGTTAGCCCTGACGTCCAGCGTCTTGGGGTAGTAGGTCACCGCTTCGGGCTGCCGCAGCGCCTGCAGGTCGCCGGGGTCCCACTTGCCGTTGCCGTTGCTGTCGGCAATGGCGCGCAGGCGGTACTTGGCGGGCTTGAGGTTCAGGAATTCGAGCCGGTCGCCTGCCGCAGCCTGGCGGCTGTCGAGCACCTTGCCCTTCTCGTCCAGCAGCTGCACTATCAGGCCGCCGCCCTCGCCTGCCGCGGGGTCGCCGTCCAGCGTCAGCCGCAGGTTGCCATAGTCCTCGGCCTTCGTCACCTCGATGCTGCTGCTCAGCGAGTCGTTGTCCTGATTGTAGATCGTTCGGAGATGCCCTTTCAGGATGGCGACGCCGTATTTTTCGCCCTGCTGGAAAGCGTAGTCGACCGTTGCACGCATCCTGGCGCTGTCGGGCACCAGCGAACAGTAGGCTATGCTGCTGTCCTTCAGGCGGATGATTCTCACTGCCGAGTCGGCGCGCTGCCAGCTGGCCAGGGGTGTCGGCAGCATCAGCGCCAGCGTGTCGTAGTAGGGCAGCTTGCTGTAGTTCAGCTTCTGGTCGCTCTTCAGTCCCTTCGCTCCAAGCCCTTTTTTGGGGCGCCAGCGCATCCGCAGGGTGTCCTGCAGGCCCGTGGCGTCGTGCAGCGTCAGCTGCAGCGAGTCGCATTCCTTGCGCAGGGTCCACAGCGTCAGGGTGTCGCGTGTGGCGTTGAGGCGGAAGGTGGTTTTTTCGCCGCCGCTTTCCAGGGTCGGCACCAGCATCGGCAGCATCGTCGTTATGACGGCTTTGCCCTCGTCGGTGAAGTTGCTGCCGGTTACGCGCTGCTTGTCGTTTTTGGGCTCGAAGATTTTTATTTGGGTCTGTGGCGTGGCTTGCTGCCGTGGCTGCGTCGTGTCGGCGGCGCTGCTGTCGGCCATCGGGCGGCTCGGGACGGGTGCGTCCAGAAAGCCCACAGCCTCGCCGGGGCCTATGGTCATATTCTTGTCCTCGTCGGCGACGGCCAGGATGTAGTATTCGCCGGGGCGTATGTAGTTGAAACTGAAGTTGCCCTGCTTGTCGCAGCGGGTGGCATAGGTGGGCGCCGGGGCCTGGACGGCGGTGTCGGCCAGCGAGCGCAGCAGGGCCTCGCGCTGCCCGGCGCTGAGCAGCCATACGCTGGCTGCCTCCTCGCGCGGCTCGCCGCTCAGGGCGTCGGTGGCGCGGCCGCCGATGGTCATACTGTCGATGTAGCTGCCCGTCGAGAAGACATATTCCAGCGACGGCAGCAGGTTGCCCTCGTTGAAGTCGGCAATGGCCTCCTTGAACTGGAAGACGTAGGTCGTGTTGGGCTGCAGCGTGTCCTTGATGCGCACCTGTATGCCGCGCCCTTTGGTCTTGTATTCAGGCTTTTGCTTCATCGGTGGCGACACCAGTACGTTGTTTTCGGCATCCTTCAGCACCACATATTCGTCGAACTCAATGTAGAACTGGTTGCCCTCGAAGCCGAGCGTGCGGCTTTCGGGCGTAACGCGCTGCTGCACAGGCGGTGCAACGTCCTTGGGGCCGCCGCCGGGCATCCCCTGTTTGGCGCAGCCCGCAAGCAGCGTAAAGAGCGTTAAAGCAATGATTCCAAAGTGTCGCTGTCGCATCATCGTCGTTTTCGTTGTAAAAAGGTATAACGCCGCAAAGCCCCACTTATTGCCCGAAATCATAAAAAGTCAAAAAAATGCATTTTCGCAAAATAAATTTTCCCTGCTGCCGTTATGATGGCGTACTTAATCAAATTTCAAGATGTATTTGAGGGCTTTGACCTGCCGGTCGAAGCCCTTTTTTGTTTTCCCTTTGCGTTGTGAACTGCACCGCCACGCGGTGCGCCGCCCTGATACAGTGTGACACACTGTGGAAATCACGGTCTTAGAAATGGTTCAAAACCAGCGCATTAGGGTACCTTCTCCGTCATATGTACAGTATATGTACAGTATATGTACAGTATTTGTACGCTTCCGAAGCGTGCAAATACTGTACATATACTGTACATATACTGTACAACGGGCA
>R20__coassemble_175_pt1 | contig 51167 bp, 46 predicted proteins | sample R20__metabat2_low_PE_005 | metagenome-assembled genome bin R20 | reverse complement strand
GTACATATACTGTACAACGGGCAGTGCTGGTGCTGATTTGCAGGGCCTTTGGCGGGGGCGAAAACGGGGTGGCGGCAGGGGGCGAAATCCGGGTCGCGGAGGGCCGCTTCGGGAGGGCCGCGGCACAAATGGAAGCCAATGGCATTTTTGGCCGTCGGCGCAAAAAGTTATCAACAGGCAAAAATGGCGCGGAAAACGGAAAGCGGAAAGCGGAAAGCGGGAAAAAGCACGTCCATACCGCTCTGATTATATGCGCCTTGCAAATAAAAATCCATCAAATGAAACTTTTGGAAAGGGATTGCGTAAGATAGGAATGGAAAGGGAAAATTTGGAAATTGTAAACAATTTTTGGAGATTAATGGTTTTTTTTGGAAAAATTGTCGTATTTTTACAACTTGAAACAAAATAGGCAAAAATGTCGTTACTAATTGGTATAGAGAATTGTAAGCTTGACAGCAACGGTCGATTCAAGCTTCCAATTGCGATAAAAAAGCAATTGGAGGGCGACGACTGCCGCTTTGTCATCCGTCCAAGCATCTATGCCGATTGCCTTGAACTGTGGACATACGCCAGTTTCGAAGCTGAAATTGCGAGACTCCAAAAGGAACTGAACCCCTACTCGATCGAAGACCGCAAGATGCTGCGCGTGCTCAGCGCCGGCAACATCGTGGAGATGGACACGAGCGACCGCCTGGTGATTCCCGGCGAGCAGCGTGTGCGTCTCAAAGCTTCCAAGGACTTGGTGCTGCTTTCCACAGGCAAGTTTATGGAAATCTGGGACGAGGCCACCTACAGCCAGCAGAACAAGGAGGTGAGCGGCTATGCCCAGAAGGTCGACGAACGGTTAGGGAGGATCGCCAATGCAGAAGAATAGTCCTGACAAGAATCCGGCCGCCAGCGTGCGGCTTCAGAGCCTGGGTGCCTACCACCTGCCGGTGATGCTCGACGAGTGCCTCGAGGGGCTTGCCCTGCGACGCGACGGCATCTACGTCGACGCCACCTTCGGCGGCGGCGGCCACAGCCGCGCCATCCTCGAGCATCTGGGCCCCGAAGGGCGCCTCTATGCCTTCGACCGCGACGGCGACGCGCTGCGCAACACCATCGACGACCCGCGTTTCTGCCTCATCAACGAGAATTTCAGCCACCTGAAGAATTTCCTGCGCCTCTACGGCGTGCGCCGCATCGACGGCCTGCTGGCCGACCTGGGCGTGTCGAGCCACCAGATCGACGAGGGCGAGCGCGGCTTTTCGACCCGCACCGACGGGCCGCTGGACCTGCGTATGGACCGCCGCGAGGGAATGACGGCTGCCGACATAGTGAACACCTGGGAAGAGGCCGACCTGGAGCGCCTGCTGCGCCTGTACGGCGAGCTGCCCAATGCACGCCAGATGGCCCGCGCCATAGTGAAACGGAGAGCGGAGAACGCAGAACAGAGAACGGTGAGCGGTGAGGTCGGCGGCATAAGGACGACGGGCGACCTGAAAGAGGCTGTGGAGCACCTGCTGCCCCGCGGCCGCGAGAACAAGACGCTGGCAATGCTGTTCCAAGCCCTGCGCATCGAGGTGAACGGCGAGCTGGAGGCGCTGCGGCAGATGCTGACGCAGTCCGTCGAGCTGCTCAACCCCGGCGGAAGGCTATGCGTGATGTCGTACCATTCGCTCGAGGACCGCCTGGTGAAGAATTTCTTCCGCACGGGCAACTTCGAGGGCGAACTGGTGAAGGACTTCTACGGCAATCCGCAGGTGAGCCTGCGCGTCGTCACGCGCAAGCCCGTCACAGCCTCGGAAGAGGAGCTGCAGCGCAACAACCGTTCGCGCAGCGCCAAACTCAGAGTGGCCGAGAAAGCGGAACAAGCGGAAAGCTGAAAGCTGAAAGCTGAAAGCGGAAAGCGGAAAACGGAGAACGGAGAACATTTAAACCCTACAACCCTTAAACCCTACAACCCTCAAACCCTACAACCCTTAAACCCTCAAACCCTACAACCCTTAAACCCTTAAACCCTACAACCCTCAAACCCTACAACCCTCAAACCCTTAAACCCTACAACCCTAAAACCCTAAAACCTTCAACCCAATGAACAAAAACAGCAGCAACAAGAAACACGGAAGCCTGGCACGGGTGCTGGGCGGCGATATGCTGGGGTCGCGCTTTGTGCTGAAGCAGATTCCGCTGCTGCTGATAGTGCTGGGCGGATGCCTGGCGATGGTGAAGGTGCGCTACGAGGTGGAAAGCCTCAACAAGGAGAAAAGCCGCCTGCAGAAGGAGGTGAGCTACCTGCGCGAGCAGCGTGTGCAGATGCAGAAGCAGTATCAGGAGTCGATACGCATCTCGCGCATCGACCGCGAGCTGGACACCATCGGCGTGGGCCTTGTGGCCGGCCCGCCGTTCGAGCTGAAAGTGGAGAGGGAAAGCGGAGATTAAAAGGGAGTTAAAAGGGAAGTTAAAGTGGGAGTTAAAAGGGAAGTTAAAGTGGGAGTTAAAAGGGAAGTTAAAAAGGACAATACATATATTAATTCAAGAATAAATCATTCAAAATATATCAGAGACATACGCCTATGCAAAAGAACGACCGCATAACGACACGAGCAAAAGCCGGAGTGCTTTTCCTGATCCTGACAGTGGGATTCGGGGTGGCAATACTGTGGTCGGCGATAAAGGTGACTTTTGTCGACGGCGATATGTGGCGCCAGCGCGCCGAGGAGCTGACGAAAGACTATATGCCCGTGAAGGCCACCCGAGGCAACATCTACTCGGCCGACGGCAAGATTATGGCCACCACGGTGCCCGAATGCGACCTCTATTTCGACTTCAGCCTCAAGCCGGCGCTGGACAAGCAGGGCCACGTGAAATACAAGGACGGCACGCGCGACACGCTGTACACCACGGCGATAGCCGACTCGAACTACACCAAATACCTCGACTCGGTGTGCCAGATACTGCACGAGGCCTTCCCCGACTCGTCGGCGGCCGCATTCCGCAGGCTGATCCACGCCAAGCGGACGGCGAAGAAGCCAGGCGGATGCGTCCGCATCAAGCGCCACGTGCCCTATTCGGACTGGGACCGCATCTGCAAGCTGCCCGGCTGGCGCAGGGGCGTGGTGAAATATGTCGACGGCAAGTCGGTGATACACAACAAGCGTTTCCACACCTACGGCAATATGGCCGAAAGCACGATAGGTTTCAACACCTCGTACCTCGAGGAGAACTATACGGGCCTGGAGGGCTACTACGACTCGATTTTGCGCGGCCGAGACGGCAAGGTGCTGTGCCGCAGGCTGACGTGGGGCTCGTGGATTCCCGTCAGAAGGGGTACGACCCTGACGGTGTCGGACAGCGTGGTGACCGACTCGGTGCCGGGCTTCCCGGTCATCAACGGCAAGAGCATCGTCTCGACCATCGACACGAGGCTTCAGGACATAGCCCACTATTCGCTCGAGAAAGCCCTGATGCGCTATGGCAGCACGGCAGGGTGCGCCATACTGATGGAGGTGGAGACGGGCAACGTTATGGTCTGCTCGAGCCTGATAATGGACACCACGGGCCGATACGAGGAGCTGCCCTACCGCAACGTGGCTCTAACCGACCTGTATGAGCCAGGCTCGATTTTCAAGCCGGTGATACTGACGGCGATGTACAACGACCCGAGCTTCTCGCTCGACACCGCTATGCTGCTGCCCGTGGGCCACAAGACCTTCAGCAAGAACAGCAAGACCGTCGTGGACCACGGCCTGAAGGACGGCCTGTTTCCGCTGTGGAAGGCCGTGGCGGTGTCGTCGAACGTGGCTTTCTGCGAGCTGGCGTGGCGCTACTACAACAGCCGCCGCGACACGCTGTTTTCGCAGGTGAGCAGCATTTTCCCGTTCCAGAAGCTCGACATCGACCTGGTCTGCAAGGAATACAAGAGCCGCACCCACAAGCTGACCTACGACAACGACTTCCTGCGATTCTGCTACGGCTACATCAGCGCCGTGTCGCCTTTGAGGATGGCCACTTTCTACAACGCCCTGGCCAACAAGGGGCGTATGGTGAAGCCGCGCTTCTGCAAGGGCGTCATCGTCGACGGCGAGCTGGAGGAGCTGCCGGTGCAGGTGATCAGCGAGAGCATCTGCTCGGAGCAGACGGCGCTGACGCTGCGCGATATGCTGGTCGGCGTGGTGGAAGGCGGCACCGGCGACAACATCAAGAACGACACCTACAGCATTGCCGGCAAGACGGGTACCGCCGAAACGGCACCCAACGCGCCGACGAGCAACGCCACGTTCGTGGGCTTCTTCCCTGCCGACAAGCCGAAATACACCTGCCTGGTGATGATGCGCGACATCAAGAGCTTTGGCCGCAACGCGGCACCTGTGTTCCAAGACATAGCCGACTGCGTGGTGTCGCTGGACAAAGAGCTGGACTGCCGTCCGACGATGATGAAGATGGCCGAAATGAAGCGCAACCAAAAGGGCAACAAGGGTATGCAATATGCACTGCCAACAGTGTCGAAGGCTCCGCAGGCCGAGGTGCGGCTGGTCCACAAGCGGCTGGGGCTGGACTACAGCAACGTCACGATGCAGTCGCCCTGGTGCACGTTCCGCGACCCCGTGGACAGTCTTGGACTGAGGGCAGAATATGTAAGATACGAGATTCCCGAAGGGCAGGTGCCCAACTGCTACGGAATGACGGTGAAGGATGCCCTGCTGCTGTGCCGGAGCCTGGGACTCGACGTGAGTTTTGAAGGCTACGGCAAGGTGGTGTCGCAGGAACCCAAGGCACGCACGCCGCTGAAGAAAGGAATGAAAGTGCATCTGAAACTGAAGCCGTGAGGGGGAGATAATTGGAAGATAAGGGACGATAGATGCCAGCAGTTAGTAAGATAACGAAACATATTTATAAATCGACAATAGAAAAACAAATCATAAATAATGAAACTGACAGATATACTGAAAGGGATTGATTACGAAGCTTTCTGCGAAGGCAAGAGTTGCACGGTGGACAGCCGCGAGGCTGGCTCCATATCGTTCGATTCGAGACGTGTGGACAGTTCCTCGGTGTTCGTTGCCCAAAAGGGAGTTCACGTCGACGGCCACAACTATATCGGTACAGCTATCGAAAAGGGCGCAAGATGCATTATCTGTCAGGATCTGCCTGCCGAGCAGCCAAAGGGCATCCTGTTTCTGAAAGTGGCCAATTCGGATGTGGCACTTGGCGTTGCCGCCTCAAACTTTTACGGCAATCCGTCGCAGAAGCTGCAGCTGATAGGCATCACCGGCACCAACGGCAAGACGACGACGGTGACGCTGCTGCACCGTATGATGCGCAATATGGGCATCAGCGCCGGCCTGATTTCGACCATCGTCAACCGTGTGAACGACGAGGAAATCGCCGCCACACACACAACGCCCGACGCAGTGGAGCTGAACTCGCTGCTGGCGCAGATGGTGGAGAAGGGCTGCGAATACTGCTTTATGGAGGTGAGCTCGCACGCCATAGTCCAGAACCGCATTGCCGGACTGCATTTTGCCGGAGCCATCTTCAGCAACATCACCCACGACCATCTGGACTTCCACAAGACGATGGCCAACTACATAGCCGCCAAGAAGGCACTGTTCGACAGCCTTGGCGAGGATGCTTTCGCCCTGACCAACATCGACGACAAGAACGGCCGCGTGATGGTGCAGAACTGCAAGGCACGCGTGAAGACCTACAGCCTGCAGACCGTTGCCGACTTCCGCAGCAAGATACTGGAAAGCAGCATCCACGGCCAGCAGCTGGAGCTGAGCTGCAACATCGGTAGCGGCAGCGCGAGAAAGGAGTTTTGGACACCGATGGTGGGACGCTTCAACGCCTACAACATCACGGCAATAACCGCCACGGCGCTGCTGTGCGGATTCGACATCGACGAGGTGCTGCGCGTTGCAAGCGGACTGAGTGCCGCCCCCGGCCGGTTCCAATACCTGCACGGCAAAGGGATAACGGCCATTGTGGACTATGCCCACACGCCCGATGCCCTTGAGAACGTGATGGATACCATCAACGAGGTGCGTTCGAAGAGCCAGAACCTCATCGTCGTGGTGGGCTGCGGCGGCGACCGCGACCCGCTGAAGCGCCCCATAATGGCCCGCATCGGTGCCGAGAAGAGCAACCGCCTGATACTGACCTCCGACAATCCCAGGACCGAGAACCCCGACAACATACTGGACCAGATGGAAGCAGGCCTGACACCGGAACAGCGTTCGATGGCGGTGCGCATCACCGACCGCCGGCAGGCAATAAAGACCGCCGTGATGATGGCCCGCGAAGGCGACATAATCCTCATTGCCGGCAAGGGGCACGAAACATACCAGGAAATCAACGGCGTGCGACATCACTTCGACGACCGGGAAGAAGTCAACAAACTGTTAAACGATTAAAACTACCGCTATGCTATACTATCTTTTCACTTGGCTTGACGAAGCCTTCAACTTTCCAGGAGCGGGCGTGTTCCAATACATCTCGTTCCGTGCCGCTATGTCGGTGATTACGTCACTGATAATAATGCTCATATTCGGCAAGCCTTTCATCAAATGGCTGCGCAAGAAGCAAATAGGCGAAACCGTGCGCGACCTGCACCTGGAAGGGCAGAAAGAGAAGGAAGGCACGCCGACGATGGGCGGACTGCTGATACTGGCAGCCATCGTAATCCCCACCCTGCTGTTTGCCAAGCTGGACAACATATATATATTGATTATGCTCGGCACGACGCTGTGGCTGGGCCTGATAGGATTTCTCGACGACTATATCAAGGTGTTCAAGAAACACAAAGAGGGTCTGCGGGGCAAATACAAAGTCATCGGCCAGGTGATGCTCGGACTGGTTGTCGGCCTGCTGATTATGTACCATCCCGACATCACGATCAAGGAGACATCGTCGGTTGAGACCTACGTGGCATCGCACAACATCAACGTGGAAGGCAACTACACCAAGGCCAAGAGCGAGTTTTCGAAGGACCCCGTCAAATCGACGAAGACAACAATCCCGTTTGTCAAAAGCAACGAACTGGACTATGCCAAAATCATAACCTGGATGGGCGACTGGACAAAGAACTGGGTTTGGCTGGTCTATGTAATCATAGTGATTTTTGTCGTCACCGCCACCTCGAACGGAGCCAACCTGACCGACGGCATCGACGGACTGGCGACCGGCACATCGGCCATAATCGGCGCCACGCTGGCGATACTGGCCTGGGTGTCGGGCAACATCATTTTTGCCAACTATCTGAACATAATGTTCCTGCCCAACATCGGCGAGTTGGCTATCTTCATCACCGCCTTTGTCGGCGCGACGCTGGGATTCCTCTGGTACAACACCCATCCGGCCGAAATCTTTATGGGCGACACCGGCTCGCTGGCCATAGGCGGCATCATCGCCGTCTTTGCCCTGCTGATCCGCAAGGAGCTGCTGCTGCCCGTGCTGTGCGGCATCTTCCTGATTGAGAGCCTGTCGGTGATAATCCAGACGACACATTTCAAGCGCACCAAGAAGAAATACGGCGAAGGCCGGCGCGTGTTCCTGATGGCACCGCTGCACCATCACTACCAGAAGAAAGGAATCAAGGAGGAAAAGATCGTCACACGCTTTTACCTCATCGGCATACTGCTGGCAATCATAAGCATCGTAACTTTGAAATTGAGATAATAACCATAGAATAAAACATCTTTGAAATATGTACGAAACAATTGTAACACAAGGAAGGGAGAAAACCCACAACGGGCTGGCAGGCATAGACAGCTCAAAACTGAAGAAGCTGCGTAGCGAGCACCTGAAAGCCTGCTTCAACCTGATTGACGAAATGCGCCACAAGCTGGAGTTTGTGGCCCGCATCAAAGGCGTATCGTTCATTGACGATGCCGCCTCGCGCAGTCCTCTGTCGACGTGGTATGCGCTCGAGACCGTCGAAGGACGGGTAGTCTGGATTGCCAACGGCGTCACCAGCAGCAACAGGGCATCGGAATACAAACGTCTGCGCGCCCTGGCCGAGAGCAAAGTGGAGCGCATCATCTGCCTTGGCGACAAGGGTCTGTATCAGACCGTCTTCGGCGACATCGTCAAGGACATCATACAGGTCGACACGATGGCTGAAGCTGTCACTAAAGCTTTCTACAGCAGCGAGGAGAACACCAAAGTGCTATTCTCGCCTTCGGCTGAGAACGGCATCTCATACGAAGAACAAGGAGAAACTTTCAAACACGAGGTCAACGAACTGTAAATGGCAAAGACCAAGGACAACATATCACGCAAGCTGCTGAACCCCTTCAAGGGCGACAAGGCCATCTGGTTCATCTTCCTGGCCCTGGTGGTCATTTCGCTCGTGTCGGTGTTCAGTTCCATCGGCTATTCGGCTGCAACGTCGAACACCACCCCCGAGCACGCGTTCATCCGCCACTTGGAGTTTGTCGTTGCGACGATTGTCGTGGTTATATTGATGTCCAATTTCGACTATCGGAAGTTTTCGCGCCTGTCGTGGTTTGGATACCTGCTGTCGGTGGTATTGCTGATAGCGGTGCTCGTCATAGGTCACAAGACAAACGATGCCGGCTCGGGTATGAGCCGCTGGCTGCTGCTGCCTGGCAACATACGCTTCCAGCCGTCCGAACTTGCCAAAGTGATCATTATCGTCTACCTTGCACGCCTGTTGGCCCAAGAGAAGGACAACCTCAAGGAATGGCCAACCCTGCGCAACATAATGATTCCCTTGTTCATCATCATCGGCTTGATTGTATCCGACAACCTGTCTACGTCAATAATCATCTTCCTGGTGTGCTTCGCGATGATGCGCATCGCGCCCATCAACGTCAATCATTGGCGTCTGACGATACTCACGCTGGTCATCGTCGGAGTATTGGCACTGGTAGTCGGCGAGAAGATGAACATACCGTTCCTGGCCCGTTCCGAGACCTGGACCAGCCGAATAGACAAATGGATGAACTTCAACGAAGACGAGCTGTCACAAGAGTCGATGGCACGTATGGCAGTGGCGACGGGCCGCTTTTTCGGCGTAGGCATAGGGTCGACCATACAAGCCCGCCTGATGACACAGGCCAACAACGACCTCATCTATGCCATCATCGTCGAAGAGACCGGTATGTTCGGCGGAATCATTGTATTTCTGCTGTATGTGTACCTTTACATACGATGCATAAAGATAGCCATCAAATGCCGGGGCGATTTCGGACGTATGACCGTAATCGGGCTCGGAACGCTGATCTTCCTGCAGGCTGCCATACATATGAGTGTGTCGGTAGGGGCACTGCCCGTCACAGGCCAGACGCTGCCATTCATAAGCTCGGGCGGAACAGCCTATATCTGTATGGGTCTGGCACTTGGCATCATTCAGGCCGTGGCCTACGACAACAACCTTGCCGAAGCAAAGGAAAAGCACCTTGCCGCGCCGGCAAAATCATCCGCATCACAAACCGAAGTCAACATCGAACAAAACAAGGAGGAGAAACAGATATGAAAGCGATAATCAGCGGTGGCGGCACCGGCGGCCACATCTTCCCAGCCATTGCAATAGCCAATGCAATCAAAAAGCGTTATCCCGACGCCGAAATACTGTTTGTCGGTGCCGAGGGACGTATGGAGATGGACAAAGTGCCCGCCGCAGGCTACAAGATAATCGGTCTGCCCATTGCCGGACTGCAGCGCAAACCGACCCTGGGCAACATCATCAAAAACCTGCAGCTTCCGTTCAAGATGATACGAAGCCGCAGCAAAGTCAAAAAAGTGATACGCGATTTCCAGCCAGACATCGTCGTCGGTGTCGGCGGTTTCGCCAGCGAGCCCACCCTCAAAGCCGCCGCGTCGATGGGCTACCCCACCCTGCTGCAGGAGCAGAACTCCTACGCCGGTCTGACCAACAAGATGCTGGCACAGGGTGCACGCACAATCTGTGTGGCCTACGACGGGATGGAACGCTTTTTCCCAAAAGACAAAATTGTCTTTACAGGCAATCCCGTTCGCGCCGAGATCGAAGACTCGACCACAACACGCGAAGAGGGCCGCTCGCATTTCGGCCTGGATGCCGACAGCCGCGTCATACTCATCGTCGGCGGCAGCCTCGGAGCACGTAGCATCAACGAAATGATGCTCCGACTCCTGAACAACGACAACATCCTCGAGCAAAACAATATACAAGTCATCTGGCAGACGGGCAACACGATGTTCGAAACTGCAGACAAAGCCGTAAAAGACGCTGCCTGCGGAAACAACATCAAGGTACACAAATTCATAGCCCGTATGGATATGGCCTACGCCGCTGCCGACATCATCGTCTCGAGGGCCGGCGCCATAGCCATAAGCGAACTTTGCATTGTAGGCAAACCCGTGATACTCATCCCCTCGCCCAACGTGGCCGAAGACCACCAGACCAAAAACGCAATGGCTCTTGTCGACAAGGGGGCTGCGATAATGGTTCGCGACGCCGAATGCGGCGACAAGGGTATCGCTGCCGCCGTCAAACTGCTCAACGACAAAGAGCAGCAGAATGCTATGATTCAAAACATAAAACTGTTGGCACGACACAAGGCCGCCGACAGAATCGTCGACGAGATCGACAAAATAACACTAAAATAAACATCAAAATGAACTATTATTTTCTCGGCATAGGAGGCATAGGAATGAGTGCGCTGGCACGCTTCTTCAAACTTGGCGGACACACCGTCAGCGGATACGACCGCACGGAAAGCCCGCTGACCAAGCAGCTTGAAAGCGAGGGCATTGCCATACACTACGAGGACAACCCCGACCTGATACCGCAAAACATCGACTTGGTGATCTACACCCCCGCCGTACCGAAAGAGACACGCGAATTCCAGCACATCGAAAAAATGGGCATCCCGATGGAAAAACGCTCGCAGATGCTGGGCGAGCTGACACGCGGCAAGAAATGCATCGGCGTGGCCGGATCGCACGGCAAGACCACCACATCGGCTATGATTGCACATCTGCTCAACAAGAGCGACATCGGCTGCAGCGCCTTCCTGGGCGGCATAGCCAAGAATTTCGACAGCAACCTGCTCGTCAACAACGACAGCGACTATGTAGTCGTCGAGGCCGACGAATACGACCGCTCCTTCCTGCAGCTCCACCCCTACTGCTCGGTCATCACCGCCACCGACCCCGACCATCTCGACATCTACGGCACACACGAAAAACTCATCGAAGCCTTCCAGCAATACGCCAACCAGACCAGCCCCGAAGGTGCGCTGTTCCTCAAGGAAGGCCTGGCCGAACACGGCCACCATCACGACGACGATGATGAGGACGAAGAGCACGACCACCATCTGCACATCAGCGAAGAAATCAAGTGCCACTCTTACTCCGCACGCTCCATCGAGGCCGACTACTACGCCATCAATGTCCGCAACTACAACGGCAACATATTCTTCGACCTGCGCACTCCCGACAAGGTGCTTTACGACATCGAGCTGCAGAACTCCTGCCTTTACAATGTCGAAAACGCCGTCGCCGCCGCCGCGGTGGCCCTGACCTGCGGACTTGACGAATACCAGCTGCGCAACGGTCTCAAAACCTTTGCCGGCATACGCCGCCGTTTCGACATCCGCGTCAAAAACAAGGACATCGTCTACATCGACGACTACGCCCACCATCCCAAGGAAATCTCAGCCACAATCGAATCCATCAAATACCTTTATCCCGACAAGCGCATTGTCGGCGTTTTCCAGCCCCACCTCTACTCCCGCACTCGCGACCTGGCCGACGAATTCGTCGAAGCCCTCAAGCCACTCGACGAAATCATACTTATGCCCATCTATCCGGCACGCGAGAAACCCATCCCCGGTGTCTCGTCGGGAATGATACTGCGCAAGATGGAGACTATGAACAAATACCTCTGCAGCGCCGAGCAGGTCCCCGACCTTGTCGAAGCACTTTGCCCCGACATCGTCGTCACTATGGGTGCCGGCGACATCGACCGCCTCGTCCCCGTCCTCGAGCAAAGGCTGAAAGAAGAATAGAAAAACAATGAAACCGACCCTGAGAAATATAATCATCGCAGTCCTTCTGGTCGCCATAGTGGCCACATTCCACATCGTACGCAGGAATTCCACTATGCGAGGCCTCGAATGCAGCGTCAGTCGCGACGGCACCGCCGTCCTGCTGACGCCCGACGATGTCGACAGCCTGCTCCTGTCGGCATTCCCTGGCTTGAAGAAGACCGACATCAAAGACCTCGACAGGAAAGCCGTCGAAGAGCATCTGCGCCAGCATCCCTACGTCGCAGATGCCGAAGCGCACGTCACCACGGGCGGCAAACTGACCGTCGCCGTCCGGCAGCACACCCCTGTCGTGCGTATGTTCTATCAGGGCAACGAGTTCTACATCTCCCGACAGGGCACCTGTATGCCGCTCTCGGCCAAGCACTATTGCCACGTCCTGGTAGGCAGCACCTCGTTCGAGGAGCCACGGCTCAAGCACCCGCAGGCATTGGACCTTGCCGACACCTCTAACCACCGCCAGCCCGCGTCGCCGCTGAAAATATGGGTCCTGGCCTCGTTCCTCAACGACAACCCGCAGTATGGCGACATCTTCGACCAGGTCAACGTCGGCGAAAAAGGCGACCTCTTCCTCGTACCCAAGCTTGGCGACCTCACCGTCAATGTCGGCGACACCAGCCAGCTCGACCGCAAATTCCGCAACCTCTGGTCCTTCTTCGACCAGGGCATCAGCCAGGTGGGATGGGACACCTACTCGTCCATCAGCCTCAAATACAACGGGCAGGTGGTATGCACCAAAAAACAGTAAGCAACACGAAAACAAAGAATCAAAAAAACATATCTTATGAACAACGAAAATGACATCATCGTAGGTCTGGACATTGGCACAACCAAAATTGCCTGCTTCATCGGCAAACGCGCTGAAAACGACAGAATCAAGATCATCGGATTCGGCAAAACCCCGTCCAAGGGCGTCGAACGCGGCGTGGTCAAGAACATCAAGGACGCTGCCGTCTCCATCCAGAAAGCCGTCGAGGCGGCTTCCGAACAAGCCGGAGTCCCGGTGCACGAAGTATACGTCGGCATCGCAGGCCAGCACATCAACAGCCGGCAGAATATGGGAACCATCGTCATCCCCACCGAGCACAAATACATCGAGCAGGAAGACGTCGACCGCCTGATCGAAGAGCAGCACAACACCCTGCTCAATCCCGGCGAGGACTTCATCCACATCTTCCCGCAGAATTATGTCGTCGACGGCGAGGAGCTGAGCCCCGATGTCGAGCCCGTGGGCGTGGCCGGCAAGCAGCTCAAGGCCAACTTCCATATCGTCACCGGCAACACGATGAACCTGCTCAACATCCACGACAGCGTCGAGCGCGCCGGACTGGCCATCAAGGGCGTTGTGCTCGAACCCATCGCGTCGGCATACGCCGTGCTCGACAACACCGACCGCGACGCCGGCGTGGCGCTGGTCGATATCGGCGGCGGCACCACCGACATTGCCATCTTCCACGAAGGCGTCATCCGCCACACCACCGTGCTCCCCCTGGCCGGCAACGCCATAACCACCGACATCAAGGAAGGCTGCAAAATACTGCGCGACCAGGCCGAGACCCTCAAAACCCGCTTCGGCTCCTGCCTGCCGCAGAACGTCAGCGAAAACGACATCATCTCCATCCCCGGCCTGCGCACCCAGCCCCCGCGCGAAATCAATATGCGCACCCTGGCAGGCATCATCAAGGCACGCACCGAGACCATCCTCGAGCAGGTGGACTACGAAATCAAGAAGTCGCACCTCGAAAAGCACATCTTTGCCGGAATCGTCCTCACCGGCGGCGGCGCACAGCTGCGCCACATCAAGGAACTCACCGAGTTCACCACCGGCATCGACACCCGCATCGGACTGCCCGACGAGCACCTCGACAAAGACTGCGACCCCGAAATCATCAACACGATGTATGCCACCGGCATCGGACTGGTCCTCTACGGATTCCACGAACTCGACGAGCGCCGCCGCCACAGCCAGGAGTGCGAAGACAACGTCGAAAAAGAACCCGTCCAGAACGAAGCGCCCCAAACGCACACCCCGAGCAGCGACGTCTTCGCCGACCTTCCGGGCCAGGAAGCCGAGACCGAGACCGCCGAAAAGCCCGAGCCTGCAAAACCCGACACCGACGACACCAGGAAAAGCACCAAGAAGACAGGCAAACGGCCCAACTTCGGACAGCAGTTTATGAAGTCGATCGACAAGTACTTCGGACGCGTCTTCGGCGACGACACCATCCGCAACGAAGGTCAGGAAGAGCGCGACTTGTAGACACACAATGCCACACGTTGAAAACTTGTTGAAAACAAAAAGGCACAAAGAGACGCAAATCGCATATTTTCAAGTAATTTTACATCAGTTTGCAGAATGCGCACAAATAGCACATCCAACTGATAATCACACACCTGCAAAGAAATAAGTATATGAACGACAGCACAATTTCAATGAACGAAGACAACCAGAAACAGCAGAATACCGGAATTATGGCCGGCACAACGATGGAATTCGAGCCGCTGCGCCAGCAACCAGCCAAAATCAAAGTCATCGGCGTAGGCGGCGGCGGTGGCAACGCCGTCAAACATATGTTCCGCCAAGGCATACGCGGAGTCGACTTCATCGTCTGCAACACCGATGCCAAAGCACTTGCATCAAGCCCCGTGCCCAACAAAATAGAACTCGGCAAACTCGGCGCCGGCAACGTGCCCGAACGCGCCCGCAAAGCCGCTCTCGACCACAAGGACGAAATACGCGAAGCCATCAGCGACGACACCCAGATGCTCTTCATCACCGCCGGTATGGGCGGCGGCACCGGCACCGGCGCGGCACCCGTCATTGCCGAAATAGCCAAAAGCATTGAAATTGACGACGAAATGGTGCCCCACATCCTCGTTGTGGCCATCGTCACTATGCCTTTCTCGTTCGAAGGCAAGCGCCGTCGCGAACAAGCCGAAGCAGGCATCGAAGAACTCAAGAAACACGTCGACGCCATACTTATCATCAACAACGACAAGCTGCGCCACCTCGGCAACCTGCCTCTCAACCAGGCCTTCAGCCAAGCCGACGACGTGCTCCTCACCGCAGCCAAAGGCATAGCCGAAATCATCACCGTCTCGGCCTACGTCAACATCGACTTCCGCGATGTCAACACCGTGATGGAAAAAAGCGGCACAGCCCTGATGGGCGCCGGCGAAGGACGCGGCGAAAACCGCGCACGCCAGGCCATCGAAGAGGCCACCACATCCGTGCTGCTCGACGACAACGACATACGCGGCGCCAAGAACATCCTGCTCTACTTCTCCTACTCCAGCAGCCACCAGATCACGATGGACGAGCTCGGCGAAGTGACCGACTACCTCACCGACCTCACCGGCAACAACGAGACCAACGTCATCTGGGGTGCCGGCGACGACGACAACCTCAACGACGAACTGCGCATCACCCTCATCGCCACAGGCTTCGAACAGCGTCCCGGCCCCACGGTCCACACCCTCGACCTGCAGAGCGAGAAGACGCCCGTCGCCGAAACCGCCAGCAGCGAAGCCCCGCAAGCCGCAGCTGCCGCAGCAACGGCCACCGCACCCGCAGCCGCCGAAATCGAGAAGAAACCCGTCGTCGACGACAGCCTGCCCAAACCCACAGCCGAAATGAACGGCCGCCGCATCTTCGTCCTCGACACGCCCGCCGAGGCACAGGCCGAGGAGACCGAAGAGCGCGAGCCCGCCCTCGAAACCGCCGCACCGGCCACCTTCGCAGCCGGCAGCCTGCTCGACGAGATACGCATCATCTCGCGCCCCGAGCCCGCCAAGAAAGAGGAACCCGCACCCGCCGAACCCCTCTTCAGCATCGAGCCCACCGAGGCCCTCGACGACAAGCCGGCACAGCCGCAAGAAGCCTTCGAACAGAAAACCCTCGAACCCGAAGTCCACACGCAGCGCGAAACCATCGCCGAACGCCACTTCGAACAGGCACTGCAGCCCGACGAGGACATCAACGACATCAAACTGCGCCAGCGCGCCGAACGCATACGCCGTATGAACGACCTGCTGCGCAACGACCCCAACGGTCCAAAAAAGATCGAGGATATGACCACCGACGAGCTGACCAGCGAGCCCATCTACCAAACCACCCACTCGGCCGAAAGCGACGCCGCCCACAAGCGCATCAACCTCGACGGAACCATCACCTCGGGCATTGCCTTCCTCGACGACCTGCCCGATTGATCGCGACCGAAATACATCTTTGAAAACATCATACAAGAAGAGGAAGCCCCGCACAGGCTTCCTCTTTGTTTTTGCACTTCCCGAACCACCCCTCCCCGACATTCCCGCAACCTGTCGCACTGCTGGAAAAAATCTGCCGGAAAACTCTGCCAGGAAAAAACTGCCACTCGGCCGTGCGGACTTCCCGGCTCGAAAAATGACACGCCCTGACACACACTGGCACGCAATGAAACAACAGACCTCGTAATACACTATAAACCAGCGCATAAAGCCACCTTCTCCGTCATATGTACAGTATATGTACAGTATATGTACAGTATTTGTACGCTTCGGAAGCGTACAAATACTGTACATATACTGTACATATACTGTACAACGGGCAGAGCAGGTGCTGAAAATCTGGCAGTTAGACTCATCTTTTTTGGCCGTTTCGGGGCTATGGTGCCGGGGACGGAACCTGCAGTCGTCATTTCGGCGACGGCTTTTGCCGCAGTTCGGAATAAAAGTTGTACCTTTGCAAATTCAACGCAAACAAGCAATATGACCAAACATCAACATATTCAACCAATTAAAGTTACCGCCAACAAGAAATTCTTCGGCACTTTGTGCGGAATCGGCGCGGCGGTGTGCTACGGCACCAACCCGCTGGGGGCGCAGCTCTACAGCGAGGGGATGCTGCCGCAGAGTGTGCTCTTCTGGCGCTTCGGACTGGCTTTCATCATCATAGCCATCGTTATGCTCTTCCGCAAGGAGAGCCTTCGCGTCACGCGGCGCGAGTTTGGCGTGCTGACTGCTCTCGGCCTGCTGTTTCTGGTGTCGTCGCTGACGCTCTATGTCAGCTTCCGCCTGATGGCTGTGGGCGTGGCGTCGACCATCCTGTTTGTCTATCCCGTGATGACAGCGACCATTATGGCCCTCTTTTTCAAGGAGCGGCTGACGGCCGTCACGGCGCTGTCGATAGTGCTGTCGTTTGTCGGCGTGCTGCTGCTCTACTGGACGCCCGGGGGAGGCCGCCTGCCGGCCGACGGCGTGACGCTGGTGCTGGCTTCGGCGCTGACCTACGCCGTCTACATTATCATTATGAACCGCGCCAACCTTCAGATGTCGTCGTTCAAAATCAATTTCTACGTGCTCATCTACTGCGCCTTGGGCGACTTGGTGATGACCTTTTTCAACGGGGGCCTGCAGGTGCCGCAGACGGCGCAGGGCTGGCTGGTGGTAGGCTGGCTGGCCGTGGTGCCCGCCATCCTGGCGCTGGTGATGATGGTCTATGCCGCCAAGTATATCGGTTCGACGCCGACGGCCATTATGGGCGCCCTCGAGCCCACGACGGCGGTGCTGATAGGCATCTTCCTCTTCGGCGAGAAATTCTCGGCACGTCTGGGGCTCGGCATAGCATTGATTTTCATCGCCGTAATCATTATCGCCCTGCAAAGCAACAAATCGGACAATAAAAATAAAGAAGACAGCGTTATTGAATAAATCGTGATAAGTGACAAGTGACGAGTGACACGAACGCGCTCGTTTCACAGGTCACAGGTCACTTATCACTGTCCACAGGTCACAGGTCACTTATCACAGGTCACTAACAGATTAATGAATTCACAATGTCACACCTAACCCTTCTGCTCCTTTTCCTGTTCGGAGCAATGGCAATATCCTTCCTCTGCTCGATTCTTGAGTCGGTGCTGATGTCCACGCCACTGTCATACATCACGATGCGCGAGGACGCCGGATTCAAGCCCGCCACCCGTTTCAAGGAATACAAGACCGACAACGGCAAGCCCATAGCGGCCATCCTGTCGCTCAACACGATAGCCAACACCATCGGTGCCGCCGGCGTGGGCGCGCAAGCCACAGAGGCCTTCGGAAGCCAGTGGTTCGGACTGGTGTCGGCCATCACGACCATTCTGATTCTGGTGTTCTCGGAAATCATTCCCAAGACGATAGGCACCACACAATGGAAACACCTGATGGGCTTCACGGCACGCACGATACGAGTGCTGATAGTGCTGATGTACCCCTTAGTGCTGCTCATCGGGCTGCTCACCAAGCTTTTCAGCAGCAAGGACGACGAGGCCACCGTCAGCCGCGAAGAGGTGGCGGCAATGGCCGACGTGGGCGAGGACGAAGGCGTGCTGGACGAGGACGAGAACAAGATTATCCAGAACGTCATCAAGCTCGACAACATCAAGGCCTACGACGTGATGACGCCCCACTCGGTGGCCGCCGTGGCACCCGAGTCGATGACGCTGCGCGAGTTCTATAAGGTGGAGGAATACAGCCACTTCAGCCGCATTCCCGTCTATGCCGACGACCCCGAGTACATCACCGGCTACATACTGCGCAGCGATGCCCTCGAGGACCTGGCCGAGGACAAGTTCAACAAGAAACTCAAGGACATAAAACGCGACATACCGCTCTTCAACGAGGAGCAGTCGGTGAGCGAAATATGGGACTCGCTGCTGAAGCACAAGGAGCAGATTGCCATCATCATCGACGAATACGGCGGATTTCAGGGCATCCTGACCCTCGAGGACATCATCGAGACCATACTGGGACTCGAAATCATCGACGAGAACGACGAGGTGAGCGATATGCAGCAGTTCGCCCGCGAACGCTGGCAGCAGCGCCAGCGCCGCTTCAAGAGCATCCGCCTGCCGGAAGAAGAAACGGAGGAAACGGAAAACGGGAAGAAGAAAGCGGAGAGCGGAGAGAAGGAAGCGGAAAGCTGAAAGCGGAAAACTGAAAGCGGGCTGACGCGTCAGCCAATTCGTTGGAATTCGCGTTCCGCTTGCGGAACAAAATTTGAAAAAGTAATTCGATCAATTCGATTAATTCGATGACAAAAAAAGAATAAAGCGGAAAACTGAAAGCGGAAAACTGAAAGCGGAAAACTGAGAACGGAAAGCGGAAATAGTATTTGTATCTGAAGTTAAAGTTAAGGTTAAAGTTAAAGTTAAAGTCAAAATGAACATAGCAGCACTTGTTTCGGGAGGCGTAGACAGTTCAGTGGTGGTCCATCTGCTCAAGGAGCAGGGCTACACGCCCGACATATTCTATATCCGCATCGGTATGGAGGCCGAGGACGGCTATATCGACTGTCCCGCCGAGGAGGATATCGAGATAACATCGTATATCGCAAAGAAATACGGCTGCCGCTTCGAAGAGGTGAACCTGCACAAGGAATACTGGGACAACGTGGTGAGCTACACCATCGAGTCGGTGCGCAAAGGGCTGACTCCCAACCCCGACGTGATGTGCAACAGGCTGATCAAATTCGGTGCCTTCAACGACAAGCGAGGCTGCGACTACGACCGCATCGCCACAGGCCACTACGCGCAAGTTGATGAACGGACGACGGACGACGGGGAACGGAGAACCTTCCTCGCCGCCGCCAAGGACCCCATCAAGGACCAGACCGACTTCCTCACCCAGCTCACCTACCCTCAGATAGCCAAGGCTATGTTTCCCATCGGGCACCTGATGAAGAGCGAGGTGCGCCAGCTGGCACAGGCCGCACACCTGCCTTCGGCCGACCGCAAGGACAGCCAGGGCATATGCTTCCTCGGCAAGATCAACTACAACGACTTCATACGCCGCTACTTGGGCGAACGCGAAGGCAAAATCGTAGAGCTCGAAACGGGCAAAATCCTTGGCACCCACAAGGGCTACTGGTTCCACACCATCGGACAGCGCAAGGGTCTCTACCTCAGCGGCGGCCCCTGGTTTGTGGTGAAGAAGGACATCGACGAGAACATCCTATACGTCAGTCAGGGCTACACCCCCGAAGCCCAGTACGGCAAGGAAATCAACCTATTAGGCTTCCACTACCTCAGTGCCGACATCTGGAACACGCCAGCCGACGGCAGCCCCATCGACGATTGGAATATCCCCGTCAAATTCAAGATACGCCACACTCCAGAGTTTGCCCAAGGGCACCTGTCGCGCATCGCCGACCCCGTCTACGGCACCCTCTTCCACCTCAGCAGCGACACCAAGATACAAGGCATCGCCGCAGGCCAATACGCCACCATCTACGACAACGACGCCCACCTGGTCGTCGCCACAGGAATGATTGTGTGATGAGTGACCAGTGACCTGTGACACGAACGCACTCGTTTCACAGGTCACTTATCACAGGTCACCAACTTCCCTAAAACCCTTTAACTCTTAAACCCTCAAACCCTCAAACCATATGACATCAAAACCTTTTTCCAGACTCTTGTCGGCCATTCTCGGCCTAAGTTTTACGCTCCTTGCGTCGTGCAATTCCGGCACGGCCACATCAACAACAGCCGATAGCGACAGCACTGTGCAGGAAGTGCGCCCAGCGGTAAACCTGACCGGGAACACCCTTACCTACGGCGACCACGTCTACACCGTCGACGGCGAGATAGACTTCAACGCCAAGAGCCACAAGAAAGCCACAGCCAGCGTCACCTTTAGCAACGTTCCGTCGGACTACGCCGAGTTCGAGACTGTCTATACACAACTGCTGGGCAAAACGCCGCAGGGGGCTGCCGCAATGATTCCGATGGCTATCGAGATGTTCGCCCGCGACAACGCTGTCGGCCAAAAGTGCCTGGGCCTGCTCTGCAACGGCTCGGCCACGGTAGACGATATGGTCCGCATTCTCAAGACCAAGCTTGTCGCCTCGCAGTACAGTTCGCCCAACGACTCTTATATCCAGCGATATATAGCTGCGGCCCTTTTGAAGGGTGCCGACAACAAGAATGCCTATACTGCCGACGAGCCCTATACCGTTGAGATGTGCTCAAGCCCCAACGGCACCAAGAATGCACCCCTTACAGGCGGGACGGTCTATTACCTGTATATCCTGGCCAACGGCTGGGACACCTTCCAGCGCGCAGTCGATGTCCTGCAGCCCTACAACAGCGAATACTACAAGATTTTCAACTGTTCGTCGACCTACACACAATGCAAAACCATCGCCGGCGAATGGCAGGGGTTGAAATAAGGAAGCATTGTAGATTAGAACAGAGCACGATGATTGCGGTACTCGCCAAAGGTATCAAGAATATAATCGAAGCTCATAAATTGTACCGTAAGGCAAGGACTATTCTTGGCGGAAGCAGGAATTTTCGCCATCAAGGGTCAGGATGAGCGACTTGGAGCCTTCGACGCGGACATAGGTGTCGCCGTTACCTGCACTCCGTTTGCCACCCTGCGGGACGCTATCGAAAGCCACTGGCTTTCTTCATATGCCTGCACCTGCCGCAAGAAATAACACTATAATAAATTTCATTTTGTCAATCCGATAATTCTTCGTAATTTTGCAAATCGAAAAATATAACAACTTGTGCCATATGAACACAATGGATAATATAGCATACAGCGCGCTTCGGGCAGGGGATACCACCTCCTATGCTGCTCCTGCGAGGACGAAATCCGCCGCTCCGAAGAAAAAGAAGAGAATGTCTGTTGAGGAATATTTCGGCAAGGTGTTGAAGAAACTTGACGAACATTATGCGGCTGTACAAGAAGGTTGAAATCGACCCGTCGGCCGACGAGGACATCGACGAACTGTACGACTACCTTGTGCAGGTGATGTCCTACGACAGCGCGCGGCGCTATGTGCTGGCGATGATTGACGAGGTCAACTCGCTTGCCGTCTATGCCGACTGTTTCGCCGAAAGTCGTTCCGCGACCATCCGCAGGGTGTACCCTGGTGCACGGCGTATGGTGTCGCACAACAAGAAGTGGATATATGTATTTCATATTGAAGATGAAGGAACCGCCAGTGGCTGTTCCGATAGCGAAGCGGAGAACAAAATCGTTGTTGTCGACCGTATATTGAAAGGCAAAATGGTCAAAGGATGAAAGTTTACATCCATAACTCGCTGATTCTTACTCTCCCCACGAATTGCACAAGTAATCGTCGGGAGGATTTCCTCTTTGTTTTTCTCTGTTCTCCGCTTGGCTGCACTCCGTTTGCCACCCTGCGGGACGCTATCGAAAGCCACTGGCTTTCTTCATATGCCTGCACCTGCCGCAAGAAATAACACTATAATAAATTTCATTTTGTCAATCCGATAATTCTTCGTAATTTTGCAAATCGAAAACAATAACAAAATGGAAACGCAAGTAGCATACACAACGCCGACGAAACCTAATGTTTCGCACACTCGCAAAGAGGTGCGGAAAGCGAAACCCATCCCCGAAGGCTATATGTCGCTTGACGAATTCGGAAGCATTTTCCACCGCAAACTGGATGAGGCTTATGCAAAGCTACACAGTGATAGTGAGCAATGAGGCCATCGGCGACCGCGTCTATTACACCCGCTTCGGAAAGACCTTCAGCCGTCGTCGTCCGACACAAATTAACGACCAAAAGTCGGAAGCGAAGTTGCGGCAACGTGTCCTCTTCGAAGCCGCCAACACCGCCTGCATCCCCACCCTTTCGCCCGACGAGAAACGAGCCGAAAAGAACCACCGCAACATCGACCGCCGTGTGTCACCGTCCATATACATCGGGATGGTAGTCGTAGCTTGAAGCAATCGGCAAAAAAATGTAATTTCCGCTCATAATCAATGATATTTGCTAGCCAGCACGGTTGGCTATCTGAAATTTATTTTACTGGTTTTCAGTATTATTACAGAGAACTTTATCCTTTTTTGGCGTTGGTATTGAAAAAATGTGTATATTTGCACCCGTAAATCGACGCGAGTTGTCGTGCGATGCGAAGAAAGCATTTGTATTGGTCCACTACTTAAAGTTCGCCAAATTTTAACCGAAGGACTACGATACTGATGCCTTTTGCTTTTGCTTATGTATTGGTCTTGTACCACTGCATATTGGAGCATAGGATAAGGTTCAAGTTAGTTTTATTTCGGAAAGGCGTTTGGCGATGCCTAAGTAGTGTAGAACTAAAGCAACACGAGTTCTATGCTTTTTTATTATACATCATCAACCTCTGAGAACTCAGGTGAACAGAACTGCGGGCGACAGGATAAATACAGCCAGAGAAAAGATGAGGATGAAGAATTATCTTCTTGTAGCTCTCGGAGCATTGGCTCTTGTTGGATGCACAGCAACAAAAACTATTCCTGTGCAAACAGTTTCGACAACCTACAAGGTTGGTGACATGTACAATCAAAATGGTGTAAAAGGAGTGGTTGTGCAGGTTGATGTAAGTGGAAAACATGGATTATTAATGTCCTTGCAAGGCTCAAAAGAAAAGTGGACCTCAGACAAACGTTTCGATTTTGAGACCAATGCTTTCAATGAGGAGGATGGTCAGAAAAATATGGATGCTATCGCAAAATATGTTGAGTCAGGTAAGGCATCTTGGACTGACTTCCCATTAATGAATTGGGCTCGTTCTCTTGGTAACGGATGGTATATTCCATCAAAGCAGGAAGCACTAACAATTATGAAAAACATGAATAGCGGCGTTGATGCTTATAAGTGGAATACAAATATGACATTTCTCTTTTTTATTCGAATACATCCGAAGAATGATTTTGAAAAATTTGATAAAATGCAAAGAGAATATGGTGGTGAAAAACTTGTCGACGATGGTTTTGCTGGCACATATGCACCGTTTACTATGATGACCTCGACCGAAGGAGAAGGTGGTATGGTCTATGGTGCACAAATTGATAAAACTAGTGTTAAAGGTGCATTAACCCAAGGCCTTCCAGGTACCGCCACCAAGTTCGCCGTTACCTTGATGTCAAAAAGACCCCCTCTGATGACTGGGATAAAATCACGTGCCATTCGTAAATTCTAGTGCTGAAATGACTTTAAAGGATTTGTTTATCTGTGCATTGTGCTGTCTCTTTTGCGGGATGGCACATGCACAGTTTGAAAATGTCAAAAAGGGGGACATCATAGAGATAAATGGAACAAAAGCCATTGTATTTAGAGTCGATGGGAATGGGCATGGGTCTGCCATGAGTATAAATGCCCTACGGGGTAGAAAAGAAGCATGGGCAACCAATAAAAAAGACGCATACAATATTCCTGCATTTAGCGAAACCGACGGAATGGCCAACACCCAGGCTGTATATGATTATGCTGAGTCTAATGTTATAAGCCTTTCCAATTTCCCCGCTTTTGAATGGTGCAATCGGTTGGGACCAAATTGGTATATTCCATCAATAAAACAGATGGAAATGTTTGTCAACTATATCTTGGGTAATGAACAAGAGTACGATTGGGATAATGAAGATGAGATAGAAATGGATGCAGAAAGCCTTACTACAAAAGAAATAAATGAAAGGATCCTTGAGGCAGGTGGAGTCCCATTCATTTCCAGTACCCCATTAGGGAGTTTTGTGACAATGGGGATTTACACCTCAACTAAAAATAGCGACAATAAAGTGTATGTATATACAATGGATCCGAAAAAGAACATGTGGTCTTTTAAGAAAGTGTCCATATCATCAATTGGGAAATACATGATGGGACGAGCCTTTATTGATTTTTAATGTGTAAGTCTATGAGAAAATGGTTTTTTGTATTTTTGTCTGTTATTTTACTTTCATCCAATGTCTACGGTCAAGATACTAGTACAAAGTATAGGAGAAGTTCATTGTATTCAATATTAATCAGGCATCCTGAAAAGGAGTTTGGCAAGGATATTGATACGGTGTTCCGAATAGTTCCGATACCTGAAAAATTCGACAATCATAATTTAAAGATTCGGGCAATCAATGCTGCCGTAGTATCCAAAAATAAGAATAGCGATAGTCAAAACACCATCGAATATACTATTGTTCCTTTTCTTCAAAAGAATGAAATAGCAAAAAGGCTTGTGTCAAAATGGTTTAATCGGAAAGAGGGGAAGTCCGGTGATGGAACATTCGATATCAATAAGATAATAGAGAGAGGACTGTATGATGCTGACTTCTATGATTATCAAACAGCCATCCGCTCTGTCAGGGGACAGAGCCTTCTTGCTGATGCTGGAGAGGAGTTGATAGGACAAACCTTTGTCATATTCAACGACATTCGCTATATAGACAAAGAAGAGGAAACTGCGCTCTTGGCTGCTGGAATATCTTTTGCTGGTGCATTGGCTTCGCAATTTACTGGGGGCTTAACCAGCCTTGCAGCATCCTATGGTAGTGCAGCGACATCTCATTTAACGGCCAGCATTGTTGGGTTTAGAGTATCCATCACATCTTACCTCTATAGATTAAATTGGAGCGATAGTGTCGCAGCTGTTTTCTATCAAGATTATTATATGGACGAGCCTATCATTGAGAAAAAAAATGCATATAATCAAGAAAAGAACTTGTTCAATTTGGAATATATCGGCAGCCATACAATAGTCTCATCGGAGACGACCCTACGAGGAGTTAACACTAAAAACGATATGATTCGAAAAGTTTGTGAACGTGCCATTGACAAAAACATTGCCCAACTGCAAAAAGAATATGAAGTGTTCAGGGTCAAGACTCCATTGTATTCGACAAAACCTCTCACGGCAAAAATAGGCCTAAAAGAAGATATTGATGAGAAATCCAGATTCGAGGTCCTTGAAGTCATAGAGGATGATAATGGCCGAACTCGCTATAAAAGGGTTGGTATCGTCAAACCTGTAAAGGGAAAGATATGGGATAACCGTTTTATGGCAGAATTCGAAGAAGAGAACGAAGGTAGTACGAGAACAGAAACTGAATTTGAAGTTGTGAGTGGTTCGGGGTTCTATCCAGGTATGTTATTACGAGAAATGTAATCTTTATGAAAACAAAGAGTATACTATTATTCGTGGCTATGGGTATCCTAATGTGTTCATGTGGTACAACGAGCAATGTTACCTATCGGCCTTCACCCGGTATGACAGTACAATGCATACAGTTGGCAAGTAATGGAGATTGTATTGTGTCAATCCAAGAGACGGGGATTAGCCGTGAGGCTGCAACTGATGCTGCGATGAGAAGCGCAGTTTACCAACTCTTGTTTGGCGGCCTACAAGGCTCCGCAGACAATCGCATTCAACCAATACCAGCTCTGATTAATAATCCTAGTGTACAACAAGAGAAGAATAGTTATTTCAACTCTTTTTTTAAGGATGGTACATATCAGAACTATGTGGAAGTTCTTCCTGGAAGTGTTCCTAAGGTTGCAAGACTGGGTGGAGGGTACAAAGTTACGCTAACAATCGTGCTGAAAAAGGAATCTCTAAGGAAAAAGCTTGAATCAGACAACATTATCAAATCATTGTCAAATGTAATATAACTATTATGAAGAAAAAGATCATTTTATTGTGTTCGGTATTAGTTGCACTATTTACTGCACAAGACGTTATGGCTCAGTCGGAGCAAACAGAATGCATAAGCGTTGAGCAAGATGGTTCTCAAACCCTGCGTGTATGGGGCAAGGGAAGGAATCGTACTGATGCCATTGAACAAGCAAAAAAGAACGCTGTTAACGAAGTCATTTTTAACGGCATCCGCAAAGGAAATAAAGGATATAACCTTCGCCCTATTGTGACTGAAGTTAATGCACGTGAACGATATCAGGAGTATTTCGACATCTTCTTTATGGATGGTGGAGAATATCTCAAATACATCAGTATGGCCGATCGCAGAACAGGCTCTACAAAAAGGAAAGTCAAAGATTCTTCGCAAGTGATGTATTGCATTACCGTGCGTGTACTTATTCCAGAACTTAGACAACGGTTAATACAAGATGGTGTATTAAAAACAGAATAGCCATGAGAAAATATATTTTTATAGTAATACTGCTGGGATTCTCAGTATGTTCATACGGGCAAAACAATAATGTGACACTGCCAGAAAAACCCAATAGAAGTAAATATGTTGATTATTCAACCAAGGAAAGCGGTTTTTGGTGTGCTGCACAAATTGGAGCAAGTTATGGCGATACCGCATCTTTCGCCCAACTTGACATAATTGGAGGCTACCGATTTTCGGAATTTCTAAGAATTGGCTTTGGAGTGTCTCCACGAATGGGTTTGAAATCCATTCCTGTATATTTTGATGCCAGAGGCAATATTATATCTCAGGTGGACAGGATGTACTCGTTTTATTGGAATGCTGACTTAGGTTACGCTATTAATGACGGAATATATCTATCTCCAGGGGTAGGAATGCAGTTCGGTGGTGTACGCCACAATTTCCTTGTTGGTGTTAACTATACAATGCAAGGGTTTAAAAATGAAGGCGTAAAGCATTTTGCAGGAATACGAATAGGTTACGAATTTTAAAATGGTTCTGTTATGAAAAGACTAATTCTAACTCTTATGGCGACAGCGTCTTTTATGACAATGTTTGGCCAAGCAAAGAAACCAACCATTATGGTTGTTCCAAGTGATGTATGGTGCGTACAGAATAATTTCAGTACCACATACAATAATCAGGGTGTTGAGGAAATAATCCCTGACTACTACAAAGCATTGCAAACCGACCCCAACCTTCTTTTGGCCATCGGTAAAATCAACACGATGATGACTGACAGGGGATTTCCATTGAAGGACTTGCAGTCGGTTACCAAATCGATCAATCAGCGTAATGCCGAAGACAATATGATACAAAGCAAAACATCTGGTGCGTCTCTTGCAGAGAACCCCATTGACCGTTTGCGTCGTGTGGCCAAGGCTGATATTATCATGCAACTGACATACACTTTAAACAAAATGGGTCCCAAGTATTCTGTCACTTATAATCTTCAAGGCATTGATGCATACACAGGAAAACAAATTGCAGGAGCACAAGGAACAGGGAAACAAACAATTTCTGCAGAATTGCCAGTTTTGATAGAAGAGGCGATTGTGGGAAATATGGATAATTTCTGTTCTCAACTAATGGCTTATTTCGAAGACATACAAGAGAATGGCCGTGAGGTGTCCGTGGATATTCGTGTCTTTGATAATGGTAGTGGACTTGATTTGGAGAGCGAGTTTGAGGGTAAAGAGTTGTCTGAAATTATTGACAATTGGATGTCATACAATACTGTGAATCACAATTTCAATAAGTCTGATGGAAGCGAAACTTTTATTCAGTACGAACAAGTAAGAATACCATTGTATAAAACCAATGGGAGCCAGATGGACACTGAATCTTTCGTTAGGGAACTACGAAGCCACCTCAAAAAAAAGTATCAAATTGAAAGCAAAATAATGACTCGAGGATTGGGTCGATGCATATTGGTTATTGGTGAAAAATAAAAACAGAATACCATGAGAAGAGTTTTGACATTATTAGCCTGCATTATATTTAGTCAGGCAATTTATGCACAAGGGAGTAGCATAGGCGATGCCGAAAATATTTCCATCGCTGTGATTGCAGCAAAACAACAGAATGCCCCTGATGCAGTAAACACCTATATTGAGAATAAACTCCATCAATTGATTTCTCAAAATGGTTTGGGAAGTAGTGATTATCAAGGAAGGTTTATAGTTACAGCATCAATTGTAAGTGCTACGAAAGACATTATTCCTGGCCCACCCAAACAGATTGCCGAAAATGTGGATATAACTTTTTACATAGTTGACATGATGGAACATACCATATTTTCAACCACGACAATATCCACAAAAGCGATTGATGCATCGGAAGAAAAGGCGTTGATAAAGGCCGTACGTTCTATTAATGTGAAAATGCCGCAGATTACATCCTTTATATCAGAAGGTAGGAACAAGATTCTTTCTTATTATTCGTCTCACGCTGACCAAATTATACTTACTGCAAAGAGTTTGGCAAAACAGCGAAAATACGAGGAGGCATTGTATGAGTTATGTGCAATACCTGCTGCCTGCGGAGAGGCTTATAACAAAGCCATTGCAGCTGCAGATGGTATATACCAGGATTATGTTGATTATCTTTGCTCCGAAAACCTTGCTAGAGCAAGATTTGCATGGATGGCTCAACAAAATGCATCAGGTGCATCTGCTGCCGGAGAGTATTTGTCTAAGATATATCCCGATGCCAAATGCTATAAAGAGGCACTATCGCTATATGAAGAAATAAAGTCCAAGGTTCTTGCTGATTGGAACTTTGAGATGAAAAAATACGATGATGACATTGCCCTCGAAAAACAACGAATTCAGGCTTGGAGAGCTGTCGGGGTCGCATATGGAAATCATCAACAACCGGTTGATTACAACATTAACTGGCTTGTAAGATAGGATGACATAATACAAAAAGTAATGAGGGTATTATAGATGAATACCCTCATTACTTTTTGTAACAGTTATAGGGCAAAGACTTATCTTTCCAATAGTTTTCGGTAAGACCGTTTTACAGCTGGTGACAAAGAAAGACAACGAATGATGGCAGAGTACTCATCTTCTATTAGGATGCCGCACTCTTCTATGACAGTTTCATCAGTTAACTCCTGAAGCAGAAGTGAATCGAGTCTGAATGTCTGCAAACGGTAGCCATAGACGTATGTTTCTATCGGGAAGGCAAAGCCGTTATCGCATATCACGACGTTAGGGTCGAAGTAGTAGCAGTTGAAACTGATGTCGGGGCGTTCTATGCAGCCGTGTATTTTCTCTATCGTTGATGGCACAAAGTCTTTGGAGGTGGGCAATGAGGCAAGGAGACAGACATCATCCAAAACCTTCAGCACTAAAAAGTACTTAGGTTTCGGGGTGCCACCATCGGGGAAAATGAATGGGTCGAAATAGAGGATAGATCCCTCTTGAAATCTGCTGTCACGCTCCATAGGCCCGCGTCATTTTGAGGAAATCCATCTGTTCGTTATAGAATTCCCTGCCGCAATCAGCGAGGCATTCACTAAGGTCGATTTGACAGTCGGAGTTATTGATAACCTTCTGCTCGAAGCCCTCCAACAGGTTATTGCGCTTGGCAGTGGCATACCACAGACCATCTTTGCGATGCGTCAATTCCACCAATTGTTTGGCGGTCTTATTGCCGTAACGATGGAGAATGTCATCCATAACGGTGATGTCGTTATCCGAAAACTCATCGTCGGAAAAGTCTGCTGTGGCTTTGATGTAGGTCTTGCCGTCCTCCACTTCTTTCTCCACATAGCCGTCAAGGATGACAGGGGTCTCGGAGAGGTCAATGAAGATGTCCTTGACCACAGGACCAGCCTGCCACACCTCGAAAGGCAAACCGAGGAACGGTGTCTGGAAGCGTCTGACGCTGTACTCCTCCATCAAGTAGAGCAGCTTGAGCAATTTTGTCTTACTCAAATTGGACACTCGCTGCGCAATATACACAACGGCATTGCCTATCTTGTTCCTGTCGGCTTGTGTAAGTTTCATATTCTTTATTATTAGAAGCCAGAGGTTCCTCTCGAAACCTCTGGCTTGAGGTTGCATTGCGAAGCATTATTTCTCTCCGCAAGCACGCGGGGCTTACTCTTCCTCGTTGGCGGCTTCCTCGTAGGCCTTGAGGAGGGCTTGCTGCACGTCGGTGGGGACGAGCTCGTAGCCGCTGAAGGTCATCGTGAAGGTGCCACGGCCGCTGGTCAGCGAGCTGAGGGCGGTGCAGTAGCGGTTCATCTCAGCCAACGGAGCTTTGGCGCGCAGGGTTGTGTACTTGCCTTCGGCATCCATACCCAGCACCATAGCGCGGCGGCCCTGCAGGTCGGTCATCACGCCACCCTGGCTCTCGGTCGGGACGGTGACGGCGACGTCGTAGATAGGCTCCTTGATCTTCGGGGCAGCCAGCTTGAAGGCCTCGCGGAAGGCGGTGCGGCCGGCAATCTTGAAGGCCGTCTCGTTCGAGTCCACGGGGTGCATCTTACCGTCGAAGATGTTGACGACGATGTCGCGGGCATAGGAACCCGTGAGGGGACCCTGCTCCATTTTCTCCATAATACCCTTGAGGATGGCGGGCATAAAGCGGGCGTCGATCGAGCCGCCCACGATGCAGTTGTTGAACACCAGCTTGCCGCCCCACTCCAGCGGATACTCCTGCGTGTCGCGGATGGGATACTTCGTCTGGTTGGGCATACCGTCATAGTAGGGCTCGATGAGCATATGCACCTCGCCGAACTGGCCGCTGCCGCCCGACTGTTTCTTGTGGCGGTACATAGCCTCGGCGCTCTTGGTGATGGTTTCGCGGTAGGGGATGTTGGGGGCGGTGAAGTTGACGGCCAGCTTGTACTGGTTGTCGAAATACCACTTCACGGTGTTCAGGTGCAGCTCGCCCTGGCAGCCCAGGATGACCTGGCGCAGCTCGCGGCTGTTCTCGAGCGTAAGGCTGCGGTCGTAGGTGACAAGGTCCTTCAGCGCGGCGCCGACCTTCTCGTCGTCGTTGCTGTTGGCAGCCTTGACGGCCACGGTGTAGATGGGAGTCGGGAACTCGATTTCGCTGACAATGTCGTCGGTGTTCTTCGGTGTGGTGAGGGTGTGGTTGATCTTGACATCCTTCAGCTTGATGGTGCAGACGATGTCGCCGGCCACAGCCTTCTCGACGCGCTGGCGGTTGCTGCCGCTGCACACGAGCACCTGGCTGACGCGCTCCTTGCTCTGGTTGACGCTGTTGATGACATCCTGGCTTTCAGCCAACTCGCCGCCATAGAGGCGCAGGTAGGTGATTTCGCCCAGGTTCTTGTCCTTCGAGCTCTTGAAGGCGAAGGCCACCGTCGGGGCGGCAGCGTCGCTCTTCAGCTCCTTGCCGTCCTTGGTCTTCTTGGCATCGATCACCTCGCAGGGGGCGGGGACGTTCTGGCAGATGAACTCCAGCAGGCGGGTCACGCCGAAATTCTCCTTGGCGCTGGTGCAGAGGATGGGGAACAGGTCGCGCTTGTCGATGGCCAGCTTCAGGGCCTTGGTCAGCTCGTCGGCGGTCAGGTCGCCGTTCTCGAAATATTTCTCCATCAGCTCGTCGTCGGCAGCGGCGGCTTCCTCGACGAGGGCCATACGCATCTCCTCAGCCTTGTCGGCATATTCGGCGGGGATGTCGGCCTCGGCCATCTTGCCGTCGGTGAAGGTGTACATCTTGTTGGCCACGATGTCGACCACCTGGTTGAAGCCCAGACCGGCATTGGTCGGGAACTGCAGCACGGTGCACTTCGAGCCGAAGAAGTCCTTCAGCTGGTTGACGCTCTCGTCGAAGTTGGCCTTCTCGGCGTCGAGGTGGTTGACGACGAAGAGCATCGGCGTGTCGAGCTTGGAGGCATAGCGGTTGGCAATCTCGGTGCCCACCTCGACGCCGCTCTGGGCGTTGACCACGACGACGGCGGCCTCGACCACGTTCAGCGCGCTGTCAAGCTCGCCCTGATAGTCGGCGAAACCCGGCACGTCGAGGATGTTGATCTTCTTGCCACCGAACTCGGTGTACATAAGGGTGTTCTCCACGGAGTAGCCGCGGTCGTGCTCGATGTCGCGATAGTCGCTGATCGTGTTCTTTCCGTCCACGGTTCCGCGGCGATTGATGACGCCACCGTTAAAGGCCATAGCTTCGGCCATCGTTGTCTTGCCCGCTTTGGCACCACCCACCAGGGCGATGTTGCGGATGTCAGAGGTCTGGTAAATCTTCATTGTTTTTAATATATTTTTATTGTTTATTTTTCGGACATATATGACTATAAACCATATTGTTCGGAGCGCCACGGGCCTCTCCGGACAATGCAGTTGCAGGGGGCAAAGATACGAAAAAAAACAATTGCAGCGCCTTTTGCGGCGAAAAATATTTTCTTCGGCCGCAATTCGGGACGCGAAAGGGCAAAAAGGAGCCCCCGCGTCGCACCCCCGTCCGTCGCTCCGGCACCGGCCAAAAGGCGCCTCGACGGGGTCAAAAACCTACCCCCATCTGACCATAGCCGGGTCAAAGTCCATTAACTTAAAATTTGGTAAGAATTTGGTAGGAGTTTGGGTGAACTTTGGTAGGTATTTGACCCCTGGAAATCAGTGTGTTCTGAAATGTTAAAATTTGGGCGGATTTTAACAGTTTTTAACGTAAATGTTAAAACGGTTTTGCCCCTTTTTTGGGGGTTCCCGACGGGTCGGCGGCAGGGGTCGGGGCGACCCTCAAGGGCACCCGAAACGAGGGACGCGACCGGGCGCAAAAATTTATTTGCCCCGGCGACGGCAGGTGCACGAAAAAAATGTTTGCCTCGGCGGCAATAAGTGCGGCGCGGGCGCGTTATCAGTAACGGCAACCTCGAAAAATCCGCCCGACTCGCGTTTCGCTTGCAAAACAAAACCCTCATCGTCAACAACTTGGTTCGTCAGATTCGTCAAATTCGCCGTTTGGATCCGTTAAGTTCGCCGTAGGAAGGATTCGTTAGAGGTGCCCTGAAAATCAATGGTTAACCGTATTAAAACACAAGCGACACAGTGGGCGTAATAGCACGGCAAAGCATACGCGGGGCCCTGGCCAACTACCTGGGCGTGGCGATAGGTTTCTTCACCACCTTCTTCGTCCTGACCGACTGCCTGACGCAGGAGGAGATAGGCCTTACGCGCGTTTTGGTCGATGCGGCGATGCTCTTTTCGGGTCTGGCGCAGCTGGGCACCAACGCCTCGATTGTGCGCTTCTTCCCCTTCTTCCGCAGCGACGACGGGCGCAACCACGGCATCTTCGGCTGGTCCATCCTCATCCCCTTCATCGGCTTCTCCATCTTCACGCTCCTCTTTTTCATCTTCAAGCAGGACATCATCGACATCTATTCGCAGAAGTCGCCCCTCATTGCCAACTATGCCTACCTGCTGCTGCCGCTGACCTTCTTTGCGCTCTATCTCACTGTGTTCGAAACCAATGCCAGCATACTGCTGCGCATCACGGTGCCGCGCCTGGTGCGCGAGGTGGGCATACGCGTCTTCAACCTGGTGTGCTACCTTCTCTACGGCAACGGCATCATTTCGCTCGATGTGTTCGTGCTGCTCTTCTGCCTGGGCTACGGTGTGGCGATGCTGATCAACTTCCTGTACTTGTTGTCGTTGGGCCGCATAACGTTCCGCATCGACTGGGGCTTCATCAGCCGTCGGCGGCTGAAGGAGATGATGCTCTACACGCTGTTTATGACCGCCACGGTGCTGGCGGGCAACATACCGCTGATCAACTCGCTCTTCCTCGGCGCGCATACGGGTCTGGCCCTGACGGGCGTCTACACCATCGCGTTCTATATTGCCAACATCGTCGAGGTGCCCTACCGTTCGCTGGGGGCCATCTCGCGGCCGCTGGTGTCGCAGGCCGTGCGCGACGCCAACTGGGACGAGGTGAACCGGCTGGGACAGAAGGTGTCGCTGCACCAGTTTCTGGTCAGTGCGCTGATATTCTTCTTTATATGGATCAACCTTGAGCCGCTGTTTGCCGTCATTCCGCACGGCGAGGAGTATGCCGGCGGAATGGGGGTTGTCTTCATCCTGGGCCTGGCCAAGATTGTCAACTCGTCGCTCTCCATCGGCACCGACATCCTCAACTACTCGCGCCTCTACCCCTTCTCGCTGCTGTTCATAGCGCTGCTGACGGCGTCGGCCATCATCCTGAACAACAGCCTTATACCCCTGTGGGGCATCAACGGCGCGGCCAGTGCCACGCTGTTTTCATACGTTCTCTACTTCCTCTGCCTGCTGCTGTTTGTCGGCGGCAAGCTGCGCGTAAGCCTTTTCTGCCGCAAGCACACCGGGGTGCTGGTGCTGATGCTGGCGCTGTTTGGCCTCGACTGGCTGTGGAGCCGCCTGCTGACACCGCTGTTTGCGCCGCTGCCCGCGATGGCCGCCCTGCTGGCCGATGCCGTGCTGAAGAGTGCTGCTATGCTGGCCGTCAGCCTGTTGGCGCTGCGGCGGATGCACGTGTCGGACGATGTCGACGCGCTGCTGGGACGCCTGACGCTGCGACGCAAGGGCGTCAGCGGCGAATAGGGGCATCGCTTTCTATTGATTCGACTATATTCAGGTAGTTCTGATAGCGTTCAGGACTGATTTCGCCGTTTTCGACGGCCTCCTTGACGGCGCAGCCGGGCTCGTGGCGGTGGGTGCAGGTGGCAAAGCGGCAGTCCTGCAGGCGCGACCGCATCTCGGGGAAGAAGTGCGACAGCTCCCAGGGCTGGAAATCGACCATTCCGAACTCCTTGATGCCGGGGGTGTCGATGAGGAAGGCGGAAAGCGGAAAGCGGAAAGCGGAAAACGATGGGTTTTGGCTTTCTTCTGACGGGATTTCCTTGCTGTCGAGCTTTATCGGGAATATTTCGGCGAAGGTGGTGGTGTGGGTGCCTTTGAGCGACCATTCGCTGATTTCGCCGGTGCGCAGCTGCAGCGAGGGGTCAATGGCGTTGAGCAGGGCCGACTTGCCCACGCCGCTGTGGCCGCTGAAGAGGCACGTCTTGCCTGCGATAAGCTCTTTGACGGCGTCAATGCCCGTCCCCTTCAGGGCCGAAACCTCGTAGACAGGATAGCCCGCCGAGGTGTATATCGCCTTGATTTCGCCCAGCATCTGCCAAAGTTCGTCGTCGTAGAGGTCGCACTTGTTGAAGATGATTACGGCCGGGATGTGGTAGGCCTCGGCGGTGACCAGCAGGCGGTCGATGAAGCCCGTCGAGGTGCGCGGCAGGCCCAGCGTGGCCACAAGGCAGAGCAGGTCGATGTTGGCGGCGATGACGTGGGTCTGCTTGCTGAGCTTGGTCGAGCGGCGGACGATGTAGTTGCGGCGGTCTTCGATGTCGGTAATCATCCCCGTGCCGTCGTCGAGCGGCTGGAAAGCAACGCGGTCGCCAACGGCGATGGGGTTGGTCTGCTTGCTGCCGCGAATGCGGAAATTGCCCCTCAGGCGGCACTCAACAACCGTGCCGTCGGCCAGCAGGACGTTATACCAACTACCTGTGGTTCTTATCACTAACCCTCTATTTTCTGTCGCGTCTGACATTCTTTTGACAAATGGTTTCCGATTGCAAAAGTAACATTTTTTTTACAAAGTTCGCCCCCTCGTCCGCCAATACAAAAAAAAATCGTACTTTTGCATTGCCAATTCCATACGTTTTTATGAAGAGAATTCTGTTTTTCGCAATAGCTGTCATATCTTTTTGGGGAACGCTTGCCGCCCAGCCTCGCGACAGGCGCGTCTACCTTGATCTGTCTTGCGGCCACCGTATCGATGTGTCGAGCACGGGTCAATTGTGGCTCTACGACAAATGCGGACGCATTTGGAAAGCTGACAGCATAGGCGACACCTGGCACGCTGTGTTTGGCCAAAACTACGACAGATACAATCATTCATCCATAGAACACATAGCGGCATTCGGGAACGACACGGCCATTGCTGTTGGCGATATGGGCGACAACATAATGTTCCGCACCACCACAGGTGGACACGTTTGGGATAGCGTGGAAATGTCATCATCTCGCCACAGAGTTAGCGGATTCTGCTTTCTTCCCGACGGGAAACTCTGGATGACTTCGGCAGAAATAAAAATGTTCAGGACTATGGCCTACAGCAGCGACCGCGGAGTGACATTCACATCGCTGTACCCCCACTTCCCCGACCGCGTCAATGGCGAAGACGGCATAGAGGAACTGTTTATGGTCAACGCCGACAGCGGCTTTGCAGGCACCTACGGCAACAGAATTTACAGCACTTCGGACAACTGGCGCACCGTGCACCGCATAGCCACACTGCAGGACCAACGACTGGTGAAACGCAGTGACCCCTGCTGGATAACTCGTCTGCGCCAGTGGCACGGATGGCTTATAGCCACGCAAAACGACACGACAGCCTACACCGCGTTGGGCGGCAAAACCAAATGGAGAATACTGCCTCTTAGAGACTATGAAACCGACCCGGCAAGCGACCGCCTTTGGGCCATCAACGACAGCGGGCAGCTGGTGCTGATACACGATATGGAGCACTGGACTGTGGTGAAAGAATCGCCACAAGCAAGACGCATCTGCGGAACACAGGGCGGATGCGTATTCATCGATACGGATGCCGGCGTGGTGCGCATCGCGCCCGACGGCAAGGCCGACACCTGCGGTTTCTTAACCGAAGAAAAAACGATTCAAGATTATATAGACGAACTCATCGCTAAAGACAAACAATACACTCTCACCACGTTCGGCCACGGTGGCCGCCAGTGGCTCACCGACCGCACAAGTATATACCTGCGCGACCCGATCGGATGGCATTGCATAGCCAAGCCCGATTGGATTATCAGTATGCTCCCCGACCCGGACCACGACGACCGTGCCATCATACTGTACAGTGACCAAAAGAACTATACCATCGACACTTCAGGACGGATGGAGGCCTATACCTATCGCGACCCATTCGGCGAGTTTCTGAAAAGCGGTTTGCAGAGCGTAGATATTGTAACATACACCTCCGGCTGCTTCCACTATCAGCCATACAAAATAGTCTACACCCGCAAAGGCAACTTCCTTGCCGAAACCGAATACACCGTCACGGACAGCAAGCACAAGAAGCAGACGTTTGACATCCGTACAATAGAGGAAGCACTACGCCGCATAAGCGTAAATTACAGCAAGATGCCCACCGAGGCCGACTTTGGCCTGCGCGATGTGGCTGTGGACCTGAAGAAAGTCTTTGACTCCGATGAATTGTGCACTTCCAGCAGCGGATATAACATAGCCTTCATCAACAGAAACGGCGACACGCTGATTGCCCGCGGCGAAAGCAGCGTTGACTGTGGCGATTATTTCCCGATGCTGCTGCCTATGCATATAGAGAGTAGTAGCGCGTCGGTGTTCACCTATCGTCCCGAGCTGTGGTACGCGCTGAAGCCTTTGATGCCCGAAGATATGCCATTGCGGAGTATGCTTAGCAAGTACAGCCTGCTGGACATCCGCCCCGGCGACCTGCTCTTTTTCCGCGACACCGCGGGGATGGGGTCGGCCGTGAAGGAGAGCACCGGCGAATACACGCACGTGGCAATAGTGGAGACGGTAGGCGACTCGATATGGATTGTCGACGCCACGCGACGCCTCGGGGTGAGCCGCCACGCCATTGAAAGCCAACCCGGCGACAGCGATTTTCCTGACGTTTATAGAATTGAAGGCCCTAACATCAGCATCGAGGCGACGCTCGAAAGGGCCCGCTCGTTCATCGGCCGGCCATACGACAACGCCTTCGAGCCAGGGACCGAAGCCCTCTACTGCTCGGAGCTTGTGTACGAATGCTATATGCGCGATTTTTCGGACAAAAAAGGGGAACACCTGTTCGAGGCCAAACCGATGAACTGGCGAGACAAAGACGGGAATATGCCACAGTATTGGATCGACCACTTCGCAAGGCTCGGCAAGCCCATCCCCGAGGGCGCGCCAGGCACCAACCCCACCGACCTGTCGCGGTCGAAATTCCTGCAGAAAAAAAACGACTACAGATGATGAAAAAAAGATTGACGATACTGCTCATTTTGACCGTTGGCATCGCCGCCTTTGCCAAGGGGCAGGACTTCTGGGACGACCTGAAGACAATGCAGGTGGGCAAAGTGGCGCCCCACGCCGACATCGTTCCCCGCGATTCGGCCTGGGTGATGAACCTTAACGGGGTTTGGCCGTTCCTTTTCTACGAGCGCGCCGAGTATGTGCACCGCGGCCTGGAGCGCGGCGGCAGCAAGATGACGGATTTCAGCCCCGACCAGGACTTGAGCCGCTGGGACTCGATAATGGTTCCCAGCAATCTGGAGCTGCAGGGCTATGGCACGGCGGTCTACGTCAATATGAAGAACGAGTTCCCGAGCAATCCGCCTCGCGCGCCGCGAGCCTACAACCCCACGGGCGTCTATGCCCGCGATGTGGAGGTGCCCGACGAGTGGCTGGACCGCAGCATCTTTTTCCGCATCGGGGCAGCCTCGTCGGCCGTGGAGCTCTACGTCAACGGCGAGTTCGTCGGCTACAGCGAGGACTCGAAGACGCCTGCGGAATGGGACATCAGCCACCAGGTGCATCGCGGCACGAACCGCATCTGCATCATCCTGCACCGCTGGAGCGACGGCAGCTACCTCGAATGCCAGGATATGTGGCGAATGAGCGGCATCACGCGGGACGTGACGATGTACTGCCTGCCGCTGGACCACATCGAGAACTACCGAATCGACGCCCTTCTCGACACAGCCGACTATTCGACAGGCGCGCTCCGGCTGGCCATTGGCGCTGCCTCTGGCGACATATACCGCTTCCCCAACCGTCCGCCATTCAAGGGACGGATAGCGGTTTCGCTGGCCGACTCGGCGACGAGGCTGTTCGACAGCATCGTGGACTTTTCTTTTCCCGTGACATTTTTCAGCACCCAGGTCGGCGAGGTCAGGCCCTGGACGGCGGAGACGCCCAACCTCTACACTCTGCGCCTGAAACTTCTCGACGACAAGGGCGAAACGCTGCAGACAATCGAGAAACCTATAGGTTTCCGCACTGTCGAAATCAAACGCGGCCTACTGTGCGTCAACGGCAAGGCGGTGACCATCAAGGGCGTGAACCGCCACGAGCACAACGCGCGAACCGGCCACGTGGTGAGCAGGGAGCAGATGGAGTGCGACATCCGGCTGATGAAGGAGAACAACATCAACGCCGTGCGCACCAGCCACTATCCCGACGACGAATACTGGTACAAGCTGTGCGACCGCTACGGCCTCTATGTGTGGGACGAGGCCAACAACGAGAGCCACGCGCAGGGCTACGGCGAACACAGTCTGGCCAAGAAAGCAGAATGGACCGAGCCGATATGGTATCGCGTCAACAATATGGTGCAGCGCGACCGCAACCATCCCAGCGTGATAGTCTGGTCGCTGGGCAACGAGTGCGGCAACGGCATCTGCTTCGAGGAGTCCTACCGGCGCCTGAAGGCGAACGACAAGACGCGTCCCGTGGTCTACGAGCGCGCCGAACTGGACTGGAACACCGACATCGTGGGCATTATGTACCCTGGCGTTGATTTTCTCGGCGCCTACGGACGGCGGATGGAGCGGCTGGCGGCAGCGGGGCACCAGGACAGCATACGGCCCTACATTATGGTCGAATACTGCCACGCGATGGGCAACAGCCTCGGCGGCCTGAGCGACTACTGGGACACGATCCGCAAGTACCCATACCTGCAGGGCGGCTTCATCTGGGACTGGCAGGACCAGGGACTGCACAGGGACGGCAAGGTCTTTTCCAAGAGCCCTAAACAGATTGCCCTCGGCGGCGACCTGGGCAGCCTGTACGGCATTGAGGACGACGGCGACTTCTGCGCCAACGGCATCTGCGACGCCTACGGCAATCCATACCTATGTATGGAGGAGGTGAAGGCGGTGTATGGAGCGGAAAGCGGAGGTGTGGGAGCGGAAAACGGAAAGCGGAAAACGGAAAGCGGAGATGTGAGAACTGTGAAGGGAAAGCGGACAATAGAGATGGAACGGAAAGGGGGAATAATCGAGGTGAAGGGCGACAGATTCGAAGTGGCCATCGATGAAGGCAGGGGCGAGATTGCGCGCTATGTGGTGGACGGAAAGGAGGTGCTGAAAGGCCTCGGGCTCAACCTGTGGCGGCCGCCGACGCAGAACGACCGCGTCGACCGCAACGGCGCGCCAGCGTGGGACGGCCTGCAGCACCTGACACCAAGACTTTACGGGATATCATTAGGCCCCGTCAGCGACACCACCAGATATGCCGCCGCGCAAATAACAATCCGCTCAATGCTGACGACCGACGACGGCGAAGCGATGCCAGTACGCGAAATCATAGAGGTGGCCGACAACGGAGCGCTGCAAGTGAGCGTCCGACTGCAGGGCGAAGGGGCGTTCCGCACCTTTGCACGTGTGGGGCTGCAATGCTCAGTGCCAAGCCGATACACCGGCACCACCTGGCTGGGATACGACGCCGAGCGCTATCCCGACCGCCGCACCGCCGGAAGGTACGGCCTATGGTGCTATCCCGACATCGACCAGCTGACGCGTCTCCACGCCGTTCCGCAGGAGGAGGGCAACCGCGAGGCCTGCCGCCTGTCGCTCAACGATGGGCAGCATCCTTTGGAAATCAGCATCGACGGACAGCAGCTGTTCAATTTCAGCCGACACAGATATGCCGACACGGTGGTCGCGGCACACGACCGCTGGTGGAAGATGCCCGAGCCCGACACGGCATACACCATCCTCAACATCGACAGCCGCATTGCCGGAGTCGGCACCGCCACCTGCGGACCTGGCGTCAGCGAGAAATACCGCATCAGCGGCGACAGCACCTACACCTTCCGCTTCACCTTCACGCCTCAGGACAACCAGCCACCCGACTTCGGCACACAATACGTTGACTTTTTCGGGCACAACGCGCTTGTCGACACTCCTTTCAAGACAAAAGTTCGTACGTCGGCCATCAAAAAGATAACCTCCAGCCTGCAACCCGGCTCGCCCTACGACAAAGACTTCCCTACCACGCTATGCGACGGGCGCCGCGCCGTTGCCGGCGACTACAGCGAGGGGTGGGCCGGATGGAGCGGCGTCGACACGCTGCTGCTGACAGTGAAAACCAAACGGAAAAACAACAAGAACGTCGCCATCGGCTTCTGCCACGCCCCCGATGACTGGGTGCTGGCGCCCGAGACTGTGGAGGTCTGGATGCCGGGCCAAGAGAAATGGGTACCCCTTCAGAAAACGGCGATAAAAGACGAACGCCACGGACGGCAGCGTGTCGTTTTCCGTAGTCATCGACCTCTAAAACAAAAGCCTGACAACCTGTCTAAAAACATTAAAATCCGCATCGTGCACCCCTCTACCCTGCCCGACTGGCACACCTACAAAGGCCAAAAAGCCTGGCTAATGATAGACGAAGTCCGAGCAGAATGATTCCTGACAAAACATCCTGTCCCCTTTTGCCAATTCACTCCATTAGGGTGCCAATCCCGATTGTGTCATTTTTCCACAACGGGTCGGAGAAATAGCCGTTCCGTTTCGACTCGAGGCAACAGGCGCAGGGCAAGACCACAGGCCGGTCGGGGTACATCTCGCTGTATCGCGCCACACGGCTTTCCAAATCCAGGTCGCCAAGCGGGTCACGCCAGCCGTTCAGCCGCATTCCCAGCACCATCGCCGGGTCGTGCAGCGGCGGTCGCCAGCCGTCGTATATGCACAGGCGCGTGTGGTAAAGAAAGTGCATTCCGGCAATGCGCTCGGTCATCGGGTTGCCGTCTGGCACCCGCCCCTCGGCATACGCCCTGCACGACCTTTGGTAACACACTCCGCAAGCGGCGGCAAACAGCACACACATCAGTACACCGGCAAAATACCACGTCCTCACCCCCTTGCCGACAGGGCGAATCGCATTGCGCCACACCAGCAGCGACAGAAACCACACAGGCACAGGCATCAGGACAATCCAACCGCCCAAAAACAGGCACCAATAGGCATACACCCCTGTGCTTATGCCACACATCAGGGCATTGACCCATCCCAGCCGCGTGTGTTCAAGACGTGTAAACACTATGATATTCAGAAAGCTCAAGCCCTGTACCACAGCAGCCCACGCCACAGGTCGGCAGAAACCGGCATTGGTGGTGGCATTACCCCAAATGCAAAGCGCCACCAACACCAGATTTATCATCGGCACAGCCTTGTGCCAAAAGCCAGAACGGTCATATGCAGCCTTATTCATATCGAAATAAAAATAATCCGTTTAGTGACAAAAAAACGCGTAAGCCCACTAACGAATTAACACATTAACGAAATTAACACATTAACTCATTAACAAATTAACACATTAACGAGTTAACGCCTTCTCAAAAGTATACTGGCCTTTGCCTTGCGTAGCCTTGCTGAAGTGGATGGCATTGTTCGGGCAATGGTGGTAGCAAGCCATACAGTTGGTGCAGTTGCCGTGCCATACGGGACGGAGGCCCTGCTTGGCGCTGCCTTGCGGGTCGGCATAGTCGCCCGACATCGTGATGTTGCCCAGCGGACACACCTTAGCGCAAAGTCCGCACGAGATGCACAGGTCTGTGGTGTAGAACTTCTTGTCGGTAATCAGCAGGCTGTAGAACAAGGCGTTGGTGACGTATGTATTAAGCCAGGGCACCTTGCCGCGAACCACGTCGACCACCTTCTCGCGGCGCCTGATGCGCTCCGCCACCTGCGGCAAACGCTTGCGGACGGCGGCAATCTTGCGAGCCGCATTCTCGTCGCTGTCGAGGTCGAAACCCTTAATATTGACATACGTCTCGGGCATCACGAACGAGAAAGCCGCATCGAGGGCGATACCTTTCGTTTTCAGTTCTTTGGCAAAGCGTTCGGGCGTGTGGCCCACATTGTCGCCACAGGTGCAGGCAAGGTAGCAGTACGACGGTTTGGCGTTGATTTCGAGCCGTTTCACATAGTCGCTCACTATGCGCGGCACCGCCCACGAATAGACAGGACAGACAAAACCCAGCGTCTCGTCGGCCGACAGCTCCACCTTCGGCGCTGACTCCAAGGGATTTATAAGCATCAGACGGTCGTCCGTCAGTCGGGCCAGCTCTTCGGCCACATACTTGCTGTTGCCACAGCCGGAAAAATATAGGATCATATTTTATTTATTATTATTTCAACTGCGAATTACGCGAATTAAACGTATTTAGAAGTGTCTTATTATACAAGTAATCCAGTGGTAAGATTGGCGGGCAGGGTTCACATCCGACTTGCTTTCAAGGATGTAGGCCGACCGCTCGAATGGAATTTCACGATAGGCGCGGTCACTGTTGCGGTAGCGCAGCAGACCTATCAGCCAGAAAACGAAATAGAGCACATAGAAGCCCACCAGCAACAACGCCGCCTGCTGCCACAGGTGTACCGTCTCGTGGCGCACCTCGCGCCCGTTCAGCGGCTGTCCGTTGTAGAACACAAACGGAAACAGCGTGATAGCGTGGAAACGGCGCGGCGGAAACCGGCGTGTATTTACCAGCAAAGCCATCAGCGTCTATTTGTAGTTGGCATTGGTCAGCCGGCCGTTGCTTACGGTGAATTCCAGCACCTGCCAGCAGTCCACCTTGTTGCCCTTCTTGTCCTGTGCGGAGCTCCATTTCTGCGGCATCGTCTTCACGATGTCGAGCACCATATTGGCAAACTCGAACAGCTCGCCCTTGCCCTTGCTGATCACCTGCCAGCGGCCAGCCTCGCCCTTGCAGTTGACCATAAAGCCTATGCGCACGCGAAACAGGCGGTCCTTGGCACGCTCGTCGGTCAGCGGCTGGTTTAGGAACCAGTTGCGCAGCGCCGTCTTTCCGCCTTCGTATTCGGGTGTTTTCTTCGGAGCCTTGAAATTGCCCACAGCCTCAGCCAGTTGCTTGTCTTCCACCGACCAGACGCCGGCCTCGTTACAGAGCGTAAACGACGTTGCCGCCATCTCGGCCTCGTCCTCCTCGAAGCTGCGCGGCGAGAACTTCGACGACACGACGATGCCATTCTTCACCCTGATTTCCTGCGTCTTCGACACCACATAGTCCCTGACGCCGAAATTGTTGGTCTGCCAGATGCCGTAGTGAATCACGTATTCGCCAGTAATCCAGTCGGCAAAGTAGCAGCTGTCGTGGACAAAACGGCGGTGGCCAAACGTCATACCGCCCACAACGCTGTCTGCCAGATAGTCAAACATTTGCTGCCGATCTTGGCCACTACTGTTGTGCGTCTTGATTTCGGAAACAAAAAGCGAGTCGTTGTGGAGCACCCACGACCCGAACGGGGCACCATTTACCGAAGGTACTCCAATCCAGTTGGAGCCACATTGCAGAGGGTCGTTGCCAAAGAACTCCATCACCAGCGTCAAGCCATTGGCCCTCTGTTGGAAAAGACCCTTGTGGCCATTGTAGGTCACCTCCTCGCGGTCCGAAGCGCAATGCAGATAGAACTCCTTGAAGCGCTCGTTCATATAATATATCTTGGCCTGGTCCTGACCCAACTTAGCGCGGCCCGACTGGTATTCCGCCATTATCTTGTCCGAAATGAAAACATTGTCAACCACTTGCCCATTGACGACATTCAAGTAGCGCGTTCCCCGGGCCTCATCGCTTTTCTGCTCCTTTTTGTCTTTGCCCAACAGCCTCAGTTCCAAAATTCCGGAATACCAGTCGGCCACCACGGCCGTCTCGCCCAAGGGTTGCTCCGAGTGCAACGGCGCAATGCGGAAATAGTCGGGCGCAACGATGGTGTCGATACCCGTCTCGGTCCACAGGTTGCCTTCGCGCGTGCGGAAACGCTTAGCCTCTATGGACAGCAGCTTAATCTTTTCGTCGATCAGCTCCATCTTGGCGATATGGCCGCGGTTGTTGTTGAGGCTCCACGACTCGAAAGGGGTTGCGCTCATAGTGCGCTGAAAATAAGACATCACCACCGACGGCGCACAGCGGTCGACGGCGACGGCATACCGCTTGCCGTTCCACAGCAGCGTGTCGGCATCCTGCCCCGTCTGCGCGCTGGCGCCCAGCACGCTGGCCATCAGCAGCAACGTCAAAAGAAAGAGATTGCGTTTCATATTACAGCTTTATTTTCGTTCAATGGTTGTGACATACCGCAGGTTCGTGTCGTGCAGCATATCGTTGGGAATTGTCCCCATAACATCCTGGGGTATAGGCATTCCAAGCAAGCCGAACAGCTCAACCCAATAGACTGGGAATTCGCCGCTGGCATTCTTGAAGTTCATCGGCATCTCGCCGAACACGTGCCGCCCGTCGCCGGTGATGTAGGAATTGCGGACCAGCTCGCTGCAGTACTGCTCCTCGTTGTCGGCCAGGAACCACGTGTCGTAGCCGCGCCCCACAAAGGTCTTGGCATTGGCGACGAAAGCGGCGGCATCGCTATTGTCTTTCAACCGCTTAACGTCGAAATGCGGATATGAGCCGTCTTTGAGCCTGAAGTCGGCAAAGAACGTGTCGATCGGATAGCGCGCCACGCCGCGCTTGATGGTGGCATCGATGACAAACGTCGAGTCGGCATCGGTCTCTACTATCGCCACGTGGATATAGTTCAGCGCGCCGCTGTCGGCTGCGGCCCGACTGGCGGCCGTGTCCGAAAGGGTATAGTCCATCGGAATGCCGACAAAAATCAGGTCGCCGCTCTGCAGGCCCGTCCCCTGCCCGGCCTCGGCCTGCCCGGCGCCCCCTCGGCACGAAGCAAAGACCGTCAGCATCAGCAACAAAGGAAAGATTACTCGTTTCATACTGTCAAGATTGTTTTATATAATATAATAGTATACTCTGAATTTCCGACTCGAATTAGAACAACATATTATTTAAGTAATTAGTCAAATTTATTTGGCATTTATTGTAATTTACGGGCATTCGCGTTCTAAAAAACAATTTCTGGCTAATTGCTGTTAAATTGCTGACAATTGCTGTTAAAAAGAATACGGACGCTTTTTTTGACCATTTACTTAAAAACAACGTGCATAAAAAACGGCACAAGACGCAAAAAATTGCGTTGTGCCATATTTTTGTCCCTCCTCAAAATCCTGAGCCGAGGCACCCAAAGCGAGCGTCAACCCACCGAAGCCTTCAGCTTCTCGGCGTTCTCGGCCAGCTGCAGGGCCTCGATGCACTCCTCGATGTCGCCGTCCATAAACGCCGGCAGGTTGTGCATCGACCAGCCGATGCGGTGGTCGGTCACGCGGCTCTGCGGATAGTTGTAGGTGCGCACCTTCTCGCTGCGGTCGCCCGTGGCCACCATCGTCTTGCGCTTCGACGACATCTCCTCCATATACTTGTTGTACTCGCGCTCGTAAAGGCGCGTGCGCAGCAGGGTCATAGCCTTCTCCATATTCTTGATCTGCGACTTCTGGTCCTGCATCGAAACGACGATGCCCGTCGGTATATGCGTCAGGCGCACAGCCGAATAGGTGGTATTGACCGACTGGCCGCCGGGGCCGCTGGCGCAGAAAATCTCCTTCTTGATGTCGGCCGGATTCAGCTCGACGTCAAACTCTTCGGCCTCGGGCAGCACCACGACGGCGGCCGCCGAGGTGTGGACGCGCCCCTGCGTCTCGGTGGCCGGCACACGCTGCACGCGGTGCACGCCGCTCTCGTACTTCAGCGTGCCATACACCTTCTCGCCCGACACGTTGAAAGTGATGTCCTTATACCCGCCGGCCGTACCCTCGTTGAAGTCGGCTACCTCGACCTTCCAGCCCTTCTTTTCGCAATAGCGCGTGTACATACGGAACAAATCGCCGGCAAACAGGCAAGCCTCGTCGCCGCCCGTGCCGCCGCGGATTTCGACCACAGCGTTCTTCGAGTCCTGAGGGTCGGCAGGAATAAGCATAATGCGGATCTCCTCCTCCATTTGCTCCTTGCGCTGCTGCGACGCCGTCAGCTCCTCCTTGGCCATCTCGCGCAGCTCCTCGTCCTTCTCGGCCGACAGCAGCTCCTTGCACTCGGCAATGGTGTCTATCAGCGACTTATACTGATGGTAAGCCCTCACCACGGGCTGCAGGTCCTTGTAGTCCTTGCTCAGCTTGACATATCGCTTCATATCGGACGTGATGGCAGGGTCGTTCATCTGCTGCTCTATCTCACAATAGCGGGAATATATAGCCTCAAGTTTGTCTAACATACTGGTTCAGATAATGATATATACAAATTTTGTTTACAGTGCGGATTGCAAAATTACGAAAAAATTTTAGAAACTGTTTTGATTTTATCGATGAGTATTATTGGGCATAGAATCGAGTGATTTTTTTGCGGTATCGAGGGCGCAATGGGGTTCCATTGTAACCGAGAGACCGTGAAAAAAGCACCGATTATATGGCATAAGAATTTCATTGGATAAATTCAAAACAGTTTCTTAATCCGCCGCACCTTCTTTCATTTGCCGGACGGCGCGGCACCGGCCGACGCAACGGCAGCCTCGCGCTGCTGCTGGCGCCACATCTGCCAGCTGTTCCACACATTCTGGAACACGCTGTAGAAAGCCAGAAACACCGACGCCAGCGGCGTCAGGTAGTAGCCTGCCATCCAGATGCCCATAGCCGTGTTCTTCTGCCCCAGCAGCTGGCCCCCGCTCACCTTGTCGCCATAGCGGCCCCCAAGCCAGCGGCCGAAGCCGAACTGCAGGATGCAGAACAGCAGCGCCGCGATGCCTAACCAGATGATGCTGTGCCAGTTGCCCTCGCCGTGAAGGAAGATGAAATCGATGGTCTGACCCAGCGTGAACAGCAGCGCCACGGCCCACAGATAGAACGACAGCCCCTTGTAGCGGCGCAGGAATTCGCTGCCTCGGGGCCACCACAGCTCCAGCGCCAGGGCGGCAAAAAACGGCACACCGAGCACGGCACCTATGCGGCGCAGTATCAGCCAGAAAGACTCGAAGAAGGGCATATCCTGATGCGTGCCGATGAACGAAAAATAGACTGGCGCCACCACCGCAACCAGCAGGTTGCCGACAATGGTGTAGGTCGTCACCGTCTCGCGGTTGGCGCCAAGCATACAGCTGATGACGGCCACGCTCGACGCCACGGGGCACAGCACCCCTATCAGCACCCCCTCGGCCACCACACCGTCGGCACCCAACCACTTCAGCACCAGATAGCTGCCAAGGCTGACCGTGACCTGGAACAGCATTAGCCACAGGTCGAGCCAGCACAGCCGCAGCCGGCGTATGTCCACCGCCGAGAAGGTGAGCAGCAAGATGGTGAAGATGAGGTACGGCACCAAAAAGCTGAACATCGCGCACCAGCGGTGCAGCAGCAGGCCCAGAACGATGGCCGCAGGCAATATGTAGCTTCTGTATTTCTGCATCACAAAAATTCGGCAAACGTCATCAGCACACTGGTGTTCAAACACTTGAACCACTCCCCCACTCCGTTTTGCCGCTGCAAAAATACTCATTTCCGACAAACCGCGCAACTTCCCCGCCCGCCATCAGGGCCAAAAATATCCGCCCATCGCCGCCCGCGCACACCTTTCGGCCTGAAATTCAGCCGATAGCATCCCTTCCCTTCAGGAGATGAAACCTATCACCATTTTAACTTAAAATTACCAAAGCCCACTGGCGAAAAATTTAACAAAACTTTGATTAGACTTTGGTAGGAGTTTGGGTGAACTTTGGTCCCCTTCATCTGGCTCGTTTTCAACGAAATAGGCAAAAGCGAAAATTTGCCCGATTTTAACGGTTTTTAAGTTAAATCCATTAACATTTTAACTTAAATTTTAACATTCCGTTTTGGTTTCGGAAGGCAGCCGAAACTAATTTTTTCGGCGATGTCAGAAATAAATCGTATCTTTGCAAATTATTTCAAAAACCATACACAATATGTTGAGAGAAGAGACGGTCTTCGGACCCATACATAGCCGCCGCCTCGGCACCTCGCTGGGAATCAACCTGCTGCCCGAGAAAGGCAAATTCTGCAACTTCGACTGCATCTACTGCGAATGCGGCTGGAACCGCGACGGGCGCGGCGACACCGTGCTGCCCAGCGCCGAGAAGGTGCGCCACGACCTGTCGAACAAGCTGCAGGACCTCTATGCCGACAACGTCAAGGTCGACTCCATCACCTTCAGCGGCGACGGCGAACCGACACTAAACCCTGATTTTGCGCAGATTATCGACGACACGCTGCGCCTGCGCGACGAGTTTGCACCCCAAGCCAAGGTGTCGGTGCTGAGCAACGCCACGCGCGTCCACATCCCCGAAGTGTTCGCCGCCCTGCGCCGCGTCGACAACCCGATAATGAAAATCGACGCGCCCACCAACGAGCTGATTGCCAAGATCAACAACCCCGCGCCGGGCTACGACGTGCAGCGCGTCGTCGAGTCACTCAAGCAGTTCGGCGGCAATTTCATCCTGCAGTGGTGTCTGCTGCGCAGCCCCGACTTCGACTCCACCAGTCCCGAAGTCGTCCTGCCGATGCTCGACATCATCCGCACGCTGCGTCCGCGCGAAGTGATGGCCTACACCATCGACCGCCCCACCCCGGCCCAGAACCTGCAGAAGGTCACCCCCGACGAGATGCGCACCCTCCTCAAGCCCCTCATCGACGAAGGCTTCGCCGTGCAGATAAAAGGGTGATTTTATCGCAGTTATTCCTATTCATTTTGTCAAATGAGAAAATAGTTGTATTTTTGCAAAATGAAATGAAACACCCGATTTAATATGAGCAGCACAGACATAAAACGATCCTTGGCTGAATATTTCAGGCAGCAACCCGTCGAGCGCGTATGGCTTTTCGGCTCCTATGCAAGGGGCGAGGAACGCGAAGACAGCGATGTGGACCTGCTTGTTGACCTTGATCCGACACAGTCGGTAGGCCTGCGTTTTTTCGGTATGTGGAGCGAGATTGAACGGCTGTTGGGCAGAAATGTTGACCTCGTTACGGAAAACGGGTTGGACGATTATGCCCGTGAAAGCGTAAACCGTGATAAAATAATAGTCTATGAGAGAGCCAAGTAGAGACAGGGAACGCTTGATGCACATTGTGGAAGCGTCAGATTTTGTTGTGGAATACAGCAAAGGAATGACGTTTGAGGAATTTTTGAGTGACAAAATGCGCTACGGAGCTCTTGTATATTATACTATGATAATTGGCGAGGCTGGATATATGTTGAGCCGTGAGTTTGTTGAAAAATATAATGAAGTTCCTTGGGGCGATGTTGCGGGTATGCGACATCATATTGTACACGGATACTACAAGGTCGACAATCGTGTTCTGTGGAATATAATAAAAAAAGAAGTCGCTCCGCTGCGCAATCAAGTGCAGAAATATCTTGATACGATAGACTGGACTGAGTGGGGAAGCAATAATGAATAAAACGATAATTGCAACTTTTTGCAGCCTTTTCAAGAGTATTTTTGCAACTTTTTGCAACCTTTTAGGGGTAAAATTGCAACTTTTTGCAACCTTTTTCGGGGTATTTTTGCAACTTTTTGCAGCCTTTTTAGGGGTAAAATTACAACTTTTTGCAGCATTTTGGGGAGTAATATTGCAACTTTTTGCAGCCTTTTTAGGGGTAGAATTGCAACTTTTTGCTTTATATCCGAAGGCGAGTGTGCGAGGTTCTGCAAGGGGCGGTTGAAGGCGGCTGACGGTTTAACAGTTTTTTGCCTCTATTTTTGTTATTTAT
>R20__coassemble_117_pt1 | contig 60862 bp, 67 predicted proteins | sample R20__metabat2_low_PE_005 | metagenome-assembled genome bin R20 | reverse complement strand
TAAATAAATTATTAAAAATCAAATATATAAATTAAAAATTACCGAAGTATTGTAAAATAGCAGTGTTGTTATTTTAGTTTTGGTTAATAGCCCGATTGCGGTTCACGGTCGGCACAGCCTCGCTTCATGCATAATTTGACCTCATTGGTGGCTTTGTAGACTTTCAACTCGGTCAATTCCTCACACTTGGCATTGTACTTATCGCGCCACTCTCCGATATCCACATACCTGGCATCCACCTGCGACGTCAATTCAGCAATGCGTTCGTCTTTCTCTTTGTTGGCTTCTTGGCGTTCCTCGGCGAGTTCTTTCCAGCCCTCAACTGCCTTTTGCAGGTTGTCAAGTTCGACCGCCCTCGCTTCGGCTTTTGATTTCTTAATGATAGAGGGGATTGTAAGCAGCGATATAAAACCGCCACCCACAAAGCCCAAGACAAGTTCTAACCATTCCATCGGCGCCCCTCCTTCTCTTGGTTAGTTTCCCTCCTCTTCGACCGTTACCCCTTCCGGCATTCCGTCCTCTACACGGCCTTCCGGCTCATCGAGGTACTGCCACGACTGGACGATCTTCGTCTTTGCCTTATTGACCTTATAGGTGGCCATTGCCACCTTGCCGGGTCGCTCTTCGGGTTCAGTCTCCTCGATGGGGAGGTAGCCGGCTGCTACCAGCTGCTCCTCGGTGGGATTGTTGATGGTCTGACCGTCCAGCTCTATCGAGCAGGGGTAATTTTGTGGGACGCTAAGTGCGCCGCAAATGATTTTACCGTACTTCATTTTCTACTTTTTTTAGTGGTTAATAATCTGTTATGCAGCCAACACGTACCGCTTTTTGACTGTACGATAGGCTTTTCTGAAATAAGTTTCATCGCTGTATTCCCTGCGAATGGTTATCTTGGTATAGTCTTCCGCCACGTCGAATATCTTGCCGAGTGGTGATGCCTCTATTTGTTCGCATATCATCCTGCGAAGCCGATAAGCCGACAGGTGTTTAAGAAGTCCAAGGTAGGAATTGACCGACGAAAGCACTTTGTCTTTGCACGCCAACACGCGACTGAAATCCTTATCCGCCCGCCGTGCTGTGCGCTCCACATACCACAGAGCGTTGTGCATAATGCGGTCGCTGGGTAAAACACGGTCGTAGCAGAGTTTGTAGCCCAGCATTTCCACACCCTTGCTGTAGTGCTGAAAGTACCGCTTCTGCGGGTGTAGGGTGAGACCCTGCGCCTTGTAGTACTGCTCCAGTCGCCACAGATTTTCTTTCAGCCACATTTCGCGGTCTGTCACCACAATTGTGGTATCATCCGTGTAGTGGACAAAGTGGTAGCCGAGCGAAGCGAGATACAACAAAGCACCGGTAGTGGCGATTAATCCTCCCGTCTGGCTGGTCCAGTCGCCGATAGGAACACCTCGGTAGTAAGGCTGGTTGTAGAGCGACTTTCGCGGATCGAGCATAGCACGCTCCGACGGCTGCGCCATATCCCGAAGGTGGTCTTTGGTTGCCGAAAGGTAGATTTGGCGCGTCAGATACCGCATAATGTCGAGCAAAGGACTGCCGTCCATATACTTCTCGATGAACTGCGTCACGGTGTCGCACAGGCGGAAGCAGTCGAGCGACATAAAGAACGCCTGCAGATCCACCTTGGCCAACCAGCAGTCGGTAGTGTAGCCATTGGTAGCCTCATACACATATTCGTGTAGTTGCTGGATTGCCCTCAACGAGCCTTTTCCGGGACGGCACGAATAGCTGTCCCGGTGGTACATATACTGCTCCAAGTAGGGTTGTAGGGTGCTGATGTAGAATGTCTGCACCGCACGCTTGTCGGCCACTGCGCACACTATCTCACGCACACGAGGCTCGAAGATGATGTGAGCCGTGCTCATCGTTGGCATCATTTCACACCAATTCACTTGGTGGGTGATACTGATGAGCCTGTCGATGCGATGCAGGCGGAAATGTACGTAGGTGGGCTTGCCATTCTTTCCTCTTGCCGATAACAGGGAAATGATGAGCCATTCAGAGAGCGGCACCAGGCAGTTGTCGAGGTCGAAGTTTTCCAACCAGTCAAAATCGAGGACGGGACGGCTCCGGAAGTTACCGTTGTAACGGTTGTTGTTGTTGAAACACCCGTTGTTGCCGTTGAAGTACCACGTGTTGTTACCGTTGTAGTCAGCGGACGAACCCCTTGGCCTGCTTATACTCGGAGTGTTGCCCGTCGGCGCACCAATGAGCATTACTCCTAATTGACTTGCTATCATATAGTCTGACATACTCCTAACAAGTTAAGCATCCTTTTAACTGGCAGATACACTCTCCGTTCCGAGGTTCAGAGATTCCGACCCGCCAGCGCTTTTTGCGAGCGAGCTAATCAGCCTCGACAAACCATCCCTAATGCCGTATATCTGTTGCGCAAACTCGGCCCATTCTTTCTCGCTCATCACTCCAATCTCATCCATAATCATCACGTCCATATTCGCCTCGACCATTGTTAGCTCCGCAAGTGCGCGGTTGTAGTGGTACAACTTCTCGTCACGGTAGCGGGCCTGCAATTCAAAAGCCACGATAGTTTCATTCTTGGCAATGGTGATGTGTTGGCGAAATTCCGTCACCAATGTGTAGCGGTATTTCTTGCGCCATTGGTCGGCACGGACATAGGCTTTCGCCTCCATACGTATGAGCTGGTTCACGATTGGGGCGTCGAGCGCCTTGGGACGTTTGTGCAACATATTTTTGCTCCTGTTTTTGCTACAATCCCCGACCGCTTTTAGGGCGGCCGGGAGAAGGATTAATATTTTTAATTTTGAGACAGCGATAAAGCGAGGACGGGACGGCTCCGGAAGTAACCGTTGCAACGGATGCTGCTGTTGAAACACCCGACGTTGCCGCTGAAGAACCACGTGTTGCTACCGTAGCAGTCAGCGGACGAACCCCTGTAAGTGGAGTTATCGAGTGCCAAGCCGCTGCCGATGGTTGTAATGTTGGCATTAACCAGTACCATAATATCATCGCGCAGGAACAGACCGAGGTCGGCAGGTTCCGGATGGTAGTAGGCTCCAGGAGCAAAGCCCTCCATAGTGCTGACGCCGTAATGGTGAGCATTGTACTCTGGAGGATAGGCAGGCACGATGACGTAGTTGTACGTCACGTTCATAGCGTCGGCCTTGACTTCTGTCTGCACCTTGCCTCTGTTGCGCATAGCGTTGGTGATACCGCTGGCGGCATCAATCTTCATCATATGCGACATCAGATAAGCATCGTACATCGAGGTCATTTTGCCGTAGCGAGCCTCGTAGGTCTGACGAAGCTCTGCATATTCGCCGCTCTGGTCGTTGAGCAGGTGGGTGTAGTAGGTTTTCATACCCGTATGATGACTGTCGCTGCCAGTGTAATCACGCACGTCGGAGTTAAACTCCGCCTCGTTCATAACGTGGCCGACACTCTGGTCCGTACCACCCTCGCCATCGTCGTAGTAGGTGCTTTCGCCGCTCGTGCTGGCCCAAGCCTTGAACTTGGCGAAGTTGATACCCGTGCGGTACGAGTAATCGAAGCCGTCGTTGGCAATGCAGGATGAGCTGGCGCCAATCAAACCGCGATTGGGCAGGCAGGCCGCTGCCGTTGCACCACGGAAATTGTGGTGTGTAGAGGCGTCGATGAAGGTGTAGGCTGCCGATGGGTTGAATGTACCACCCACAGCAGGTGCCGCCGGATTCTTGCTGCGATAGAATGCCAACTTAGAGCAGTCTATGACATTGCAATTGGTGCTGTCAGTCACCGTGAGAGTGTTGGCACCATAACCGCCAATCTCCAAGCCAACGCCCTTGCCGTCCGCAAGTTGTGCAAAGGTGATGAAGCCGTTCGAATTGTTCTTTGCCGTGAACAGTGCCACGATTTCCGCCAGGGTGTTGCTCGCGCTCCAGCTGATAGTCGTACTGGCAATGCTGGCATTGCCGGAAGCTGCCGAGAAGGTGATGCTGCCGGCCACGCCCACCTCTATCTCCAGTCGGTAAAAGCAGGCTGTCGCTGCCACAGTGTCGCTGTAGACACCGTTGCCAAGCATTGCATCGTTCTTAGCCACGAAGTGCGCCTTGCCATCCTGCTCACCAATGTAGGTGTCTCCATTGGTCTCGTAGCGCGTCTGGTTGTAGTCGGCGAGGACAGCGGCAATCATTTCCTTGGCCACGGTGCAGTGCTCCTGCCGGGCACGATCATAGAATAGCATATCGCCCTCCTTGGGTGTGCGAACCGAAAGCGGTTTGATACGTGGGTCGCCGACACTGGCCAGCAACAGATCGAGTGTCGAGATTTGTTTTACGTGGCTCTCATCCCACGCTCCTATGTGTGCTGATGTGAAGCGGTACAGCGTGCGGTTGTAAAGGGTGTGCTCACCCACGTTGTACGACCTCGTTTCGTCGAAAACACCAACACCCAGCAATTCGCTGGCAGATGTGGGGCGCGATGCCCCTGCTCCAATGATAAGTCCCATAACTGATTAGATGTTTAGGTTTCCAGCACCCCAATAAACATCGTAATCCGACAGCGGGATAGCGTTGGGGGCTATTTCCACTATTGCCGCTGTGGTCCAGTCATAGAGCGGAACTGGTAACGCTGAGACACCTTCGTCACAGACACACTTAGCTTGAATAAGCACGTCTGTTTGGAGAGTGTCACTCTTGGGTCTTACGTACACGCTAAACGGAACTTTGTGCTGCAGCGAGAAGCCACTGCTCAAGTCCTCGATTTTTCCGTGCGAAAGCACCCGTAAGGCTTGCATTTCGTTCATAGTTGATAAATTTTATTTGTTGATAATAACGTATAACATACACGCTTTATTGCGTCAATACTGAACTTTTATGTTAGACGGTCTGGAATGCCAATGCCTGCTGGGTCGGTCACGCATTGCTCCTGCTGCTGGAGCGGATTCCATACACACTTGCCAATGCCAAGTTCGGATACTGTTCCGCTATCGCTCGATTGATTAATCAGACTTCTGTTGATGAGTTGGCTACGCATAGTGTTGAAGTTAGACTGAATGGATAACAATATCTCGTTGGCAGAATAAAGGCTATCGCGCATTTCGTTGATTTTCGACCTCAAAGTGCTACGTGCGTATGTGTTGAGTTGGTCGGTGATATAGAGCAAGCCACCAGTATCGGTCATATCCTCGCCCACCTTATCAATCAAGTCACCAACATAGAAGCGAAGTCCGCTGTTGGCATCTGCACCCACAATGTCTATATTGTCGGCAAGCATCTTGCGCAGTCCACCTGCAGTGGTAGGTAAAGCACCAAGTATGGAGATTATGTCAAGATTGTTGTTGCTTCCATCCTTGAGGCCATCGAACTTTAACGCTCCGCGTAGCAGGCCATTTTTGATGTCGAGAATAGCGTTTCCATCACCGTCTCTGATTACACCATCCGACAGGTAGGTTGTGCCTACCTCTTGGGTAAATGTGCGTTCTCCATCGACTTCCGCACTCACCTCTCCTAATTTCATATACTCATCCGGCGGCTCCTCGCCTTGCTTAGTGGCGATGTAGTCCATTGTGCCCTCATTACTCAATACAGCATAGACATCGTATGATTCCTCAGAATCGTACTCACTGCTGGTAAAGTCCAAATCCACCGTCTCACCATTTGACCACACATTTGAATTTGCCTTGAGTGTTGCCTTGGCGAGGCTGTCCGTGATGCAAACGTTATCCAGTGTCAATACCCCATCCTTATACTCAATATTGCCAGTATAGTGACGGTCAGACATTGATCCGTTGTTGATGAAGCGTTGAAGGGTGTTAATGACCGACACCCTGTTAATCTTTGCAACTACCGACCCCACGAGTCTATCCAAGGCGATATCGCCCGACTTGATTTTTGTATTAGTCACTGCTTGATCGTCCAGCTGGCTTGTACCGATGGCCTTCAGTGCTATCTTGGCACGACTAACCGCGCCATCCAAAATCTTCGCTGCTGATATGGCTTGATCGGCCAGCATTCTGGTTGCCACAAATTCATCCGCCACGCGTTCCGCACGGAGGAATCCATTGGCGGTGAGGTGCGAAATGGCTCCACTACCGCTTGTGCGGTTGTTACGGCGATAACGTGGGTCATCAAGTCCTACCTCTCTCAAAGCCACTACAAGATTGTTGTAGTCGTCAATTCTAATTCCAGTCCGTGTACGTTGCTTGTGGACGCTTTCCAACGTCACTTGATAGTCGCGGTTGGTGAGTAGGTCGCAGTCAACTTGCGTAACCCTCATTTTCTTGGCTGTAATCCCGAAACGGTCATCAGAGATAGTGATGTAATCGCCAGGCAAAATAGCCTCAAATACGGCTTGATTTTCCTCGACAAACACCTGGTCGAAGGTCAATTTATACCGCATACTCGGATATTTCACGCTCTCGAATTTCTCGTATGCCGCAAACCAAAGTTCCTCTTCTGCATCCTCGTAGTAGTGATAGGGGAAATAAATACTGACCAGTTTGAACTTATCGCCAGGGGCAAGGCGGAACGCGCCAAACTCATCCTCGCTCGGAAATACATCACCCGTGTCCTGCTCCTCTTTGAGGTTGACTGTGAGTAAGCCAAGATGTATCTCCGTGACGTGTGTGGAATTCCAGTAACCTTGGTGTGCAGAGGTGAAGCGGTAGGCCTTAATCTGACTATTGACGACACGAATACAAATGTCGCCTATGGCATAATTTTGGCTGGTGGAGAAAAGGATAGGCTCGCGCTGGGTTGCCGTCAACTTTGACTGGTCGATAAAACTGCCAATGTCAAAATCTATTCCGGCGCATTTACCATCAATGAAAGCCGCCTGCCCACCGTCAATAAGATACTTACTATTGTCTGCCTGGAGCAGGTACTTGCGGAATATCTCGTACTCTGCATAAATATCTTGGTCGTAATCAGCAGGGAGTGTGGGTAGGTCTGGGGCTGCTGCACTATGGTGCTGTTGCCGCCAAATGGTATAGGGATTGACGACTCGTTGTATAGTACCATCACCTATCTCTCTGCGATACTCAATCCACAAATCTGCATCCTCTTCATAGGTAGTATTGTCATCGTACACTATCTTACAGGCGTTATACTGGGCTTCCGACGGGATGAGCTGTGTCTTAAGCAAACACCACTCGCGGAAGTCCATAAATACGTCCGTCCATATTGCCGCTAAATCAAAATCCACGTCACAGAAAAACGACTGTCTGGAGTTAGGGGTACTTGTGCCGTTGGTTGGCCATAGCTTGAGGATATGGAATGTTGGCGACGGCTTTACATCATCGAATACGACACTATCTTCGAGAATGCCGTATCTGGTAATTAGCCCGCTGGGGTTAAACGGAGCATATCGCCAACTTTCCTCTCCCTCTTTCTTCCATTTGCCGTGAATAACATCCTCGCTACCCTCATAGAGATTGGCTTCGTCAACAAAACGGCTTTCGTCCTCATCAATGCCGATTGGGTAGCCTGCAGCAAAGATGTATTTTTCGCCATCAATCTCGATGGTGTGCTCCTTGCGTGAGTAGCGCCTCGTGGCTCCAGAGCCGAGTAACGGAACATCTTTTCTTGGCAACTGTAGACGCATTGAGTAGCCACGATAGCCGGAAAGAATATTCTCCGTACTGCCCTCTACCCATAGGCGATTGACAATGCAGCTGTCGTCCACCTTTGTCTCTTGGAGCTGATAGAGACCGTTACCCTCGCCATACTCAAAAGGTGTATTATTTACAACCTCGCCAAACTCCCCAACGTGGATTGTGCATTGCCATATCTGGTATGTCTCGTTCCACTCTTGTGTGATGCAAAACTCCACCTCGAACTGCTGACATATATTCTGCAATGCCGTCAAGCAATTCTGCTTATCGAACGACATTGTGATGGGGTCTGTGTCCGGGCAACTCTCCTCATCGAATAGCCACGGGGATTGGGCAATGTTTTCTTCCGATATGCCCTCACCTCGCAGAACATTGTTTACAATCACTTTCACCATATCATTGAGGGAAAGGGTGAGGTCGAATGTATTTTGTGCACTACGCCCATTTACTGGTGTGTCACGGTATCTGTAGCGCATCAAATTGTACATAGCGCCGTAGAAAGTGATGTTGTAGGTGAAATTATCCTCTCCGATTCGAGTGATGTCAGATACCGCCCGAATGGAATAGCGACAGCCACGCACTTCTATATAATCACCTATACCCACGCTCAATGTTTCGGTGGATTGCAGGGTGATTTGCACATAATCGTTCGCCATATGCTGCCGCTGTTGCTTGGCTGCACTCGGCGCATAAAGCGGAGCCTCGGAGGGCAGTTCGTACTTGACTGCCCCTGCCGAGTAATATTTTGATCCTATGCCGTATATTACAATTTGCTCCATATGACAATGCAGTTAGTTGAGAGATTTTCCACATCCTCAATATTTCCGTGGATAACTATATCATACTCTCCCGCCTCTGCGTAGGTATGCTGAACCTTGAGAGGGCTTCCGTTAGCATCGTGCAGATTGGTGGATTTGGCAGCATTACCCGTCCCCGTTATAATAGTGCAAGCGGAATCCTGGTCTCCCCACGTCACGGCCACCGGCTTTGTGGTGTTGATTTCGAACCACGCCTGGCTATTGTCAGACTGGCAAATATGCTTCAACACCATCTTTATTGGTTGTGGCTCGATGAGGGCCAGGGTGAATGTGCCAACCATCAATTCCTCATTCCACGTCTTTTCCACCTCTACCCTATCATTGCGGTAAACATCGTACTCCAGGGGCTTCACCGACCCTGCATATTCACAGGTTAGGCGTTGTGTTCCGGCTTTTTCAAACGCTGCCATAAAGCGTTGTAGGGAACGCACGAATGCCGTATTGCTACTGGCCACGATAAAACACTCAAGCGAAATCTCACGCCGTTGCCAGTGTGGACGAGAGAGGTCTATCACCTCGCCGTGTCTGCTATCCCAATCCACACGCAGCGGGTCTTTGCGCTCCAAGGCATCAACCAGCCCATTGGATGCACTGACCTCAACTCCGAAATACTTGAAGTTCTCGCCGTCAACGTAGTACTCCACATCGTCGTTCTCGCGCTGTAGGGCAAAGACTTCGGTCATCGAAAGACCGCGGTTCCACACCTTCAGTTCATCAATACAAACGGCTTCATCTGTGGCGCTTTGCAGGGAACACCCGACAGGCTCCGCATTCTCTGCTTCATCGAAAACAATTGTGTTGTCGAGAAAGAACCTGGTGTGGTATGTACTGCCGACCAGCACCCTTTGTATAGCCACGAAATACCACCGTAGTGGCACAATATTGAGTGTTAGGGAATGTTGTGTGACGCCACCTCCAAAATTCATTAAAAACGAAATTTGGGGACTTTGAGGCTTAACGTAGGTTACAATTGTAAACTCCCCGGAATAATCAATGAGGTTTGCAAATACCGAGCACTCTGCATTATTGCCACTCATCTGAAGGGAATTACCAAACACGGCATCCTCCGTTAGAGAACACCCGTCGCCAAGAATGGCATCATTCTCTGTCGTGCGGTTCGGTGCGTAGTTGTAGGCACGGCTGCTTCCCACCTCTTCGTCAAAAGGCAGATGCAGCACCATTTTTTCCTTTGAAACTTTCATATCGATATGATGTTAAATTTAACGTTATCTTGTCACTTCGGAATAACCGTAGTTCATATTCTCGTTGAACGGCACTACATAGCCATTCATACGCTGCTTGATAGTGGCCACGTCCGACTGAATACCCTGCAAGGAGTTTCGCATTTCGTACTGAACAAGCAGGGATTGGCGGAGGATGCCGTTCCCCTCTGCTTGATTGATGACCATAGCGTTCATTCGACCAGCAATCACACCACCTGTCTCCTCTGTAAGGTTTTGCAGGGAGCCGGTCATTGTGTTTTCATTAGATAGCGATGTCAGATCTATACCTGCTCTTTCGAGTGCTTGAAGGTATGCTTCGTACAGTTCCTTGAACTCTTCTTTTTTTGCCCCGACTTCTCTTGCCATTCGCTCAATATCCTCATCTGTCAAATCTCCTTCAAAATCCTTAAAGATGGTCATCATTTCCTCTAACATTGGCTCAATCACCTTACGTTTCAAGATGGCATTGGCAATCATTTTGTCGATGCCCTCATCAATCTTGGCAAAAGCACCATCAACGTTGTCGCCAAACTCTTGGAAGATGGAAATCCAATCCTCGATGATACTTTGGATATCCATACCCCATAGACCCTCTGCCATATGCTGGAGGCTCTCGGACATTGTATGCTCCATTTCGGCAATTTGACGTTCAATTTCTGTGGTATCTTGACCGAGCGCCTCAAGCCAGGCTTTTTGGAAATTGAGGTAATCAAGCTGTGATTGATAAACCTCATTCTCTTTGTTGAAATAGGTAAGGCTGTTGTATGAATCGCTATTGTAGAGGTCGTTTAGCTCGTTGATGAGTTGCTGCTGCCGCTCAGCGAATTGGCCTGCCACCCAGTTGATGTAGTCGGCAATACTCTTAGCCGTGGCTTCTTTGTACTCATCTTCGTCAATATGATACGTATGCGTGGTTTCCGCGCCCGTGAGACTGTCTATCCATCCAAACAAAAAACTATTTACAGCAGAATTCCGGTCTTCGTGCTGTGCCGACAAAAGAGCCTCGTGATTTCTACGCTCCGCCTCCTCTTGGCTTATGAGACCAGCCGAAACAAGATTTTTCCATATATCGTTGAGGTTATTACCTCCAGTTAAGCCCAACTCCGAAACAATACTACTAATACCATTAAGACTACTGCCACGGACTGTATTGTACACTTGACTCCAGTATGATTTACCGTTCTCATCTTTATCGGTCCACTGCTTACGGCTTTCTTTCAACTCTTGAATGAGCGAGAGAAGGGTGCTGCGATATTGCTCGTAGTTGAGAGAGGTCACGGTGTCGGTTAAACTCTCAACTGCTCCAAGTATGCTGGATAGGTGGTCGGCTACATTCTGCTGAAATTCCATTCCTATTTCTGCAGCTTGAGCAATGCGCTCCTCTCGTTCAGCACTCCCCTTAAAGACCTCTGTAAGGATTCCAGTACCAAGACCAAGAACTCCGCCTATGAGTGCGCCCCATCCACCTCCAACCTGTGCACCAGCACCGGCCATTGAGCCTGCTGAACTCACCACATTGGCAATTCCACTGACTGTCTTTGCTGTATTCTTGAGGGCCTTATTGTTGCTTGCATCGGCAAGATCATTGAGGGCACCACTCAGTGTAGAAACAACGCTTGCAAACTTGGAGAAAGCGGATTGCATATACTCCGTACCTCTCGCAACTTTCTCCATATTACCCTCAATGCGACCATCGCGGATTTCCTTGAAAGCATCCGCAAGGGTATAGCCTTGACCGAGCTTCTTTATCTCCGTGCCTACCTCGTTGATGAGGGATTTGATGTTTGACAACCCATCCTCTGTTATCTGATAATCCTCTGTCCCAAACTGAGCATTGAACTGCTCGACGGTCATATTCTGGATGGAGCGGAGCGTCTGCATCGCCTCACGCATATTCTGCTTGGTGGGATTCTTGAACACGGTGCTAACAAGGCCTTTCAGAAAACTGGTGTCGACATCCTTGATAGCCTGCTCCAATTCTTGACGCATATTATTGGCCTCAATAGTCCGTCCCTGCTGTGAGAGCTTGGCTATATCAGCCATATATTGACGTTCTAATTCGAGACGTGTCTTTGCATACTTCTGATATTTCGCATCAAATGCCTTGTCAATCTCCTCCTGCGTCTGTGCAATCTGTTGAGCAATCTGAAGTGCAAAATTGCTTTTTGCCCTACTCTTATCCCTTATGTTTTGCAATTCCGCAAGAGCCTTTTTAAGCACCTCGAGCTTCGCCGCCAAAGATGGTGCTTTATCTGCCTCAGTTTGAATCTTGGCGAATAGCCCATCATAGAACTTCGTTGCATTCTCCTCTCTCGCGCCAATAAGGTCGTAAAGGTAGTTCAATTCGGATGCTGTCAACTCTTCTTTTGATTGTAGGTTGGCTATTTGTTGGTCGAGCCACTGCTTGAAAGTGTCTCCTTGAGTAAGCAAAGAGGAAAATTGTTTTTTCGCCACATCTTCGCCCATCATATTGACCCATTTCTGGTACTCCTCGTACTTTCCCTTCATATATTCAACAAGGCCATCTGTAGCGTCTCTTTGGTCATTCTCACGCTTTTTTTCTGCATCCTGCCTACGCGCCTCAAAAACTGCCTGCTGTTGCTTTCCAGCATCACTATTCTCATAGTCCATTCCGGCTTCTTTAAAACGCTTCCGTGCTTCAAGCTCATCCTTCTCAATCTGCCCCACTTCCTTTTTGTAGGCTGCTTCTATGAGTTTAAGGCGTTTCTCTACACCATCCTCCATAATATTGGCTTGTGCTTCGAGAAGTTCAGCCTCTCGCAGGTTCATTTCAGCAATTATCTTGGCTCGCTCCTCCTGCATTTTTTTCAACTTCGCTTTTTCATCCTTGGAGAGGTCACCAGGGGTGGTGCTGGGTGTAGAGTTGCCATTGAGGTTGATATTTTGCTCCCTTGCGGTTTTAGCATTTTCTGCTGTGAGTTCTTTTGCCTTATCGAGCAACTCTTGCTCTTTTCTCTCCAATTCGTCAAGTTCGTGGTTCCACTCCTCCATCTGCATATCGCCGTAGAGTTCCTGCCAGCCCAAATGAAAACCATTGCCGAAGTTAGAAACCCTCTCTCGTAGCGGTCCGCCACCGTGTACCATATTACGCCATCCGTGCGCGATGCCTCGATCGACAGCATCCCCAAAATTCCAAAAATCCTCCCAAGCACTATGCTGAGGCCCCGCTTCCTCTTTCTGACGTATCTGTTTACGAACTTCTTTTGCCTGCTCCAAATAATCTTCTGCGAGAGCCTGTTTGTAGAGCATATCGATGTAATCACTCACCTTGGTAATGAGAGTATCATACCATTCGGAAAGTGTCTTATACGTGCCAAATACACCGCCATACTGAGTATTCAGCTCATTGATTATAGTTTTTTCGTCAGCCATTGCATCCTTATACTCCTTCGTCCCCTTTTTTGCGGCTGCCTTTTTGTTGGTTACTTCAACAATCCTATCGGTGAGAATACCAAGTTTGTTGCGTGCATCATCCGCCTCCTCCTTGAGGGATTCCATATGCTCTGCATACTCTCTCGCCGCTTCCTTAGCTTCATCCGATTTGCGTTTGAATTTCTGGAATACCAGTACTGCCGAGGTGAGTAGTGTTATCAGCAGCCCAATGGGATTTGCCTTGATAGCAGCACTCAGCGCTTTGAACGCCTTGGTTACACCTCCGGTTACCACGGCGAGCAGTCCTTTGGATTTAGTGAGGGCTTGATCTCCTAATATTTCAGCTTTTCCTGCTACTGTATTCTTACGTCTCGCTGCTGCCTCCAACTCTGTTTGTGCTGCATTTTTCTTTCGCTGGGCTGCGAGTGCCTGCTTTCTGGCTGTAGAGGCTTCATCGGATAGTCTTTCGACCTTTGCCTGGGCGATGTTGATTTTCTTCTGATTGCCCTCTGCTTTGGCTGCTGCAAGTTCCGCCTTTGCTGCCGTCAATTGCTTCTGTTTGGTGACAGCCAATGCCGTGAGCGACTCCGCCTCTTGTGCTGCAACCTTAACCGCCTCTCGCATTGCATCAAGATTTGGAGTTTGGGCGGCCACCTCTCCCTTCAGCGCAGCAATATACGCCGTGGTGTTATTGGTCAATTCCGCCTTGGCAAGTGCAACCCTTTGGTCAGTGGTTAATACACTGGTGGCGATGGCAATATAATCTTTATGGGCCTCTGTGACGCCTATATTCGCCAACTGCTGCTTTTGTTGTGCGGTTAGTAGGGAGTTAATATTAGCGATGCGAGAACGCTTAATTACGAGGTCGTTTTGCTCTGCAGTCAACTGTGCCTTTAGGGTGGCTATTTCCGCCTCTTGCTCTTTACGGAGTTTGCGGATGGAACGTGTGACGTTGGTATCTGCCACTATCTCGTTTTTCAGCAGCTTCGCACGGATAGCCCACACGGTGTTATCAAGCACGTTTATACCTGTGCCGTTTTGCTGAGCCACATTCATAGCAATCTGCGCTGCTTTGGCGGCACCATAGGCCACAACCAGCGTACCAAGCACTTTTGCCACCTCTTGGTAATTCTGTATGAGGTGCTGAACTCCTATGATGGAGTTGTAGACAACACCTTCGCTCTTTTGACCAATCTCGTTGAGCATATCTGTCAAAGCGCCCTGCACATTGGATATCGCACCGCCGACTGTTTTACTCTGTTGCTCCAACATATTGTAGAACTTACCCCCCTCGCTGGTGGCATCCATAAATGCCTGCGTGACCATATCGGCACTTATCTTACCCTTACCCATTTCGTCTTTGAGGGTGGATATACTCTTGCCCGTCTGTTCCGAGATAACCGCGAGTGGATTGAAGCCTGCATTAATCATCTGCATCAGATCTTGACCCATCAGTTTGCCGGCACTACTCATCTGTGAAAAAGCAAGGGTGAGGGATTTGAACCGCTGGCTGTCACCCATACTGATATCACCAAGAGCCTTGAGTGTAGGCATCAGTTTCTCTGCATCATAGTTGAATGCAAGTAGCGTTTGCGCTGCTCCTGCCAGGTCATTGACCAGCATAGGGGTGCTGGCTGCAAACTTGCGGATTTCCCCCATCAACCCGAGTGCTTTTTCTTCACTTCCAAGCAGGGTTCTAAAGGAGACCTCAAGGCTCTGTATTTCGGCACGCACATTCACCATCTCTTTGACAAAACTGGCCGCCACTGCCGCACTCGCAATCCTGGTGAATGCACCACCTATTCTTGATATGGCATCATCTATCTGGCCAGCTTCGTTGACTACTGTGGATGTGACGTTATGCATCCGACGCTCCATCGCATCGGCTCCGGCATTAAATCCGTCAAGGTCTATTCCTGCTCTAAAGTAGAGGTCTCCGTTGTTACTCTGCATTGTGGTTAGTTATTTTCCTTTGCGGCTCCTTCTGTCGTTGAAGAATGCCTTTAATTCATCTTTGCTCATTTTGTGGCCAGGCGTTCCGCTGGGTTTCCCCTTTTCGTCTTTGGGATCTGGCTTTTTCATTCTCGCGCCGTCAGCCAACATCAGTTGCACATTTATCCAAGCGATACCGCGAAGCAAGTAGTCATAGGTCCAGCCGAAATGCTGACATATCTCTCCGAGCTGTCCCCAAGGGCTGTTTAACCCTTCGACTGAGGTTTCTCTACCCGATTTGCCTCGCGTGGAGCTGTCGTGCCCAGCCCCAATATTAATCGAGTAGAAATCCGAAAAGACTTCGTATCCGTCATTGCCATCACCACCTGCACCAGTTTGGCATATCGGGGATTGGTGAGGTGTCGGTGGTAGAACATCCGCCAGCACTCAACCTCCTTGGCATATTTCCTCATATCGTCGGAGTTGATAGTGGCCAAAGCGAGTGCTGTAAGTATCTGCTCTTCGTGGTCGTATACAGACCAGTCATACACATCCTCCGTTTCCAACTTCTCTCTAAACTTCGGGTCTTTCTGCTCTATTTGAAGCCTTATTCTGCGGATGGCACAGATAGTGGCGAGGCGTAACGGGCGAATATTCACCTCTGCCTCATAGTAATCTATCTGCTCCTCTGGGTTTTTAGGATTGGGAATTTTGAGCGATTTAATGTCTAATTCGGGCGGTAAACCAGTTTTGGGCTTTCTGTGGAGTAGTTTATTGAGGAGCGACTTTTGAGGGCGTAGCGTGTCTATTTCTTCTTTGAGAAGAGGAATGCCGAACGACACTCCATATTGTAGAAGTAGGTCAATTGCGGATTCTTCCAACTGGGCCTTTTCTTCTTCTGATAAATTTTTCTTTTCTTCCATTTCCTTAGGGTGTTAATGTGCGGGCTTGCCCGCTTTCTCTTTATATTTTCTCTTTTATTTTTATATATATTTTATATTATTTTCTTTTCTTTTAGTTGAACATTTGTTAGGCGTTTGTTACCTTTTGTTGAACATTTGTTGATGTTTTGTTGAAGATATGTTTTTGTTTTGTTCATCCCGTGTTGTACACTTGTGTTGAATTTGTGGCTTTGTTAAAACAGGGTGCCAAGTTTCCCCGACACCCTGCTCCCCTAATACACGGAAATGAAGGTTGCTGTTTTTACGCTGCCACAAAGGTGGGAGCGGTGGTGTCCTCATCGTACAGCAGCTCATCCACGCAACTGATATTCATCGGAACACGAAGAATACCGGTCTCGGTGTACTGCATTTCGACGCGAGGAGCGATAGCCGTCTGCGAACACTTCAACATCAAACCGTTCTCGGCCTGGATCATCATTGCAAAGGGCTTTGCAGTGAAGTTAGCCGGGCGCTGCCACGATTTCTTATTGGTGGAAGTGTTGGTGACTACCGTGCCACCGAAGTAGCGAGCCATCAAATCGAGGTCGGGCGACATCAGCTCCAGCTCAAGCGTAACATCCCCGGCTTTGCCGTAGATGACGATTTTGCGGGCTGACGTTTCGCTTCTTAACGTCTCTTTGCTCTGCTCCTCTTCGGTGAGGGTGGCTGTGTCCTGGAATACGTCACCGAGGTCCAGCCACTTGGAGCTGTTCTCTGCGACCGACGTGTTCTTCCAGAAATTTTCGTCGATGGTCGGAGTGCCAAAGGCATCCAGCGCACGAACCCAAATTTTCTTAAGACCAAAAGTGTCAACCATATTGATTTGTGTTTTAAGTTATTAATTCCGTTCTCTGATATAGGCTTCGATATTGATAGACGCGAAGTGCTCGTTGTACTGCGGCTCTTTGATTGGCGGGTCAAGGCTTGTTATACGCCAGTTGGTGCCAATCTCTCCCTCCGTGTGTCGTTTAAGGACTTCCACAACACGTTTCTTGAGAGAGATAAGGTTTTCAAAGTCCGTCTCATAACAACCGTTCTCGGTGTCGTATATGTCCGGGACGTGTACGTTCACTTTGACAACGGCTGTACGGATGGAGCCGACACCTTCTGCTGTATGCGGAACAATAACCACCTCTTGGGTCTGCTCATATCCGTGACGCTGCCACGAGACGGTAATGTCCGGGCAGTTGGCAATGAGCACAGAGCGCACTATGATGGCTATTTCTTCCGATGTTATCATTTCAGCATTTCCTTTAGTTTGGCATCGTACTGAGCCATCAGATGTTTCATTCGCTGACCAAACTCTGCATCTGCTTTCAGTTGTGCCGGGATGAGTACATTATAACCTTTCGCTTCGACATAAGCTGCATACTCCATACCTGCAACAATGATGAGGGAGTAGTCGTGTCGGTCCTGCATAGCCAACTCTCCATAGAGTTTCAGAGCTGCTTCCTGGCCCTCACCGCCACCCATTTCACCACCGTGTGCCACCTGCTGACCTTTGTTCAATATCACATACCCCATAGAGTTTGTGAGGTTGCCCGTTCGGTCAATGTAGGTGTGTCGCTCTCTGGCGTAAGAAACGAGCTCCATCCCCAGTGCATTAAGCACCAAAACCATCGCTTTGTCAAGACGCTGGTTGAGTTGGGTGATGCGTTGTTGCACCAATGTATGAGGATTGAACTCTGGCGTCATCCCCATTTCTGCCACAAGCAAGCTTTTTGCAACCTCCGTAATGGTGATTACAAAAGCCATCAATATAGCAAATACGAGGATGTACGATACTATAGCCATACTGCAAGCACTTTTTTGTCTGTAATGTCTGTGCCTAAGATTTTCTTGGTGAATGTCTGTCCGTCGTTGAACCTTACTTCTACGGTATCGCCTATCGACAACACGGCTCCATACTTCGGAATAGTGTAGAGTGTGTAATCGTAGACGAATTCTTGCCCATCAGCCCCTATTCTGTGCTGCGCTGGAGCGTTTCTTTCGACCTGGCAGATAGTACCCACCTCAAAACCCGTCGTGGCGGTATCTGTCAAGAAACCGTTCTCGTTGCGAGTCGGAGTACTCGCCTTTTGGTAGCGAAATGTAGCGTTCCAGCGCATAGCATCAGATTAGGTTGTGATAGATAACAACCGCAGGCTCCTCTATGAAGTCGGTGGGATCAAGACCATTCTCGGCGCAGATGGCGCGGATGCGCTTCTCAAGCCCCTCCCTGTTATAGGACTGAGAGGACTTTCCTGTACTGTCGCTCGATAATGGCATCATAGCAACCAATATCGAGATTGCGCACAGGGCAATGGTTTTCTTATTCGCTGTCGAATAAGCACCATTCTCCTCAATCCCCTTGTCAGCAAGTTTCTTGCTGTAGGTGAATGGGCTGGCCGTATAAGGCTCTACCTCTCCGATGAGTGCTTCAAGGTTCGTCACGGTTGAAGGAGTTTAGTTTTCGTCGAAACCACGCACCTGGAGTGAATACACACCCTTTATCTCGGTGATAATCGGGAGCAGACGGCCTGCGGCTTGGGTGTACTCGGTAGGCTGCTGGCCAGTCGAGTCACCGACACTCCACTTCGACACCTTGATACCCTCGGCGCTGTTGATGTAGGACACATTCTCCTCTGGAATGAGGTCTGAATCCTCAACAGCAGGCTGCACCTCACCGAGATTGCCGGAGGGCAAAAACACGATGCGATTAAGGTTAATCGGGTTGAGCAGGCTACGGACACCGTCCTCTTCCTTGGCCATACGGCGGCGGATTTGGGTCATTTTGGGGATGCCGTAGGATGCGAGAGCATTCTGCAGCTGGTCGTTGGTGACCATTGCAGAGGAGCGGTCGTTACCCAGCACCTGCTTACGGACGTTGGTTTCACGGCAAACGAACGAGTAAATCTGGGGGTCAACGAGGATTTCTCCACAGTCGATACCCTTATCGCTCATTTCCTGCACAATGTCCTGCAACTGCATAAAGATGTCGAGGTTGCCGGCTGCGCTGTTGGTGGCGTTCCACAGTTTCGGGGAAATCTTCTGGTTGTCGATGGGCATCAGATAGTCCACACTATACTCGATACCCTGCGGATTGTTCACGTCGGGGGTGAAGTTCACCACACCACAGTTGAACAGAGCGTAGAGCACAATATAGTCGAGGGTGTCTTTGCAGCCCATATAGGCCTCTTCGACGGTTGCGATGAAGGATTTCTCCAGCTGGTTCACCTTGGCGGAATCACTCACACGGGAGTTCTCAAGGACAGCGTACAGGGTGCGCAAATCTTTGGCCTTCATTGGGTACTTGTGGCCGATTCGAGGAATTTCCTTCGTCCAGACGTCGAAGCCTTTGCTTGCACGGAGAGGGGTGCCAGCCTCATTACCAATGACCGAAGCCATTATGCGGAAATTGTAGCGACCCATCAACGCCTCGGCAGTAAGTGACATCTGTATCGGGTTGAAGGTAAAGTATTTGTCGACGAAGGATTCCTGGAACTTCGCGACCTCGTTCTTTTCGTACTCATCGAACGTAATCTGCATAGACCGAATGAGGTCCATCGGGGGCATATTACGGAGTACACCGTTGATGTTGTCAACAAAGATTGATTTGTTAGCCATTTATTACCTCCTTTTTACTTCGACTGGGTGAAACGAATATGAACGTTAGCGGTCAGCAGATCGCCAGTTTTGAGGGCCGAACGCACGGGCGGAATGCGACGCTCGTAGACGGCATATTGCATAGTGTCTTTGCAGACACCAATGCTGACCTCATCCTTGGTGACCTCAGCAGCCGAGGTAGAGACAGCAGTACCGACACGGAACGCAGCTTTGTTGCTGGCATCTTCGACAACCTCTTCAAGGATATCGCCAGCTGCAAGCCCGCTAATGGCAGCAGACAGGGTTACGATGTAGCCGTTGTCACCGTCCTCAATAGCCGTGATGGTGGGGATGCCCGAGAAGGCAGCACCTGCGGCTATGGCGACGTGATCGCCGACTGCAAAGATTGGGGTGACGAAATCATCGCTCACCAACGTCACCTTTTTGGCGTCATCAGTGTCGATGGATTTCACCTTGGCGGATTTCACGACCAGCACCTTCCGGGTGTTTTCGTCGGGGATGACAAGGATTCCCGCAGGAATAACGTCGCCCTCGTTGAAAGTCTGGTTGGTTTTGTCGAGAGTGTAACCGCCAATCTCAAGGGATGGAGCTCCAGTGAATACCGGGCGCGTTCCCACAAAGGATTTTGTTCTCTTCTGCATTTTGCTGAAAATTACTTGTTAGACGGTTCGTTTACGGTCTTACCAGTGAGACGCTGGAACCAACCCTTGCCAGTCTCTTCGACAGCCTTTTCGGTCGGCACCTTGCGCTCACCACCACCAGCCAACGGAAGTTGACTCGTTACAACGCTCTGAGCGGCCTCTGCGACAAACTTGTCGACATCCTCCACGTCAGCAGGGACATTACCCACGTACTTGCGCATTGCCTCTGGAATCCGATACTTGTCGAGGGCGGCATCGATAGAAGCCTTGCGTACGGCAGCGGCTTTCTCTGCAGCACTCGCTTTTTCCTTTTCCTCCAGTTCGTGGATGCGTTTTTCCTGGGCTTCGCGATAGGTCTTAAACCAAGCAGGCTCTTCGTCGCTGGGTTTAGGGTCAGCTGGAGGGTCTGTAGGCTTGGGTTCGTCAGCCTTGGGATTTTTGTCCTTTGCGTTTTGTGCCCACCTCGTAGCCTCGGCTTGAGAACTTTTTGCAACCGATTCAACAAGGTTGACTACTTTGTCAATTTCCTCATCCGTCGAATCCTCTGTGATTCCAGCACCGAGCGCTTCGGTGATGCCATCAAGATACTTCTCGGAAAGCCCCATGTCTTTGCATTTGGCTTTTACTTTGTCTGTGAGTTTCTTAACCATATTTGTAAAATTTGGTGCAAAGATACAAATAATTTTCTATTACGTGTATCACATACACTATTGAAAAACAGCATTGTTGAATGATTACATTCTCAAAGCACCGTATTTTGAGCATAAAAATATTTTTCCATATCAAATAAAATTCGTACTTTTGCAGCGTGTAAAACATCCACTCTAATATGCAGGAAATTGAAAATAACGAAATGGAATTTGACAATCTGGTCATCACCAATACTTGCGAGATTTGCCACCGCGAGTATGAGGAAAACGAATTTACAATCCAGTCCGACCGACCGCTCTGTGAGGAGTGTTACCGTGCGGAACTTGCCAAAAATCAGCAGTAGATATGAAGAGAAAGACAATCATAAAAGTGCACCTACACAAGCCGTATGCAGGCAAAACAGACTTTTTCTTCACCTCATTGGCGAAGATTTACGGCATACTTCCTACCGAGGTTGTGGGCATTTCCTATGGCGGTTTGACCAATGTCAAAATACTCACCACTCAATTCTACGCCAATAGATGTTGCGTAATCTCTATCGAACCCCTTAACCCAACCAAGTAATGCCTATCAAACCCAGCGAACAGCGCGGCCTAAAACTGCGTGCGGATCTCATCAACCGCACCTCTCGCTACGAGCGTCAAGTGAAGGCTCTTTACGATGGAGCCTTGAATGATATATCAAAATTGCTCTCTACGGTGGAATACGACCCCTCTACACCCTTTTCTTTTGAGGACGTTGGATTGATGAAGCGCGTGGATACAATTATGTCTACGCTCGAAAAAAACATAATGTCCGCTGTGTCTGCCGGTGTACAGAGTGAGTTTGGACACTCACTTGAGGATTGCAGTGCAACATTTAAGGAACTCTTAAGCAAGGGCGTCTATGAAAAGGTGGAGAAAGCATTTCTCCCTCGCACTCGAAGTGTGGATGCCGCAAAGCGGTATCTGGAGAAAGTACCACCCCTCTCAACCAAGGTATGGAATGGCACCACCCTGGCACAGCTTGAGACCGCCACGCAGGAATGCTTGATGGAGGGATGGGGTGCATCACGTGCCGCAACTCACCTCAAGCAGTTCTTGAATGAGCCGGACGTGTATTATCGTCGCTTTCGTATCAAAACAGGTGAGACGGAAGAGGGTGCAATCTATGGCAGGAAGTGGAAAAAACGCGTCCTACAGCCCGATGGTAGTAGCAAATGGGTAGATGATGACCCAAAGAAATATCATCCCGGTACGGGCGTTTATCGCTCCAGCTATAAGAATGCCTTACGATATACAGCCACAACTACCAATATAGCCTACCGTACCGCCGACTATGAGCGATACCAAGAATTGCCGTTTGTTCTCGGTATTGAAATCCGAGTGTCGGAAAACAATCACACCGTGCCCGACATTTGTGATGAGTTGGCTGGGCAATACCCCGTCCCCTTCAAGTGGACCGGCTGGCACCCTTGGTGCAGATGCTACCAAGTACCCATCCTTGCCAATGAGAAGAAAATCGAACAGATGGCCGACGCTGCATTGGACGGCAAAGACCCTGCCCTTATCCCCGTGGATGGCAGGATTGAGGATGTGCCGGATAAATTCAACGGCTGGATAGATAAGAATGCCGAGCGTATAAAAGATGCTGCTACACTGCCATTCTTCCTTTCTGATAATGGGGTTAGGACTGATGGTATTTACACCCTCAAATCATTCAAGGCGGATGTTGTACAGCCCCTAACGCCACTCGAAATAGCAAAGAAACGTCACGAGGCACGAACTCCCGAGCAGATTGCAGACATACAGAATCGTGCTGCCGAGCGAAAGAGAATGCTCCGAAATTGGGACAATGCCAACACGATATTGAATTTGGGTCGCGAATACCCGAATGTTAATAGCAAACTCCTTGATAAACTCTCTACTGCCATAACAAAGCAGGACTGGGCGTCTGCCAAACCCCTCATACAGGAAATTTCTCCGTCAATTGCTTTCGAAAGACGAATATCCACGCCAAACATACTCAACAGCACAATGCGCAAGTTGTATGGCGATGATGCCGTTAATGCGCTTTACACAAACACCGAGCGCACAATGGATAGATACAAGGGATTGGGTATTGATGAGCGCATTGATAAATACAACTTTGAGGCGAAATGGGCACGCGACCACAAGAAATACGCAACGTGGGAAGAGGCTGCCGAAATCTACGAGCGTGAAGCCAGGAGATTGGAAGAACAGGTTAGATTTAACGATGCCCTAAGCCGGGCCACCGAAATAGAATCTTTGCTCGCTAATTGGTCGCCACGAAAAGTGGTAGACAGAAAGATAACAATCTACGACACAAAACTCATTGAATATAGGATAAATCAGCTCGAAAAACTTACCACAGCCATTCAGACAGTCCGTGGCGATGTCGAGTATGCTATGGCAACCGATAGCAAGGTGCTCAAACATTACGCAAAACTTCTTAAGAAGGGATTTGAAAAGAAAGGGGATGCGTACTCATACGCCTGGACGCACAAAGAACTCAAAAAGAAGATCGATATCTACAAACGATGGCAGCGACACGGCGGAAACGCCCAATCTGCTGGTTATACACAAGAAACTATTGAGGAACTCAAGAAAAGAATGGGCTCACGAACGCCAAAAACACTTGAGCATCTTGATGAGGCTATCAAACATTACAGAGGGAGCAATGCGGATTTTGTCGCTCATCGTGACGAAATTGAAAAAGTTATGCGACAACTATTTGAGGATAACGACCTTGGTATGGATATATCCGGCAATCTTCTGGAGAGTGTTTTCCAAAACGGCTTTTATAATACATTCCAATCCGGTTCGTCTGATGGCTACTGCGGAAGTCACTCAATGACTGGTCCAATATCGACGTCTCACAGTAGATTGGCTTGCGCACATAGATTATTCGGACTGGGGAAAGATTTGGCAAAGGACCAACTGCCACGAGCTGCTTATGAAAAGTACGGCCATTTGTTAGATAGGGATATGCTCGACGCTTGGCAATTTAATAGAACACATTATGGCAAAAGCGGAGGCAACCAAGTACAGGTGAGATTTAAGCGAGAACGTGTTAATTGCACGTGGACCTTCGATGATTCTTTAGGCAAGATATTCCAGCCATCGTTAGTCACAGACCCCAAGGTGGAGAGTTTCGACCAAATGCTACCATTCGCAATGAGACCACAATCGACAGATCCAAAAATGCTGTGGGAGTGGCAAAACAAGAAGCGCACCAGTTACATAGAGTTGCAGTATCACGGCGATTTGACTATAGATGATGTAGATAGTATCGTTTTCGGCAAATCCCCCGAATTGGTCATAAAAAAAGACCTAATAGCAAAGCTACAGGCCAAAGGTATTAAATTATATTATTATGATGGAAGTAGTATCGTTGAATACTAATACTCGTAAATCCATTTCATATCATCGTAAGGGTCGAACCGCGAGTAATGTTCTTCGATGAATACAATTATGCCAAACTCCTGCGGGGTGTATCTGTTGGCGTTACGGAGTTTTTCTCCGGTTAAGTTCGCTTTCACATCAACACCACGCCTTTCCCATTCTTCTATATTCTGGCCAGTGGTAACGAACGCCCTTTCCTCATACCAAAACAACTCTTTGGGCGTGTCAATAAATGAGGATGGGCATTGGCTTTCACCTCGATAATATCGACACTTGCTCATAATTTCAGACTTTTCCATTTCTGCGTATTTTGATATAATAACGGAGGATGACTAAAATTATTGTACAGAGGAAACTGTTTTCAAATGGGAATGGCATATTACACCATCCCCATTTGTTCGCCTACGGTCACGTACTATGCAAGTACCGGGTTGAAATTGTTCTCGGCACACCAGTTGAGCATTGCCGACACTTGACCGAAGTCTCGCTCCTCTCCATTGGGGAGAATGACCGTCAGATTGACATCATCGTCGTGGAAGATTACTTTTACCGTGTTCATTTTCTTTTACTTTTTAGTGGTTAATACTGGAACTCCCTGGTGGTATCGCTCCACCCTTGCAACCTTCATCTTGCGTGGGGAGTTTTGCCGTCTACTTTCGTGCTGTCAGCCGGGGTTTCGTCTGGGTCTCGACGCCTGGATAAGGCACAGGTTGCCTCGTTCTCTTTCAAGTTTTTGTTAAGGCGGTAATCTTCAAAGGAACTGACTACGAAATTCATCCGCCGTTCAATCGATTGCTTGAGTGGGTGCAGGGTCTCGCTCCTTGCTGTGGCCATCAACCAACACCCACTGTCCCTTTGCCGGGATTATCTTCAAAGATGGAGACTCTGCATCCCGCTTTAACCATCATTCGGATGACAAATTCCAAATCGTTCATCTGGATTATCACCTCTGCGATACTGCCAAGTCTCTCCATCGGCCTATTCATTAACACGCTGTAGATGCGTTGAGCATCGCCCTCGTAGGCCTTGTATGTATCGCACTCTCGAAAGAAGGCTATTGCTCCCGGATTCTTTGCCTTGCAGTTGACAACCTGTTCCTTGGTCATTGCTCATCCTCCTTATCCTCTTCGTTATCAAACTCCTCTATGGTTTATTGTTGTTCGTCAATATAATCACTCAGTCGCTTGGTGATTGATTTAATATACTCAGTCATTTCTTTCCAACTGCGAATTGTCATATGAGTACTTCTGGTGTATCCATCATAAGATACGAGATTAGCTAATAGCCCACAGGGAGTGTTGAAATAGTTTATATGATAGCTTATCGGAGCCACCACCATTGATTTTCTCTCAATTAACTCTTTGTATGCAGGGGCTATCTGATTGAGTTGTGCAAGTGCTGAGAAGCAATTTTCTTGAAGTGTCATATCTTATTATCTTTTAATTGGTTAATTTGTCTTTTGATTACGCTTGTAAAATTACTATGTTTCTATGAATTGACCAAATTTATTTTTCTCAAAATCAGTATTTTGTCGAAATTTTTTCCTAATATGTTGTAAGTGTATGCAGTACACGTTTGTTAAAAAATCTTAACTAATTGAAATTTAACTACCTACAACTTACAAAATGCCATTTCGAGGGGTGATTTTGAACGATTTTTGAACGAAAAGCGAACATATAAACAATAAAACTCTATAAACTTGTGATTTATAGAGTTTTGAATAAAAACGAAAGGAAACGAAATTATCTAAGGTATTGGTGTATATGGCGTTACCCTGTGTTTGTAGTGACCATTGACGCAGGGTTTGTCGAGGAACTGACACCACTCTTCGTGTGGGCACCTGCACATAAACGGCTGCCTCGGCTCGTAGTTAGTCAGTTCGTGCCAGTCGTATGACAACTCGCACTCCCTACATTTGCCAAGTACCGGCTTATCCTGCTTTGTGGATGTCTTTACTCTCGCCATATAATATTATTGTGCCGACTGGAATACATCGAGCATCATCGACTCGCGCTGCTCCTTATTCTTCTTCTCAGTTTCCTTCTTGATGAGTTCAAGCTCTTTTTCTGGGTTCTTAACCAAGTAGGATTTAGAAACGAGGGTTTCGAGGGATAGGCCACCAGCATTGTACTGCTTGAGAAGGTCATTAAGGACCTGCTGCAGATCTGTGCCGAATGGGTCTTGAAACTCGTGTCCTATCACCAAGTCCGAGTAGCCACCGCCTGGGATGTCGAGAACACTGTCAAGCAGCGACACCACGAGGTTGCTGATGCGAGTTAGGTACTGGTCGTGTTTATCCTTGCGCTTGTCAGCCTTGATGTAGGCGAGCATAAATATCTGCCGCAGGGTTGCACCGGAGGCATTTGAGAGGCCCTTTAACTCCTCAATGGATATATTGGGAGTGAACGACATTTTTAGAATCAGAGCGTCGAGATCTTCTGCCTCTTCCTGCCGTGCCTCATTATTATTCTCGCGTTCCAAATAATGCACGTCACCACCGTTTTTTAGAACATAAAGTTTAGAATCCTCTTCCTGCTTTGGCAGAGTATTAAGGATTTCTTGTGTTGCCACCAAAGCCGGATCTGCGAAGTTGTCGTTGCTATCACCCGTCTTTGAACGTGCCATTTCAACACGCTCTATCATTGAGTCTGTCTCGCCCCATTCAACCTCTTGGATGAAGATGATGACCTGTATTTTGCCACTCGGATTGGGTATCTCTACCACATCCCACGCGCCTGCGGCAGTCTGACTGCATTCATAGGTGACGTCCGGGAGCATTATCTTATAGTGATGAACAACACGCTGTTTTGAATCTACGGTATTGTAGCCCCAAGCGCAAGCAACGAGCTTATCATACTCGTTGAACATAGTATAGATGTCATCGTTGTTTTCCTTTGACAACACCTTGATACGCAGTTTAGCTTCACCACCATCCTGATAGGTGTGGAATTCCATTGCGCTGCACCCCTCACACCCTGCCACACGTTTTGCTTCGCGGATGCTGCTGTCGAAGTGGGCGGCTTCGAGCGTAGCAGTGAATTTACTAAACTTATCATCAATGGCTGATTGGTAATTGTCTATCTCTGCAATACGAGCCGTAGCGGTATTATACTCCGCCGTACCAGCCTCTAAAGTATCAAGAGAATCGAGCAGTTGCTTTCTCTCCGCCGAGTAAGGGTTAGGGGTGAGGTTGGACCACTTTACCGGCTGGCCATACATAAACACCAACGCAATCTCGTTGATGAACTGCTGATAGGGGATAGCAATGCGGTTCACGTCTTTGTCACGCAAATAGTTGCCCTCTTTATCATAGATGGCACGACGCGGACGTTTCATCACCTTGTGGGTCTTGGTATGATAAAAACGCAGGTTTTCTTCCGCAGCCTTCGACCTGTCTTCCATCATACTGATGGCTCTCGGGATGTCTTTGTTCTTTATCAGTTCCTCAAAGGTCTGCTGATAGCCTATAGCGGCATTGATGTTGTTTCGCAGGACACCTACTGCTCTCTGGAATACATTCATATTGCTTACATTATAAGATTAGACAAACGTTTTTCAATATCATCCGGCATAGCCACGTCCACATAGTCAAAGTAACAGCGCATCAACAACGCATCACGCCAGTCTGGGGAGTGGCCAATATCTTCCTTAATTTGCACCTTGGGCTTGAGTTGTAACTTACCGTCACTATCGGCATTCCACGTCTGCAGCTGTTCAAGCTCAATAATGATATCGGCCATTTCCTGCTCCGACACCAAGTCCTTATCAATCCCCACGTCGCCATCATTAATATGACGGGCCAGCCTATAGCCGCATTGAGTTTGCAAGTTCGGATAGTTCTCTTTGGTGTACTCAGTGGGTTCCAATAGGGGCAAACTATTGTTGACGAAGCCAGCACAGCCAAGATGGTCTACAACCCCACCTCCAACACCATCCTCATCGCACACAACGTGATTTTTCTTGATGTGATACTTGACCATAAAGTGCCGGATGCACTGCTCTATCTCCGTTGTGGCTGAAACAGGTAAGCACTTGATGTCGACGACACGGTAGCCCTTCCACACAAGTATTCTCGCCCAGTCAGACCCAAAGCGGGCAATATCAGCCGTGATGTAGAGCTCGCCATCCTTGGCGATTGGATTGCCAAATATGGCACATATATCATCATACTGGCACAATGCATTGGGATTGTCCTCATAATCCCAGTTGCCATTCAGCAGACGCTCCTTTTTTACCTTATCGCCAATGGATTTCAGCACGTCGATATAGCCCTTTTCAATAAAGGGGTTTTCTTGCACCAGGCACGGCATATAATACTTTCGAGGTTCAAGCACTCCCTTTTTCCAAGGCTCATAGAATAGACGATACATCCAGTTTTTCTTCGGGTTGCAGGTGATAAACAGCTTCGCCGTGATGCCATAGATATCGTTGAGTTGTCGATTGGTTCGCGTGCGGATGGTGTCGTATGCATCGAAACACACCTCGCCAGCCTCTTCTATCCAACCGCTGGTGTACTCCTTGGAGCCAAGGCCCTCATAAAACGGGTCGCTGGGTTCCCTACGGAGTGCAACAAAGTCGATACGACTGCCATTGTAGAACTGGTAATAATTATCGATACCATTATACTTGTATACGTCCTGTGTGATGCCGTATGCCTTGAAAACCTTATTGAAAGTGAGGGATGTTGAGTCTCGCAGGTCTTTCAGCTCGTTACGCCCAACGAAATAGCGAGTGCCGGGGTAAGCCAACGACATAAATGTCAACCAGGCGGCACCAGTCCACGATTTTGCACCACCTGCAGCACCACCATAGAGGAATGTATCGTGTTTGCTATCCGTCAGAATGCGGAGTGCGGCATCTTGCTTTTCGTGCCTCACGCCGTCGTGCTCCGTGATGAATTCGAACACGCCACGTTTAAACATCTCTGTTTTCACAGAGATGCCGGGATGGGAGGGTATATGCCATTCTGTAACTGCCATATTCTTGACCTATGAACCTTTTGATACCTTGGAGAATAGTTTATTGAACTCAAGTAATTCTTCGTTTGTTAGACTGGAAAAATCAAGCTCTTCCGTAACTTTTGCATCCACACTATGACTGTCGCACCACTTCTCTTTCTGTCGGTTTTTGAGCCAAAATATCTGCGCCGTAGTGTCGCCCGCAACGTGTTTCTTCACTTTCTTGACGTAGGTTGTCTGGCCACTGCCATCGGGATTGACCCTAACTTCCGTGTGACTCTCCTCGTACTCATACCCAAGAGCGCGTCTGTAGAGGGCGGCTTCCACGGCGAGGTCTGCCGTTTCTTTGCTCTCCTTCATCCATTCTCTTATCTCCGGGTTTTCCTCAAGGATTTTCTTAAAGGTGGTGAGGCCAATACCGAGTTTGGCAGCGAGTGTCTTATTATCGGCACCGTTGCGGAGGTAGGATTTAATCTCCTCCTCTCTGCCTTTGATATAGCGGTCGTACCTGCTTACAGTACTCTTTGGTCTACCAGTCCTTGCCACGCCTTACTCCTTTCTCTCGTTTGCCTTTTCTTCCTCTGCAAGTTTGTTGGCGATGTGCTCCTTGCAGATTTCCACCATCTTCGAAAATGCAACCGTATTGCTTTTGATGTCGTATGCCTTTTTGACCTCGGTGGCCACCTTGATATACTCCTCGAATGAGCCATATACCAATGCTGATGTTTCCGACAGATCGTGCTTTTCGAGTTCCTTGAGTACACCTTCCACGTCGTGCCGTTTGCTCTCGACAAAAAGAAATTTCATTTCCGTCAGTTCAATATCGCCGTCATTGATAGAGGTGGTGGGGATTTTCTCCACGTCGATGAACTTGAGACCATTTAAGCCGGAGAATTCGCGTGATTCGATGGATTCTATCTCATTGTAGATTTCCTTGAGCATCTGCAAATCATCCTTGCCGACCAGCGAATTGTGACTGAGGGCATAGCCAATTTGTCGGTCTTTGCTGATTTCATCGACATAGAGCACCAATATATACTCCAGTCCTGCCTTAATAGCACTCTTGAGGCGATGGTTGCCGGATAGGAAAAGGAACTTTCCATCCTCCTTTCTCTTCATACAGAATGGCAACTGGGAGAGGAAGCCATCCTGTTTGATATTCTCCGTTAGGCGGTCCTGGATTTCCTTCGACATATAGTGCGCATTCTTTTCCAGTGGCACACAGTCGTTGGTGGTATGCACATACGCCAGTTGATAGGGTTTGATGAGTTGATTAACGTCCTCTAACTTGGCGCGGATCTGTTCTATTTTGTCGCTACCGACCGAAGTCTTAACGGCTTGATGTTGTGTTGTATCTACTTTTTTCTTTGCCATACTACTTGATTTTTGCTTGTTTGTCGCCGCCATAGCGACTATACCACTCTGCGTATGCTTCGCTCACGGTCTGTTCGGTGAACTTGGCAGTGTACATTAACTTACCCTCATCCCTACGCTCCAAATCGAACACACCTCGGTATTTCATCGATACCGGGGCTTTAGTGTAGACGGTGGTTTTCAGACTGTCATAGTAGTTCATCATCGCTCTCGCTATGAGCCTGCGGACATCACGCGTTTTGATAAGCATCAAAAGCATCTTGCTTAACCGCTTCGTATCCGAGTTCACCACAAAGTCGCTCTGCTCGAAAATCTGCGAGAGGGTGGAGAGTTGTTTGGAGAATGAGGCGAAACCAAACGCCTTGCCATCTACCAAGAATGCCAATCCAAGGTCGCCACCAGTCGAGTAGTTCACCTTGTTTGCCATATAGAAAGCCTTGTAGTAGTTCACGTCGCTCACGGCGCACACCTGCACTGTCACCTTGCTCTCTGGAGTGAAAACATAATCCGTCGGCATAATGGCTATTTTCGACCCCTTCATATTGGCGTTGCGCTCGATATAGTAGTGGTTGCGCTCCGATACAGACGAATAGATGTAGACAGGGTGTTTGTTGGCACCGAGTTTTATCTTTCCGGCAAGCCACTTGGCGAGTATTGGCCACTCTCTATCCGAATAGATGATATTGAGGTCTGTTTCCAGCAGCTCCTTGAACACCTTGTCTGCCGTCTTTGGGTCAAACACATTATATGGTGCGTGCTGATACTCAAATGACTTCTCAACAAACTGATACAGTTTCTCATAGCCACTCTTGTAGGTGGGCGGAAAACTGATACCTACGCCCTTACCCTGCTTCTCTTTTAGGAAGTCAAGAAAGTCACCGAAAAAGAAGTCCTCAATATGGAAGTTTAGGGCCCCTTTTTCCAACTTTTCGATGGTATTGTGGTAGTATACCTCTGACTGCTCTAAGAAGGTATCGTACATTTCTTTCTGGTACTCATTCTTGCACTCTGCAAAGTTGGTGATGCGCATTGCAAACATCACCATACACAGTTTCTTGTAGATACCTTCTTCCCATCCTGCGAAAGCGTCCTTTAGATCTGCGTTGGTGCAAACCATCGGGGTGGTGTCCTGGTTCAGCAGAATGTCGGCAATCAGTTTGGAATATAGGCTTACGTCGTTGGAGTGAACAGCAAACCCCATTCCGGCCATCACCTTGTCTGTGGTGTAGTCTCCACTGCATCCAATGAAAACATTATCTCCAGTCGGGACTTTTCCCATCAATTCCTGGAGTAGCACTTTAACTTCTGGGGGTGTTGTGCCTGTAAACATAGCCTACGGATTTAGAATGCATCTTTGATTTGCTGAACGTAATCGAGTTTTTCCCAAGCAAAGAGAGTGGCGATTTCGTCGACCTCTTTACCATCTTTGAGCACAGTTATATGCTCTTCCTTAGGCACTCTTCCCACGTGGCCATAGGATGCCGTAGCCTTGAAGATGGGTTTTTTCAGCCCGAAACGTTCCACTATGGCATAGGGACGCAGGTCGAATATCTTGCTGATGCGATTGGCAATCTCGCCATCCGATTCGCTCACGCTGCTTGTGCCATAGGTGTTGACGTACACACCAACGGGCTCTGCAACACCGATAGCGTATGCAATCTGAACCAGCACCTCTTTGCAGATGCCAGCTGCTACCAAGTTCTTTGCAATGTGGCGGGCTGCATAGGCTGCGGAACGGTCCACCTTGGAGGGGTCTTTACCACTGAATGCTCCGCCGCCGTGGGCGCCACGACCACCGTAGGTATCGACAATGATTTTGCGACCAGTCAAGCCGGTGTCACCGTGCGGACCACCAATGACGAACTTGCCAGTAGGATTGACGTGTAGCGTATAATCCTTTTTCTCGAAAAGCACAGCGATAGAGTGGGGCAATGATGCGACAACGGTCGGAATAACGATGTTTTCGACATCGTACCGAATTTTTGCCTGCATAGTTTCGTCCGAGGCGAACTCATCGTGCTGTGTGGAGATAACGATTGTGTCAATACGCTGTGGCACGTTATCGTCGCTGTACTCGATTGTCACTTGGCTCTTTGCATCCGGGCGGAGATATGTCATAAACGTACCATCCTTGCGGATCGAGTCGAGGGTGGTGAGGAATAGGTGAGCCAGCATAATGGGAAGCGGCATATACTCGGGTGTTTCGTCACAAGCATAACCAAACATCATTCCTTGGTCGCCTGCACCTTGCTCCTCTACACTCTCACGCACAACGCCACGGTTGATGTCTGCGGATTGTTCGTGAATGGTGGAGATAATGCCGCAGGAACCAGCATCGAACTTGTAATCACTCTTGTTATAGCCTATTTCGTTGATGACGTCACGAACCGTTTTCTGAATATCAACATAGGCTTTCGATTTAACCTCACCGCTGACGACTGCCAGTCCGGTGGTTACAAGTGTTTCACACGCCACCTTGCTTTCGGGGTCACGCCGCAGAAACTCATCGAGAATGGCATCCGATATTTGGTCTGCCACTTTGTCCGGGTGTCCTTTTGACACCGATTCTGATGTGAATAAGTAACTCATATTCTGTGTATTTTAGATTTGATTTCGTCCCCTCGGCAGGGCTTGAACCTGCGACCTTAACAGTCTAAAACCATCCAACGACTGTTTGTTCTGCCAACTGAACTACGAGGGGGTGTGCTCCCGCTGGGACTCGAACCCAGGACTCCCACCTTAAAAGGGTGTGGCTCTACCTACTGAGCTACGAGAGCTGACCTTTTAGAACAGCGACATCTGCACGACCTTTGGCTTGGGAGGTTCTGCTTGCACCTTAAACTCCTCAATACCGAGGTTAAGGTGGTGATTTAGCCAGTCTGCGATTATATGGCGATGGCAAAAATCTCCCGGTTTCTCATAGCAGAGAAGAGCACAATCACGGCCTCCTGCCAGTTGCTCAATCTGCCTAACGACAGCACTCGGATTGAGTGCGGAAAGAACCTGGCCGACGTACATCTGGGTGTAATGCTGTTCCGATATACCTTTGGCAAGCATATACCCTCTTGGAGCGAGAAGTTTTAACTCTGGCCCATTATACCATTTTGGCGTGTATAATGCAACACCGATTGGCACGATTTTTTCAATGCCGAGCCTCTTAATGTTTCCAAAATAACTTGTATAAATCTTCATTTTTGTAGATGTTTCTTTGTTGGTATAACGCACTAATACTCAATTTATTGTGCTAAATATCAGATTTTTACAATTTTTTTTTGCCTGCCGTTGTCAAATTTCTCTCTGAGTATCAAAATGCAAAGATACGAAAAAATCCGTATATTATACACGTATAATTTAATTTTTATTCAAAAATGCTGACAATTGTTGGCGGGCTTCCATCACGGACGAGCCGTCCGTTTCTCCTAAATAACTCTCAACCTCTCGCTTGAAATCGTCAAAGGAGCGGGCTATGACATACTTATTCCCTGCTTTCTCTGCCTCTTCCTGCCATACCTTCTGTGTGATGCGCTGAACTCCGGTTCGCGTTTTCATTTCGATGCAGAGCGCACCTTTCCCTTGTCTGGGGATGAGGAGAATGAGGTCCGACACGCCGGCCACTATACCCTCTGCCTTGAGTATTCCTGCTTCCTTGGCATTTCTTGCTCCACCATTCGGCACGCTGAATAGCATATATGCGTATTGAGGAAAGGCTAATCGGAACCATTTTACGCAGGAAATTTGCATTAAACTCTCTGTGTGTTTCATTGCTTTGGCGTTAGATAACTACCTGGCTCGTAGGCATTGATATTCGACCGCGCAGGATGAAGTTACGCGACCGTGCCGTCATCGGTCTTGCTTTTTTGCCCACTTTTTAAGCCTGGTAATAATGCCGGGAGAATGATGTTCACCCTCCCGGCTGATGAGAATGAAAATGTTATTTCTTGGTGGACTTTCTGCGTCTTACTGGCTTTTCTGCATCCTTTGGGGTTGTTGATGGCTTTTCTTCCGAAACGCCGCCTGCGGGCTTGTTTTCGGTCTCTTCCGATGCGCCTTCGTCACCTTTGAGGGCTTTCATTGCAGCAACTCTTTCTGCACTTTCTCTCTCCACTTGCTCAAGCTGGTTACGGACGGTTTCTGCTAAAGCATCCGCTTTGGCCATTGCTTCTGCATCCCCTTTGGCTTCGTACTGGTTGTGCGCCTCATTCAGCAGTTCGAGAAATATATCAGCCAGTTGCCTGTCGGTCATATTCGACAATGCATCCTCTCCATACACATTTAAGACGTGTTGATTGAGGCTGTCCTTTAGGGTGTCTGCGTTCTCTGGCGCTTTGAATGAATTATCGTCATCCGCACCATCACCACTGTCATTTAGACCTTGTTGGCTGGTCGATGCAGGTTGCTGGTCCGGAGCATCAACTTCCTCATCGCATAATTGCTGACGGATGGATGCAACTTCGCGTTCACAGTTTTTGAGTGTGATAAGGTCTGCATCTGCCTTGGTTTCACTCCAACTCTTCTTTGCGGCTTCCATTCTGCAGATGGCCGCTTCAAGTCTTTCCTTGGTGTTCATTTTTCTTTAAATTTTGATTAAACAATTAAGTTGTTAAAATGGCAAATCGTCATCATTCGTTGGCATCATCACCGGCTGCTGTGGCGCGACAGGAGATTGGGGGCATTGAGGCTTTGCCGCATTCTGCACCGCCACAGGCTGTTGCGGATTCTGCTGGTCACTTTGCCTTGGACTGCACAGTAATTGCAGTTTGTCGACATTGCAGTTAAGGCCACTCACCCACACCTTTTGCTTGGTGGCCGGATCCGTCGCCTCGAAAGCACGACTGGAGACGCGTCATCTAACCATTACTTGCGTGCCCTTTTTGAGAAACTGAGCCAGTTTTGATTGTTCATTTTTGACCGCTTTTAAGCACGATATCCATTCAGTTTTCTCCCTTTGCACTCCATCCGAGCCAGTGTATTTTTCACTGCAGCCCACTTTGAAAGCGAGATACTTCGTGCCATTAAACTCTTTGATTTCGGCATCCTGTCCAAGATTGCCGATTGCTTGAATTTCTGGTAACATACTTTTACTTTTTATTGGTTTGACATTCAGTTACTACTCCGTAGTCGATTACGTGCCACTTCTTATTAAACAGCCGCTTTCTACTCAACTCCCACTCTGCTCCAAGGGCGAGGTGGCTTGCTATTTTATGTAGGTTTCTTGCGGATTTGTCATAGGCTTCCGACCGATAACCCTCTACACGGAAAGTAAGGCGATAGCGTGTGCCCAAGAATGTAGTATTGGATTTTCTCATCGAACGCCCCCTTTCCAGCCTTTTGGCCATTCTTGATATGCCTTGCCGTCGAGGAGGCATCCGTTGGCTTTTTTGTCGCGCTTCACGCCGTCCTCGCCGTAGGTTCCCCACTGCTTGAAGAAGAAAGGAACGCCCTGCTCCTCGCATTGCCGCTTGATGTTCAGCACCCACTCCTTCTTCATCGGTCGGGCTTGGTTGCCGCTCTCGCCGCCGACTATCACCCAATCTATATTGAACAGGTCAAGTTCACCGAGGTCGCCAAGCAGGGGTTCGCAGGAAAGAAATCTGACCGGAGCTGTCTTGATTTCCGCCAGCCACGGGATGCGCCTTTTAGCAGCCTCGTTCTCTACGGTCGTTCCTATCCAGCAGTTCCTCGGCATCTGCTCAAAGCCCCACCATTCGGCGAAGTAATTGTGCATTAGCTCTGTTCTTTTGGTTAGCAGTTGGTATGTGTGCCGGGGCGTCTCTATTATCGTCTGCATCACAAAGTCGATGAAGGTGCTTGACACATCCTTGTGGAAGAGGTCAGCCATAGAGCACACGAAGAACATACTCGGTTCCTTGACCTTTTTCGGCTCATTTAATGCTTCGGGGTGCAGGGTGAGTTCGAAGCCGTTGGCGTAGCGTTTCTGCCCCATACCCTGGAGGCGTTTCGCCATTGTCTCGGCGTAACAGTGGGCGCAGCCAGCCGAGTACTTGGTGCAGCCTGTAACTGGGTTCCACGTCCTTTCAGTCCAGGCAATTTTTGTCTTATTCATATCAGATATTGTTTAATTGTATTTTTATAAGTGTCAAGTATTTCGTAATCCCAATGCCCCTGTTCAAGACGTTCAATCTCACTCTTTATTCGCTTAACACGTTCGCCCTTTTCCTTTTCTGCAAATCCAAACAAGTCAAGATCCGGAATTGCATTTTGGGCCTTTTTGAGGGCTGCGTATCGACCTTTTAGTTTTGAGGGTATTCGAGATTGAATGTAGTCGTCACCGCACGGGATGGTCGTTTCTCCAATGATGAGACGGAATTTTTGCCTTGGATGGGAAACTTTCAGTAGTCCTACCAAATATTCAAAGTACCAGCGATACTTTATGACGAGGCAATATGGCAGCTTATACCTCCAGTAAACCACTTCATCCACGATGTGGCTTTCGACAGGATGGTAGGCTTCAATTTTAATATTGTATTTTTTATCAAATAATGAGTGTATTCTCATATCAGTTACATATTACTATTAGGATGCCCCCTCGCAGGTGTCGGGCATTTTCATAAAGCATTCTCTAATCTTTCGGCCAGTGCTTCACACAGAACACGGCTCATATTGACTTCAACGGCATTCCCGATGAACTTCTTTTGCTCAGATTGGGTGCCTATAAGCTTGTAACCTTTTGGAAAACCTTGTATGGAAAGCAGTTCCGAAATTTTTAACATTCTCATTTTAACATCAATGATACCATACAGGGCCATAAACCCCTTAATCTTGCGCGTCATAGGGCTGTCTGTGTCGTAAACCTCGATACCCAGACCCTCTTTGGTTTGAATAAGGTAGGGTGGCATCTTATCCATCCTGGCAATGAGCGTAAAACACGGCTTATCAATGGAGCCTCCAGCGCTATTATACTGCGGGTTCATCAAAAAACAATCAACATTTACAATCTTCTGTTTTGGAGTAGTCAATATGGAAGGACTAACGCCGTCTATACTTGAAAGCTGGCCGCCTCCGCTGTATTCGTTGGCGATGAATGTAATTTTCGCCAGACGGTCGTGGGTTGGTATTGTTGGGGATGGCTTGTCTATTGACACTGCAGCGCCGTTGCCATAGTAGGTGATAAGGGCGTGATGGTCAATGCAAGTTACGGTGCCTGCAGGTTTATCAATACTGGTGTTTTTGCCAGCAGGGGTGCCACCGAACTGCTTGGAGAGGAAACGGCCATTTGGATTGACCTGCCCACCAGCCACAAACTTCACCAGCCCAGCATAGATACGCTTCAATGTCGCTTCCACCAGTGGTTTTTTCCTTGCAAAGATACTTTCGCCATCGTCGTCCAAATCAAGCACCTCTCGGACAGCCTTGTGGCGGTGCATCCCCACGCCGAAGAGATTGTCATCTGTCGCACCGTCCTTTGAGAACGTCGGCACAGGAAATGCGTGTGGAAGCCCGTGTTTTGCAAACTGACCAAAGAAACGCTTGCGGCTCGTATATGCGCCATAGTCGGCGGCGTTGAGGATGTGCCATACATAGGAGTAGCCGTAGGACTGGACACGGTTGCACCAGCGCACGTAGTCGGTGCCGCAGAGTTTGTCGATGGGCTTGCCATTATCGTCCACCTCACCCCACGACATAAACTCCTCCACATTCTCTATCTGTATGTAGTCGGGGTCGATGGCCTCAATGTAGCGGAAGAGGTGGTTAGCAAGGGTGCGACTGTCAGCGTCGCGTGGTTTACCACCTTTGGCCTTGCTAAAGTTCGTGCATTCCAGCGAGGCCCAGAGGACAATTTTTGCTTTTGGGTTCTGTAGTCGAGCCATACGCACAATATTAATGAGTGGCCCCAAAGCCAACGTTCTAATATCCTCAGTGAAATGAATTACATTTGGATGATTAGCGGCGTGAGACTTTATAGCATTCGGATCGTGATTGACGCAAGCGATAACGTGTGCACATTTCTCACCGTGAAGACGAGCTAACTCAACGCCAGTGCTGGTACCACCGGCGCCACAAAAGAGGTCGACGTAATAAAGCTTTCTGTTCATTCCGAACCACCTTTCTCCCAATTTTCACCATACAATTCTACCATCAGTTCATTGGCTTTGCGGACGGCAAACGAGGCTGGTGAATTAAAGGCATTAGACAGGACTATAGCAGCCACTCTGTTGCGCTCTACAATTCTCGATTTGGAAGTTTCGGCATCGGCCACGGAAAGACCGTCTATTAACCCAATCTCATACCAACGTCGTTCCTGGTCTGTTTCAAAGCAAAAAGGTCGTACGTCGTTAAGTCTCTCGATGTCTTCACGTGTCATTCCTCACCTCCTTTCCGATAAGCCAAGCAGAACTCCATCGGCACGATAACATTGGCACCTATGGTTGTGGCGGAAAGCATCTTTAGCGTGTACTTGCCTTCAACTCCATCTTCTGCACGCTTGTTGGCCAGCCAGTTTTCGATGGTTACTTTCGCCGCCTCTACCGTTTCGGCATAGACTATAAAAACGTATGGCTGGGATTCTTCTTCTTCGCCATTTTCATCCTGGAGCACCAAAAGCAAACTTACCTCATACCAGCTCTTGAGGACATCCATAGTTTCCTCCTCCTCTTTTGGCTCAATGATGATACAATCGCTGTACGTTTTCATACTCTTGATGAAGAAATCGCCAGTGTAATTTAATTCGATAAAATCTTTGGCTACCTCATACGCATTCATCGCATTGGTTGCCCGGAGCAACAATTTTGGTTTGAATTTGTTTCCGACAGCCTTGACCGTCCACAAGCCGAAACCACGGTTATTCACCAAGGTTGCTTGGCGTTGCTGATCGCTCAAGGAAATCTCTTCGATATCCCCACATTGGAAATGAAAGAGCAGCTTGGAGAAATCGTCGGACGTAAGAGCCTCGCCTCTTTTAAAGAGTATCTCCGACCTGGTGACTGGCGTAACTAATCCGGTATCCTCATCAATAAACTCCTCCTTCCACTCTCGGAAGATGTTTTTTGCAGGGTACTGATACTGCTCCCTGTCAATCCCTTGAAGTTGGGTTGCAGATTTTACCACAACCACATTCTCATCAATTTTTGTTACCATAATTGCTTGTGTTTTATTTATGCTTCAATAAGTTTGTTTATAGTAAGTCTATCAACACCGTCCGACATCATAATGGCTTTGCGAACCATCCTTGCCTCATCTTCCGTTATTTCTTTCCCGTCATCAGTGGCCGGTGCCAGCAGATTGTTTTTGGCGAGGAAAGCGTATCTAAAGGCTTTCGCATCATCATTCAGTCCCCTTTGGTAGATTTCATAGCCAGCCGTCATTTCAATGAACTTGGCCGCCGTGCATACAACCAAGACATTTGTTTTCTTTCCCTTGGAGAGTTCCTTAATGGCTTCCCTATCATACCTCGACATACGCTCATTCTTGATGTAGCGAATCTTATCCACGCCATATCTCACGATAGAGACTTGCTTAAACAGCTCCCAACAGAACACACCGTCTATGTAATAAGTGTAGACCTCTTCCTTTTCGTCCTCAAGGTCGGACTCTGTTATTCCGTACTGATTCATCAGTTCGTCCACCATACTCTGAGCATTCTCCTTCTCCCCTTCCACGCCACTTTGTGCCAGTCTTTTGACTTTCTTGATTCTTTCTATAATTTCTTGCTTTGTCATATCAATATTCAAACTCGTTAAAGTGTATAATTGCCAGTTTTACCGTGTTTTCACCGTGCATCTTGAATACAGGGTTGAGGAATGCGGTAAAATCTCTTACGTCTGAAAAGCCATCATTTGTGGCTAACGCCCGTATGTCGATTTCTTTACCATCGACGATTGCCTCGTACCTTGCGCCTGGGAGACGCGTCAGAGTAAGAGTGCTAACGTGTACTCGCTCAGACGGTATTTCTTCTATGGTATCTTGCGGGCTGCGATACGGCTTGCCGGACCACTCGCGGATGCAGAGTGTGCCATTTGCCGCTTTTAATGCCTCTATCTTTTTTGCCCAGTATTCATAATTGTCTCGACAGGTATGTATCTTTATCCCCTCTTTGACCGATTTGGCAAAGTATGTTGGCTTGCCAGCCTTTGGATGTTCTCTAAAAAACTCCTTCGTGAGTGTTACAACCACTTTCATTTCGCCTCCTTTCCCGGCCTGTCGTAGTGGATTATATCCTCCGGCTCGTATGTGATAGCGCAGGTGTACCACTTCACCGTGATAGGCATCTGCTCGGTGTACTTTTTGTAGTCGAATTTTCCTGCATCTGGCAGTTGCACTCGGTCGATTTCTTGGTCATCCTTATTGTAGACAACCCCAATTCTGTATTTTTCTATCTCCATTTTGGTGTGTATTATGGGTTAAACCTTTCTCAAATCAATGCCATTCATTGGCACAAATGCAAACATTTCGCAAAAGCGGCTGAATATCTTTATGCCATAATGCTTCTCAAATTCCGGCTTAGTCATATTGCTGGTACAGATGGTCATCAACCTCTTGTCATACCGATGCTCTATAATTTCCTCTATTGGATATCGCTTGCTTCCGTAGTCATTCACCATTTCTTCCTCGCCGCCAAAACCAAGGTCGTCAATAAAGAGCACTGTGGCATTTCGATACTCCTTGTACCTCTCCTTCTCATCCTTGAGCATTTCTCCCAAGGCACTCGCCTTGACATAGATAATTTTCGGCTTGCTGTTGCTCGTTTCATTCTCGTACAATTTCACCAATGTTCTTTGGATGGATTGCATAAGGCACGTTTTACCAGTTCCTGGCGTCCCGTACAGCATCAAACTCCATTTGAGTGAGGGGTTATTGCCCGGGTTTGTCAAAAACCTCACTACGTAGTCAAATACACTTACACTCTCGTTTCTGCTATTAGTGAAGAATGTCGCTTCCGGCTTATACTTCCACTCACCCACATTGGCGACAAACATTGCCTCAATAAGTGTGCGCAGGTTTGTTGTCCTACCTGCACCCAATTGTATCTTATCGGTCCTATTAAAGGCAACTGAGCCGTCTCTATTGTAGTCATTTCTAACCCTCCAGCAGGCATCGTTATCGACCCACCTGCCATTAATCCGAAGCGCCAAAGGCATCAGCTCCTGCAATGATATTATGTTCTCTTCCATTTGATTGACTATTTACTGTTACATTGTCACTTCTTTCCCAAGTTCTGAATGCTGCTCTCCAGTCCTTCATCCCGTTCTTTCCTACCATCCAGCCTTTAGACTGATAGAAATTATACCATCTATCTGGATCTACTCGACTACCCCTCTCTATGGCATAAGCCTTCACCTCTTCGATTGTTGGCGGAACAAACCGTGTGGACTTGGGTTTGGCAGGTGCTGGTTTGGCGACAGCATCTTCACCTTTTTGCTCAACATTTGTTGAACAATTGTTCGACATTTGCTCAACACTTGCCGTCGACTTTTCTTGCGCTCTCGATTCTGCTGACCGTTTCCCTGCTTCCGACCGCACACGCTTAATCTCGCTCCACGCCCTCATATCCTGCATCATTCTCTCGGAGTAGAATCTGTTATCTTCCGAGAGACAGAAAAGTCCAAAATCTTCAACTACCGACTTTACTGTGTCTGCCGATGTGTGCAAATCCCAAGCGATGAGAGCGTAGTCGGTCTGCAACATATACTCCGGATCATCCCTCAATTTCTCAAGGATGGCCCAATATATGCCATAACCCTCCATACCGTATTTCATACGGACGGATAACAGCTTCTCATCATTCCTGGCGTTACTGTCGTGCTTGAAGTAAAACGCATCCTTTTTTCTCATTGTTCAACTTCGTTAATAGGTTCAAACAAATTCAGCTGACAGGGGTCAATATCTATCGCTGGCTTCTCTTCCGGCTTTATCATATTGTAGACTTTTGCCGCGTGGCCAGCTGCCCAATAGAGGTGACGATACATCAATCTGACCTCTTCTGCCAGTTTATCTTGATTGTCAATATTCATATTTCCACATTTTGTTTGGGTCTGGAATTTCCACACCAAGGTATTCTCTCGCATAATCCCGGAGCATTTCGCAGTAGGATGAGAATTGCACGGTATCCATTTCCGCTGTGCTTTGAGGTATTTCAACTATCTCTCCCGTTTGCTTATTCAGCACGGTCTTTTTCGCTAACAATTGCTTAAAAAACTCGTGAACTTGATTGACAGTTAGGATGTCTTCCCATCCCGCCGCATTCAAGGCGTTCAGCAGCAGTGGATATATGCACCCCCACAACCAACCGTTTTGGTCAAGACTTCTGTTCTTTCTGACCCTCTTTATCTCAATGCGATATATTCCGTCTGGAACATTCGCAAAGTGGTTGACCAACGGACGCAAGTCGTACTGGCCATTCTGCTTATGCAATACCATCTGCTCCATACCATCTACATTGTAAAGTCCAATTCCAACCCCTCTGCGGCCACATAGGTGGGGCGTGCGCAGCTTTTCTCTACAGTCAGAGGAAACTGTGAGGGGTCGCTATTTTCGTGGCTCAGATGGAGCAATATCACCTCTTTGACATCATCCAACAGATGAGGAGTGGCGAGGAATTTAATCAACCCCTCAATACTGAAATGCGTCTCTCTCGTGCGGTCGGCCACAAACTGCTTCGTCCTACCCTCTTCGATGGCTTGCATCAAGCAGGGTTCCGAATAATTGCACTCAATCATAATGTGGTTGACACCCTCAAAGCTATAGTCGCACCCTGCACTGTCGGTCACGAAAAGCAACTTTCCCATTTCTGGATGATAGATGAGGAACGAAAAGCAAGGTACATCGTGGTTAGCGTTCAACGGTAATACCTTGAATTCTCCAATCTCTCTCGTGTACTCCGCCTCCAGCATCTTTTTATTGGCGTTGATGTCCTTATCCTTGTACCAATTCCAAACGTCCTCGTTGGCATACACATCAACGCCTGACTTCATAATGTCGGCTATGCTCTTCGTATGGTCTGAATGGCGATGAGAGATAAGACAGCCTACGACCTTGGACCAGTCCGGAACTGCTTTTCGGACTCTGCTGATAGGCAGACCCGCCTCGATGAGCAACGTTTCCTTTTCACCTTCGAGCAGATAGCCGTTGCCCTTGCTACTGCTTCCGTAACATATCATTCTCATTGTTCTTTTGATTTAAGATTGAGGGGAGCCGGGAGTCGAACCCAGACGGTCTTACCGCGTTGCCAACCATCCCCTACCGTTGGTTAATATCCGGGGCCTTCCTCTGCCTCACCGTCCGGCTGTGCCGGTGCGGGCTTTACTGGCTCCTGCGGTTTGACAGGCTCCGCTGGTTTCGGTGGCGCGGCTGGCTCCGCTGGTTTCGGCTGCTCATCCTGCTTGCCATCGGTGGGGATATCCACCTTCTTCAGAGGTGCGCCATTCAACTTTGTGGAGATAACCTCGCACTCTGCATCCTGCACTTCACCCATATCCTCCTGCTCCTCGATGGTGCGAATGCCCATTGAGATTTCGGGAGCGTGTTCATTTGTCCAAAAGGATGCAGCGCGATACTTAAGCATCTTTATCGGCATCGTCTGCCACTTGCTGCCATTCTTGGTGTACCACCCCTCTTTGACAGCCATTAAGATGCTGACCGGGGAACTCTCCAGGACGTCAGTTTTGCCTTTCTGCGAGGTGTAAGCGATACACTGGATGTTATCAACGTTGGTACCATCAAACCTCTCAGTTTTCGCCACATTCTTCTGATACTTCTTGCCAGTGCTGGAGGTTTCCCACACCTTATCATATACCGTGTACTCAACCACGCCAATCTTGCCGAGGTTTTCCATCTTATACTGCAACTGGTCGAAGCGGCCACACGCATTGACGGAGGCAATCAAAAATTTGCTGCTCCAACTGGGCTTGCCGTGGATTGGCACCAGGTTCTGCATAACCATCAAAACACTGGCGTTGGTACGCATGGCAATCTCGATCGCAATCATGCAGTTGCCAATGGCCTTAATCTCGTTCTCTGGGCTGGTGGCTCGGTAGATGTCCGGCACCATGTCGCTACTGGCGTACACCTTGCACACCCTCTGCATCGTAGCGAACTGCTGGGGGTCAAGCAGGTTAAATGCCGCTGGCACGACTGCCATTGCTGGCTGACCCTGCTGAGTTTGTTCTTTCTTTTCTTCCATTTCCATTCAGTTTTATTACCAGCCCGCTTTTAGGGCGGGCTGGAAGGGGTTAATGTTTTAATTTTGGACAGCGCTAAAAGCGAGGACGGGACGGCTCCGGAAGTTACCGACGTAACGGTAGTAGTTGTTGAAACACCCGCTGCTGCCGTAGAAGAACCACGTGTTGGTACCGTAGCAGTCAGCGGACGAACCGACTGGTCTCCACAACTCCTTGCTCACATACCAATCCTTGGCAAATGGTTTGCCGCCTGCCTCTTTCAACAAAGTATTGATGCGCTCAATGTAGATGGCGATAATCATACCCTGCTTACGGTCAAAGGTATCAACCCCTGCCGACTTCAACTCTTTCATTGCCTCGTCGTAGGTCATATTGTTACGGTCATTAACATCTTCCGTGGCAACTACGAAGTCCTCTCCAAGGGCCTGTACTCGCACCCAGTTCCGACCTTCTTTATCGGCCACGATGCTCAAAATAGCATCGCTATTGGCCGATACCTCCGGCTTTGATGTGATAGGTGTCTCGCTCTTTTTGGTCAAACTGGCGAGGGTGATAACTGCCTTATCACCTTTTTTGTCCTCAATGATGAAGCCATTGCTAACTTCTGTTACTTTAAATTCCATTTCTTTGTGTATTTTTGTGAAACAATTCCATTGCTTTCTCCGCGTCGACCACAATCGTTCGGTTGTTTTGGCTGACAGCCCCGTTGATTTTGCCATTTTTGAGCCTCCTGGCGGTGCTTTCGCTCACACCAAACAAATCCATTATGCCGGAGATCCCATACACGTAATGCTTTTCTGGCTTTGCAGGCTGAGGGGTGAAGCCGATGGACCGCAAATAGTCCTCAAACTCCCCTATGGTGAGGTCAATTATTCGTTTGTCGCGGCTGATATTCATAACTCAAATTTAAGCGATTTGCACTTAGGGTCTACGACCAGCAATATCTTCTGACAGTCGGTATCTATATAATCGACGACCGACTCCGCATTGTCTATAAAGATTGGCAGCGAAACTCCCTCGTGTCTGCCGATGGCATTGATGATGTCGAGACTGGCATTAATCTGGCCTGCTCTATTCTTTTCATTGTAGGGGATGCCATCCACCAAGCAGGTGCAGGTTAATTTGTCGACCCCGTTCAATTGCTCGCCTATAAACTTCCAAGATACAATCTGGAAGGGCGCATTAATCTTGGCAAGCAACATTTCATCTTTGACCTTCTGGAAGTCCGTCGCGTCCTCAATGGTGCGCTCAAGTTTGGAAATATCGTTGCTCACGCGCTTTTGCTTGCGCTTTAACTCATCAATCTGACGATTAACCTCTTCGATGATATCCCTCTTTCCCATCTGCGCCAGCAGGCTTTCGAGCTCTTGGGTAAGGCTTGCCTTGCCGTCATCCAACGATTTGGTGCTAATTAATTCGACCTCTTCAACATCGCGCTCCATATTACTAATTTCGTTCCGTAAGGTCAAGCAGGTGAGGTCATTTTCAAGCCTTACAGCCTCATCCACCAACTTGATAGGTGTGGGTGCTTCTGTTGGCAAAGACTTCTCTAATCGATCAATTTCGACACGTAGCTTAATGCACTCTTCGTCAGTGGCTATAGCCGAATTAACATCAACCGACTGATTATTCAGAATGCCCCACTGCTGCGATATTTCTAACACACGCTTGTCAATTTCCGGCATCTGCTGTGTGGTGATAAGAGTAATCTCGGCATTCAGTCTGTCTGTTTCTGGAATCAGAGCAAGTCCCAATGCTTTGTTTGCCGCCAACTTGCTCTCAATAATCTTTTCCTTGTCATAAGGGCGATGACAGGTTGGACACTCCAACTCTTCCGGCGCAAACTCAATATTTCCACTCTTGAGACGCCTCCATTCTTCAAGCAATTCCTGCCGACGGATCTTCTGTTGCTCAAGACTGGCATTATCAGTTGCAAGTTGATTGGCGAGCTTCTGCCTTTTCTGCATCAGTTCGTTACTTTCGGCTGTCAATGCGTTCATCTGCGACCTACGAGACAAGTCTTGTTCACCAAGACGTAGACGAATGGAGTTTTCCAACTGGCTCAACTCAAACTTCCTGTCGGAGATTTTCTTACGTATCTCATTCACTCCCGACTGGCCAGCTGCAGCTTCCTGCTGCCGTTTCATATTTTCTTGGCTAACTGCCATTCTTACCGCCGCCTCTGCTTTTGACAGCTCCAGTCGCTTATCAGAAATAGCCATTTTCTTCTTATTGGCAACCTCACGCGCTTTTGCATCACGCTCGGATATATCTGCCAACTGCTTATCAATATCCGCAATCTGCTCTCTGATAGAATCAATCCTTGTTTGCACCTCGGTCCAGTCATCTGGCACTTGAGGCAACGTCTCTTGCTTGTCTCGGATGGACTGAGGAATGGCGGCCAACTCGCTCTCAAGGTTAGCCTTATCCTTCTTCAATCGCTTGATGTATTCTTCAAGCGTCGTGCCTTGTATCTCATCGACAAACTTGCCAAACTCCGGATTGGCCAATAACGCCTCCTGCATAGCCATTTTGTCGGCTTCTGTCGCATCGTCAGTCTGGTAAGCGAGACGGAGAAGGTACGCTTTTTTCTGCTGATCCTTGAGGCTCATAAAGTACCCCAACTCGGTCATAATTCTCATCACGTCCTCCGATGCAATTTCTGCTACAGCAGCGTTGTAGGCAGAGGCGCTACACTTCTCGCCGTCCACTTTGTAGACGATTTCGTGGCCAGTCAAACTTCCTTTGGTCCACTTCTCAAGGGCTATACGCTCAAACACACGCTCGGTACCATTGACATCGAACGTCAGCTCCACGCCATACTGCTGTTTGTGGACTACTTCGAAATTAGCCGCCGGGTCACGGTGCTTGATTTCACTGATTACCGACTTGCCCTCGCTGTTCTTGCCGTACAACCCCCAGTTGTAGGCATCCGCGAGTGTCGTTTTACCTGTTCCGTTTGTGCCTCGCACTACCGTGTTGTGAGAAAACTCAAATGTGCGCTCTTCAAACGGTTTGAAGTTTGTCAAGCGCATTCTTTTTAATCTTGCATTTACCTTCATTTCTATTATTTTTACTATTAGAATTAAACCGCTATAGGGTCGCCACAATGTAGACGATTGTCGTGGTTGCCAATCCGTACTTCTTAGCCAGATGTTGATAAGTTGCTGTTTTATCGCTACCTATCTTAATAAGTTCTGTGTACTCTTTCCGAATGGCCTCGTTGCGTTCTGTCCGCTTTTTCTTTGCGTCACTTAAAATTTTTTCCACTTTGGTTAAAATTTTTATTTTTATTCAAATTTTCTTCGTATTTTTGCAACAACTTTTCTACTGAAAATGAATCAATTTTTGTTAAGTTTTCGGTTGCAAAAGTAATAAATTTTTGGTTATTGGCAAAATAAAATAGTAATAATTTTACTACGGACGAGATAAGGCAATAGTATATAATTGGTTACAAATTGAAAAAATTTTCAACAATATACTACTACAATGGCAAAAAAGACTGGCAAAAGCGACCGCATTAGTAAAATTCGGAGTATTTTCTGCGGTGATGACAATCAAAAATTCGCACTCGAAATCGGCATTTCGGAGCAGCTTGCGAGTAGCATTTGCACCGGAAACAAGCCCGCCGGAACCGGGACGCTTGAAAAAATCTTGGCGGCATTCCCAAGAATAAACCGCGTTTGGCTATTTATGGGCGAGGGTGAGATGCTGCGCCCGGAACCCACCATATCTGCCGATGTAGTCAACCAGGCAATCGGCAATAAAGGGGATGTAATTCAGCGCGGCAAAGAGGGGGCACCAGTCGATTCAACCGACATTGCACGTCTAATATCTTTGCTGGAGAATAAAGACAAGCAAATCGACCGCCTTATTTCCCTACTTGAGGATAAATATAAATGATTATGGAATTCAAGGATGCCTTATACAAATTTGCACAGCAAGTTTCCACAAAGAAGTTGTCCTGCGCTACCGAGGAGGCTACAAAGCACTCCCTCATCCTCCCCATCATTCAATTGCTGGGATATGATATTTTTGACCCCACTGAGGTTGTCCCAGAGGTTGATTGCGATCTCAAACACACTGGGGATAGGGTGGACTATATTATAGAAAGGGATGGCACCCATCAAATCTTAATTGAGTGCAAGCATTGGAGACAGAATCTCGACCGACACATAACCCAACTTGGGGCTTATTTTGCCGCATCCGCCGCTCGAATTGGCATACTGACGAACGGCATTGAATATCGCTTTTACACAGACCTCGAAAAAACCAACCTAATGGACGATACTCCATTCCTGGTTGTGAGTATAGAAAGCCTCTCTGATGAAGATATAGCGTGGCTTGACCTTTTCCGTAAAAGGTGTTTCAACACCAATATTATATCCAGTCGTGCATTGCAAAATCGACGCAAGGCAAAGCTTCGCCAGGTAATTGCAGATGAATTTTCTTCGCCATCGCCAGCACTTGTTAAGCATTTTGCTAAACAAGTGTATGGCAATACACCTGGCCCTAAGGCACTCGAACAGTTCCGGCCACTACTCATTAAAGCCATCGGTCAGTATGCCGGCAACTCCGAAAATCAACCCAACACCACCGACTTTACACCACAGGGTGACTACGATGAGTTACTTGTGACGGTACAGTCAATTCTTGGAGATATTGTCTCTTCCAACCGGGTTGTCTGGAAAGAGAACCAGCAGTATAACACCATCCGGCTTGACGGCTCCGAGTGGAGTCCGATTTGCCGACTGAAATATACCCAATGGGCTAAATGGATATCCATCACTCATTGGGATGAGGAAACCGAAAGGATGTCGCAAGGTGAGAAGCACCCTATGGAATCTCCACAAGATATTCATAAATACGCCAACGAGCTCCGAACAATTGTTCAACAAATGCTCACTTGGCATTCACACAAAGAAAGAACACACCAATAAATATATAATAGTTATGCACACTGAAATTGACCAACAAGTTGTGGGGCGTTTTTTCCAAGCCCTCGATGCTCTTAAAGAGCGCAAAGACATTCGTGGGTTGCAGACATTCTGCAACCTCTATAAGATTGACAAGCGCAATCTGTACAAGCAGCGCAAGGAGCCGCAAATTCAGATTATGCACTTCGACTGGCTCGTTCCCCTCGTTACCGAATACGGCATTTCCTCTCTATGGCTGATGACCGGACTCGGTAAGATGTTCCTGCCTATGTTTGAGACGTCGCAACACGCTCAAGAAAAACCCGTCAATAAGGTCGAAAAATAGCCATTTCTGTGTGTTAAAGTGTGCGCAAATAACCAACTACTTAAAAATCAAATAGACTTATATTATGCAAGGTAATTTGAATGTTCAGACCGAGAACATCTTCCCGGTCATCAAGAAGTTCCTCTATTCGGACCACGAGATTTTTCTGCGCGAGCTGATTTCCAACGCCGTAGACGCCACGCAGAAGCTGAAAGCCCTGTCGTCGCGCGGCGAGTTCAAGGGCGAGCTGGGCGACCTGACGATCGAGGTTAAAATCGACAAGAAGAAGCTGATAATCAGCGACCGCGGCATCGGTATGACCGAGGAGGAGATAGACAAGTACATCAACCAGATAGCCTTCAGCGGCGCCAACGACTTCCTGGACAAGTATAAAGACGTGCAGGAGAACCTGATAGGCCATTTCGGACTGGGTTTCTACTCGGCGTTTATGGTGGCCGACAAGGTTGAAATTGAGACCAAAAGCTGGAAGGACGCGCCGGCAATGCACTGGAACTGCGACGGCAGCCCGTCGTTCGAGATGAAGGAAGGCAAGCGCAAGGAGCGCGGCACGGACATCATTCTGCACATCGCCGACGACTGCAAGGAATTCCTTGAGGAACAGCAGATTCTGCAGCTGCTGAAGAAATACTGCCGCTTTATGCCGGTGGCCATCCGCTTTGGCGAGGAGAGCCAGTGGGTGGACAGCGAGACTGAGTTTGAGGAAGTTGGCGAAGGCGAGAACAAGACCAAGCGTCCGAAACGCGTCGAAAAGAAGGTGCCGCGCATCGTCAACGACACCGACCCGGCCTGGAAGAAGGCCCCGTCGACGCTGACCGACGAGGACTACAAGAAGTTCTACCACGAGTTGTATCCGATGAACTTCGAAGACCCTCTGTTCCAGATACATCTTAACGTCGACTACCCCTTCAACCTGACGGGCATACTCTATTTCCCGAAGGTGCGCAAAACCATCGACCCCAACCGTAACAAGATACAACTGTATTGCAATCAGGTGTTTGTGACCGACAGCGTTGAGGGCGTGGTGCCCGAATACCTGATGCTGCTGCACGGCGTGCTCGACAGCCCCGACATACCGCTGAACGTGAGCCGCAGCTACCTGCAGAGCGACAGCAACGTGAAGAAGATTGCCCAGCACATCAGCAAGAAGGTGGCCGACAAGCTGGAGGAAATGTCGAAAGCGGAAAGCGAAAAGCGGAAAGCGGAAAGCGAGGCTGACAAGTCTCAAACTTTCAATTCCCAACTCGAGGAGAAGTGGGACGACATCAAGATTTTCGTCGAGTACGGTATGCTGACCGAGGAGAAGTTCTGCGAGCGCGCTATGAAGTTCACCCTGCTGAAAAACACTGAAGGCCAGTACTTCAAGCTGGACGACTATCGCGACAAGATCAAGGCCCTGCAGACCGACAAGGACAAGAATGTCATCTATCTGTACGCCACCGACGTCGACGAGCAGCACGCCTACATCGCCAAGGCCAAGGAGAAGGGCTACGATGTGCTGCTGATGGACAGCGTCCTCAACTCACACTATATCAACCTGCTGGAGCAGAAGATTGAGAAGACCCGTTTTGTCCGCGTCGATGCCGACACAGTCGAGAAGCTGATTGCCCACGACGACGCCATTCCCGAGAAACTGACCAAGGAGGAGCAGGACAAGCTGCGCCCCATCATCGAGAACGAGGTGGACAAGGCCCGCTTCACGGTGCAGATGGAAAGTATGGAGAGCGACGACCAACCGATGGTCATCACGCAGAACGAGTTTATGCGCCGCTACAAGGAGATGAGCCAGACCAGCGGCGGCGGTATGGGCTTCTACGGCGAGATGCCCGACAGCTACAACCTGGTTGTCAACATCAACCACCCGCTGATCGGACAGGTGCTGAACGAGCAGGATGCCGACAAGCAGAAGCAGCTGGTGCACCAGTTGACCGACCTGGCCCTGCTGAGCAACGGCCTGCTGAAAGGCGAAGCCCTGACGCAGTTCATCAAGCGAAGCGTAGAGATGATCTGAACGGAGATGTGAGAACGGAAAACGGAGAACGGAAAACGGAGAACTGGCTGCCGCATTATGGCTTTCAGTTCTCCGTTCTCACATCTCAGTTCTCCGTTCTTCGTTCTCCGTTTTCAGTTTTCCGTTCTCCGTTCTCCGTTCTCCGTTAAAAATTGTATTTCACCATAGCGCAGATGCGGTGGTTGGACACCTGGCGCAGGTTGTCGTTGTCGGCGACGGTGCCATCGACCTGAAGGTCGCCGTAAGCAACGGCGGTCCACTCATATTCGAGGCCGATGTTGAAAGCCTTTGTGTTGTAGCTTATTGAAGGCGCGATGCGATATATTGAGTTGATGTTGGCAATGCCCTTCTTCATATACATATAATTATATGTGTCGGCGGGGTCCACCACCCTCGTGTATCCTTCCGGCAGGCCCAGGTTCTTCTGGTAGCCGAGGAAAAGGTTTGTGCGCCAGGTTTTTCCGTATGCGATGTTGAAATATGTCACCGACGACGTCAGCGGACGGTAGACGCCGTTGGGAAACTCGTCGGAAACTGCCAACGCATAGCCGCTCAACATATTGAGGTGCGACAGGTTCTGCGCCAGCGTGGTGCGGAACTTGGTGGTCAGATTGCGGCCCGAATACTGGAAATAGAAGGTCGGCGACAGTGAATTGCAATGGCGCTTGGCTCTGATATTGAAGGACGTAGCAAGCGGAGAGACTGTAAACGTGCTTTCGTCGTAGATTGTCAGGCGGCTGTAGTCGACACCCAGCTGCGAATAGAACTTGCCGTCGCGGTAGTTGAGGCCGACAAACAGCTCGGGCACTATCGACTGGTTGGCATACTTGGCGCTCTCGCCGTCGGGACCCGGCGAAGTGTACTGGAACTGATAGAGCGCAGCGACGGTAAAGCCCAAACGCTCAGCAGGATAGAACATCCAGCGCACCTGCGGCGTGCGGCTGTGGGGACGGAACGGAGCGCCGGCGGCCATACCCAGCACGTCGGGCATAATGTTGCCGCTAAGCGGATGCCAGTCCTGACCGACAAGCAGTTCGGAACTGACCGTCAGAACATTGCCAAGGCTGCGCTCATACTCCCTGTGCCACGTCAATTTGGCGTAGGCCAGACGCAGACGGAAGACGGTGTTGGTGGTGCCGAAACCGGCGAAATCGCCCTCCAGCTTGGCCGACGACTTGGCACCGAACAGTTCTGGACCCGTAGCGTCGATGCCAAAGCGGCTGCTGAGGGCAAGGAAGTGCGCCTGCGGAACAGCATTGCGGTCATAATCAGCCTCCCATCCTTCCGGCAAGCCGGCGCTGGGAACAGGGACGGTGCCGCTGTTGGCCCAGTCCTCGTCGGACGGAATCAGCAGGTATTCGCCGCCGCAGACGGTCACCGTCTTACGGCTGTCGTAGTTGAAATAGTTGCGGATGAAGCCGTAGAGTTTGATAGGCTTTTGCACTGATTTTTTTGCCGCACTGGTGTCGACGTCCCCGCTTTGGGCCATCAACATCAGCGGCAAAAAAGCCAGTAAAAGAATGGTGAAATGTGAATAGTGACCAGTGAACAGTGAACAGTGACACGAACGCGTCAGCCTGCTTTCCGCTCTCCGCTCTCCGCTTTCCGCTTTCCACTTAACGTTCATTTTCATACAGCAAGCAAAACAAGCAGTTGCGCGGTGAAGATGCGCAGGAACATCGTCAGCGGATAGACCGTGGCATAGCCCGTGTTGGGCAGCTTGCAGCCTTCGGGGGCGATGTTGTTGGCAAAAGCCAGCGTCGGGGGATCGGTATGCGCACCGCCGATGAAGCCCATAAGGGTGTAGTAGTTGATTTTCAACACCAAGCGGCCGAACAGAGCCACCAGCAGCGGCGGGACGACGGTGATGATGAAACCGTAGAGGATCCACATATATCCGCCGGCCTGAATGGTGCTGATGAAGCTGGAACCGGCACCGAGGCCCACACCGGCCAGGAAGAGGGCGATGCCCACTTCGCGGAGCATCCAGACGCCGTGGCTTTCAGTGAATTCGGTTGTAAACCAGCCCTTCTTCACGCCCAGCCAGCTGCCAACGAGGGCAGCCACGAGAGGACCGCCAGCAAGACCCAGCTTGACGGGTGCCGACATACCCACCGGGATTGGAATAGAGCCAAGGATGATGCCAATAGCGATGATGACGAAAATCGGTATCAGGTTGACTTTGTGGCGCTGCGAGACAGGTGTGTCCTGCTTTTGGCGGTTCGGTTCAAGGTCTTCGGCCACCGTAGGTTCCTTCTGCAGGTCGATGCGGCACAGCGGACGCAAGACGATGCAAGTCAGAATCATACCCACCACAGCCAACGGATAGGCCACAGCGTAGCCATTGGCAAGACGGTCAGCGGCAGCGTCCATACCGAGGTCGCGCACAGTCTGTTGCGCAGCCGAGAGGCCCGGCGTATTGGTGATGGCGCCAGTATAGACACCGGCCATATCGGTCAGTTCCTCGCCTGCCAACTTGGCGATGACGATGGTTATGACCACGCCGAGAGCCACGTTAACCAGAGCCATCAGGTTCATAGCCAAGCCGCCCTTTTTGAACGACTTGAAGAAGCCGGGGCCCACCTGCAGTCCGACGGCTGTGACGAAGAGTATCAGTCCGAACTCTTTGATGATGTGCAGCATATCGTGGTTGCAGCTGATTCCCAGCGCGCTGAGGATGATACCCACAAAGAGCACCCAGGTGATGCCCAGCGAGATGCCTTTGATTTTGAATTTGCCGAGCAGCAGTCCGGCAAAAATAGATACAGATAGCATTAGGACGGTGGTGCCGACGCCACCGTTAGTCAACAGATTGACAAACCAGTTCATAGAGTTTAAGGTAGTTAAAAGTTCTTGTTTGTTACAAAATGAAAATTGAAAACCAGGAAACGCAGATGCGCCAGCCTGATTTTCAATTTTCAGCTATTAATCTTCAACTGAATCAGTCGCCCAGAGTGGCAACCATAACAGCCTTGATGGTGTGCATACGGTTCTCGGCCTCGTCGAAGACGATGCTGTTCTCGCTCTCGAAGACATCCTCGGTGACTTCAATGCCATTCAGACCGAACTTCTCGTGAACGTCGCGGCCAGCCTTGGTCTCCAGGTTGTGGTAGGCGGGCAGGCAGTGCATAAATTTGCACTTGGGGTTGCCAGTCTTCTTCATCAGCTCAGCATTGACCTGGTAAGGCATCAGCATATCGATGCGCTCTTTCCACACGCTGTCGGGTTCGCCCATCGACACCCAGATGTCGGTGTAGATGAAATCGAGGTCCTTGACACCCTTAGCCACATCGTCGGTGACAGTAAGCTTGGCGCCGGTTTCCTTGGCGATTTCCTGGCACTTCTTGACGAGGTCTTTCGAAGGCTGCAGTTTCTTGGGGGCGATGATGCGGATGTCCATACCCATCTTAACGCCGCCGACCATCAGGCTGTTGCCCATATTGTAGCGGGCATCGCCGATGTAGGCGAACTTCACCTGGTTGAGGGGCTTGTCGGTGTGCTCCTGGATGGTGAGGAAGTCGGCCAGAATCTGTGTGGGGTGAGCCTCGGCGGTAAGGCCGTTCCAAACGGGAACACCGGCATATTGAGCCAGTTCCTCGACGGTGGTCTGGTCGAAGCCACGGTACTCGATACCGTCGAACATACGTCCCAGCACGCGGGCGGTGTCCTTCATACTCTCCTTGATGCCGATCTGGCTGCCGGAGGGGCCAAGATAGGTGACGTGGGCACCCTGATCCTTAGCGGCGACCTCGAAGGCGCAGCGTGTACGGGTCGAAGTCTTCTCGAAAATGAGGGCGATGTTCTTGCCGGTCATAGTCGGTTTCTCGGTGCCTGCATATTTGGCGCGTTTCAGGTCGCGAGCCAGGTCGAGCAGATAGTTGAGTTCTTTCGGGCTGAAGTCTAATATCTTCAGAAAATTGCGGTTTCTTAAATTGTAAGCCATTTTTATTTAATTTTAAATTATGAATTTCGTATTATAAATACTCTATCGGTTTTTGTTAATTGTTATCACTTCTCTCATCTTGTTCTTCAAACACTTTGATGTCACGGTTTTTTCTGTAGTAGCGCAAAAAGAACAGCCACGATATGGCACTTATCACAAGAGTGCCGACACCAATCATCAGCATCCTGTTGCCTCCCGGCCAGTGCATAACAACAAACAAAAGGCCCATAATAACCACCGCCGAAGCGTAGCCGGTTAGCGTCATCGAAAACTTCCACAACGCCTCTCCTACGTGAAACGGACAAGGAAATATACGGCCCAAAAAGATTGACACTATTGAGAGGATCCCTGCCCCTGCGATAAGCAACGTCACGCCTGTTTGAACGCCGGAGAGTTTCATAACCGACCCGACGACAGTCAACAGTATACCAAAAGTCGCCAACTTATTCATAAAAGACTTGAACTGCGGCGAGTTTGATATCTTGTCTATCGGAGATTGCTGAGATTCCATATCAGATAATGATGTTGAACAGACGTCAAGGTCTTGGTTTAAGCGGTTTATTACTTAACGATGCGGGTTCCGCAATGGGGATTGTTCAGCTGGCCGGCCTCGGTGATGATGCACTCCTTGCCGCCGTTTTCGACGAACATAATGGCGGCGCGCACCTTGGGAGCCATCGAGCCTTCGGCGAACTGGCCCTCTTCCAGGTACTTCTTGGCCTGGGCGATGGTGATGGTGTCGAGAGCCTGCTCGTTCTCCTTGCGGAAGTTGATGTAGACCTTGGGCACATCGGTGAGGATGTAGAACTCGTCGGCACCAATCTGCACAGCACACAGAGCGCTGGCGAGGTCCTTGTCGATGACAGCCTCGACACCCGTGACGCGGTCGCTCTCTTCAACCACCGGGATGCCGCCGCCGCCAACGGTGACGACGATGTTGCCTTGCTTGGCCAGTTGTTCAACAATCTTTATATTATTGATACGCACCGGCTTGGGCGAAGCCACGACCTTACGCCAGCCGTTGCCCTTGGGGTCTTCCTTGTATTTTGCACCCGTCTCTGCGGCAAACTGTTCGGCCTGCTCCTTGGTGTAGTAGGGTCCGACGGGCTTGGTGGGGTTCTGGAACATCGGGTCCAGCTTGTTGACAGCCACCTGAGTGACCAGCGTCACCACATTGCGCTGTATGTCGTTGCGGGCCATCACGTTGCGCAGGCCCATCTCGATCATATAGGCAATCGAGCCCTGCGTTTCGGCCACACAGAAGTCCATCGGCATAGCCTCGATGCCCTTGGCGCGGCCGGCCTCGTGCTGCAGCATCACGTTGCCCACCTGGGGGCCGTTGCCGTGGCCGATAACCACATTATAGTTGCGTTTCAGCAGGTTGCACAGGCTTTCGCACGTCTGCTCCACGTTCTCGAGTTGTTCCTTGTAAGTACCTTTCTGGCCGCTGCGAAGCAGGGCGTTACCGCCGAAAGCGACCACTGCAAGTTTCTTCATTTATAGTTTATTTTTCTTATGTTCAACAAATTATGCATATTTCTTTCTTTCGAAAGAGACTGCAAAATTACATATTTTTCTGAAACAAAACGCTTTTATATGGAAAAAATATAAAAAAAGAAGGCCGTGCGCTACGCCCCACTCCGGCAAAGTACCCGGCGACGGTCCATCGTCAAGCAAAGCAACTGTCAGAATTCCAACCCGTAGCGGAGCATCAGGCCGAACGACTTTTCTTTGTAGGAGCGGGCAAAAATGTCGTAGGGCAACGACAGTTTGTCGCTGAAATAGTCGAGCGAGCTGCCACGGAACGCCATCCCCAGCTCCAGGAACCTGTAACGGCCCACATAATAGCGCACTCCAGCCTCGAGTGACCAGAAGAAATGCTGCGACACGATACCATCGCTGCCAAAGGCCGACCAGCTGTTTTCATCATCCGGCACCAGCTGTCCGTCAGGCAGATAGCATTCGCCCCTGAAGCGCTGGCCCGTACGGCCCGACACCCCTATGCCCGCGTTGGCCGTCAGGCCCAGACGCGGCCTGAACAGCCATTCGGCACCGATGCCCAATTCGACCCCGAGCCGCACGCGCCTGTACTCCACCGCATAGGTCATCCCGCTGTCCAATTCGGCGCGCCAGTGCAGAGCGTTCAGCATCACGCCGACATAGGGCTGCAGCGCAAACTTGTCGTTCAGAAAGACCGTTTTCGACAGCCGGCCGCCCACAAACGGCATCGGTTTCGACTCGAAGCCTGTCGGCGTCAGCCTCGACGGGTTCATACTGTGGTTGCCCCACCAGAAATCAGGCTCGGCAACCATAATTGACGCACCGGCACTGATGGTCAGCACCATATCATTGTCTAGCAACACATTGCCGCTTCGGAGCAGGTCTTTTCTCGCATCAAGGTTGCGCGAATGGCCAATCGTATGGTTTTCGGCATCATAGGTGCCGTCGTTGGTCTGCGACGGCTGCACAGCCCTCTGGTCGCCCTCGCCCGAAGGCACAGTCGGCCCTTCAGCCAGCCCGCTGCCCTCGGCGTCCGGCAAGGGCTGCAGCCCTGCGTCGCCGGCATCGTCCGTGCTGTCGCCGGCCTGCGCGTAAGTCTCCTGCCAATCCGGTGCAGGCGCATCCTGCTGCGCCTCGCCGGTCCTGACGGCATCGCGACCGTCGGCCTTGTTCCAAGCCATCTGCGTCCGTCCGTCGGCCTCGTCGGCGGTCACGCCGGGCAGCACAGCGGCGGCGCTGTCGGCCGCGGCACGGACACCCGCTGAAGCCGGCACGGAATCCCCACCGCCCTGCGACGGCTGCCCCTTGCGGGCCATCTGCGGCGAACCGCCAAGGCCAAGGCCCAGCCAGCCCGCCGTGGCAAGGCCCACCAAAAGCACCGCAGCGGCCGCATAGCGCCACCAGCGGCGCCGCGGCGTCAGCGGCACGAAGGGAGCGGCGTGGCGGTCGCCCCGGTCGTGCTCGTCGAGCAACTGCATCAGTTCGTCGGCCGACGGCAGCACGACCTTGTCCATTTCGTTGCTGAAACGGCTGTAGAGGTCTTGTATTTCATTGTCGATGCTTCTGTTCCGATCCTTGTTGCTCATAGCTTTCCTCCTTGTTGACTTTTCAGATAATTCTTCAGTTTCGTTTTGATGCGTGTGATGCGTGTCGCCACGGTACCGTAGTTGAGATTGGCAATCTGCGCTATTTCGTCGATTTTGAACCCCTCCATCCACATAACGAACACGTCGCGCTCGTCGGGCTGCAGCAGCGCCACGGCGTCGCGCAGCTCGTCGAGCAGGTCGCTGTCGCCGCTGTCGGCCACGATGTCGTCGCCCTCCTGCAGGGTCCGCACCTCGAGGCGGCGCTTGCGGACGATGTTGAGCATCGTGTAGCGCGTGACGGAATAGATCCAGGTCGAAGGCTTGCTGTCGTGCCTGAAGCTGTCGAACGACTCCCACATAGCGCACACGGCGTCCTGGTAGAGGTCGCACAGCTCCGAGCGGCAGCAGCCGGTATAGAGGGCACAAATCCTCAATATCAGCCGCTCGTGCTGTTTTATCATATCGACAAAAGCCTTCTGTTTTTCCTGGTGGGTCAAGGGTTTAGGGTTGTATGGGTTTACGAATAATGAGTACTTGTATGTGCATCACGCTGGGCATTTCTGTCTTCACACAATAATGTGTAACATTTTTTGTCCGATTTTTACACGGAGGCGAAAAAAATTTCCCCAAATCGAAAAAAAAGCGCTCACTGGGAGCGCTTTTCTTTGGGCATAGTATGGTTCGGCGGATTAAAGCTTGTCGTTCGAACCCAGCACGTTGACGATCTTGTGGATGTACATCTTCTTCATACTCTCGCGGGCCGGCTTCAGGTACTGGCGCGGGTCGAAGTGGTCGGGATGCTCGGCCAGGTGCTTGCGGATGGCGGCGGTCATTGCCAGACGGCTGTCGCTGTCGATGTTGATCTTGCACACGGCGCTCTTGGCGGCCTTGCGCAGCTGCTCTTCGGGGATACCCACAGCGGCCTTCAGGGCGCCGCCGTTGGCGTTGATGGTGTCCACCTCGTCCTGCGACACGCTCGACGAGCCGTGCAGCACGATGGGGAAGCCGGGCAGCTTCTTCTCGATGGCCTCAAGCACGTCGAAAGCCAGCGGAGGGGGCACAAGGCGGCCGGTCTGCGGGTCCACCTTGCACTGCTCGGGTTTGAACTTGTAGGCGCCGTGGCTCGTTCCGATGCTGATAGCCAGGCTGTCGCATCCGGTGCGGGTGGCGAAATCGATCACCTCTTCGGGCTTGGTGTAGTGGCTCACCTCGGAGGCCACCTCGTCCTCGACGCCGGCCAGCACGCCGAGCTCGCACTCGACGGTGACGTCGAACTGGTGGGCATACTCGACCACCTGGCGCGAAATCTTGATGTTCTCCTCATAGGGCAGGGCGCTGCCGTCGTACATCACGCTGCTGAAGCCGCTGTCGATGCAGCTCTTGCAGGTCTCGAAGCTGTCGCCGTGGTCCAGGTGCAGCACGATCTGCGGGTTTTCGCAGCCCAGCTCTTTGGCATAGGCCACAGCGCCTTCGGCCATATAGCGCAGCAGGGTCGGGTTGGCATACTCGCGCGCACCCTTGCTGACCTGCAGGATGACGGGGCTCTTGGTCTCGACAGCGGCCTGGATGATGGCCTGCATCTGCTCCATATTGTTGAAATTGAATGCCGGAATGGCATAGCCGCCATCGACGGCCTTGGCGAACATTTGACGGGTGTTCACAAGCCCTAACTTCTTATAGTCTACCATTTTGTATCGTTTTATTATTGTTGTGACGTTTCCTGTCCGGCCGTTTTGGGGCCGGATTTGATTTTGCAAAAATACGAATTTTTCGCGATACGCAAGCCTTTTGCACAAAATAATTGCAATTTTTTCCCTCTCCCCGTCCCCGCCGAAAGGCCACCAGCACTGCCCGTTGTACAGTATATGTACAGTATATGTACAGTATTTGCACGCTTCGGAA
>R20__coassemble_95_pt1 | contig 67276 bp, 51 predicted proteins | sample R20__metabat2_low_PE_005 | metagenome-assembled genome bin R20 | reverse complement strand
AAGGTGCAGGGAATCAAGGGGTTGGAAGGAGCGAAAAAAGGGCCTGAAACGGCGACAGGGCACCTCAAACAACTGTTTTTCCAACTGCGAATTATGCGAATTGAACGAATTGAATCGTTTGTATTGAAATAATGCTTTGCAAGCTAAACACGAATTTAACGGATTTTCAGATTGAAAGTTTTATGGCGGGATGATATTTGTCTCCACTGGCCATAAATGCAAAAAGAGCCGTGCTGCACGGTGTTGCAGCACGGCTCTATTATTTGTTTCTGAGCCATTTATGGCTCACGGCTTTACGCCCTCAGGCCATTGAGCTGGAAACGCGCCGGCTTACTGCCCGTTCAGCCAGGGGTGGCCGAGCACTTGGGCAATGACCTGATCCATATCGTAGTAGCGATATTCGGCCAGGCGTCCGCCGAACGAGACGTCTGGCAGTGCCGCCGCAAGCTCCTTGTATTGTGCGGCAAGGTCGTTGTTGCGCTGGTCGTTGACGGGATAGTAGGGCTCGGCGCCGGGCGTCCAGTCCTTGGGATACTCGTAGGAGACGACCGTGTCGGGCTGCTTGCCGAACTCGAAATGCTTGTGCTCGATGATGCGCGTGTAGGGCGTTTCGGCGTCGGTGTAGTTGAACACCGCGTTGCCCTGGAAGTTGTCGACCCCCTCCAGCAGCTTGTGGTCGAACCTGAGCGAGCGGAAATCGAGATGGCCCAGCTTGTAGTCGAACCAGGCATCGAGCGGACCTGTGTAGAGGATGCGCTTGGCCAGCGGCTGCAGCTGCTCGCGGTCGGCAAGGAAGTCGGCATTGAGCCTAACGTCAACACCGTCAAGTAGTTTTTCAAAAATCGGGGTGTATCCGCCAATCGGGATGCCCTGATGCGGGTCGTTGAAATAGTTGTTGTCGAAAGTGAAGCGGAACGGCAGGCGGCGCAGCACGAAAGCCGGTATCTGCTCGGCCGGGCGGCCCCACTGCTTTTCGGAATAGCCTTTAACCAGCTTGGTGAATATGTCGCGTCCAGCCAGCTTCATACCCTGCTCGGTCAGGTTGCGCGGCTCGGCAACCGAGGCATATTCAGCCTGTTGCTGGGCAATGCGTTCGCGCGCCTCCTGCGGCGTGTGCACGTCGGGCCACAGCTTGGTGAAGGTGTTCATATTGAACGGCAGGTTGTACAGCTCGCCCTTGTAGTTGGCTATAGGGCTGTTGATGTAGTTGTTGAAACTGGCCAAGCGCGTGACGTACTGCCACACCTGCTCGTTCGACGTGTGGAAAATGTGCGCGCCGTACCAGTGCACGTTTATGTCGTTGACCGTTTTGGTATAGCAGTTGCCGCCGATGTGGTCGCGGCGTTCGACCAGCAGGCATCGTTTGCCCTGCTTGGTGGCCTCGTGGGCGAAAACGGAGCCGTACAGGCCGGCACCGACGATAAGGTAGTCGTACATAGAAATTTAAGGTTGTATTAAAGTTAGAGAATATATTTTTCTTTAAATCGGATGGTTATTTGATATTGTCGTTATACGTTTTTTTATTAAATGGATATGGCTTAGGATGTTAGGGAATGCGTTCAACGGCTGTTTTCTATTGTTTTTTCGATAGCGTTGAGGATGTTCTCGGAAGGCAAGTAATTGTTTGGTGGGAGAAGGCAGGTATCGACAAACTCTTTGCGCTGATTGTACATAGGGTCGGTACCGTTGATGACGTCATCGATGAAACTGCGCATCTGGTCAAGGGTTTGCCCTTTGCGATGACAGGCAAAAGCCTTCTGTCCGAAGAGGTTGAATTGCTGTTCGGGATGGTTGTCGTGAACGAGATACATAACGGGCTTGTTGAGGTAGAGGTATTCTACTGTAAAGCTGCCACTGTCGTGCATCATTGCGTCAGAATGAATGAAGAGGTCGACGTAGGAGGATTCTTCAAGCTGCGTGTTCTCCATCTGCTGCCACCGCGCGTAATAGTTGTTGGTTCGCTCTTCGCCCCATAGCTGAATAAGCTTGAATTTAAGCAGTTGATGCGGCTTGAATGCAAACTGTACGCGGTCGCTGTATTGCTCTGCAAGTTGCAGCATAAGGTCGCAGTTGTGAAGAAAGGTGGAAGACTGGAAGTCGTCGCCGCCGTCGATGGTGTGGTGCGGTGCCCAGATGATGCGTTTTTTTGCGTGTGTTTGTGGTTTCCAAGGGTCTGGAGAATGGTAGTCGTTGCGCAGAAAAACCTCGATGCCGGGATAACCCGTCAGGAAGAAATTGGTGCCGTGGCTTTTGCTGTATCGTTTTGCAAAATCGATGTGCATAGGCGTTTCGGCGAAGTTAAGGCTATACAGATTGATGGCTATCTGGTTGTAGTTAAGATTGTAGGCATTCATAGCCTGGAAGGCATAAGGCACGTAGCAGGTGAGTTTGTCGCTGAAGTTGTAGTAGTAGTATTGCGGCGGTATGTCGCGATAGGGAGTGGTGAAGAATACGATGTCGGGATTGAGGGTCTTGCGGATGTCGAGCCATTTGCGGGTCTGCGGGTCGTAAGGGACGACGTATTCAAAGCCGCGTTCCTTGATGAATTGTTCTGTACGCCTGACGGTGTCGGTCACAGTCTGTGTATCAAAGCCCTTGAATTGTGAATACGGGAAAATGACCACGTAGGGATGGTAGCGCTTGCTGTCGCGCATAAGGCGGAAAAGGTAGTCAAGCTTCCACATTCCAGGAATGGAAAGCAGAAAGGCCACCTCGATGGTCTCCTTGCTGCGCAGTGCTGCTGCCGCCTTGCGGGTCTGTTTTTGCGAACGTGCTATCATCCGCTTGAACAGCAGCGGCACACGGGTGCGGACGGCATCCTTGTAGGCAAGCACCAGCCGTAATTTGTATAGTTTCTTCATAGTTGCGGGGCTGTTTGGTCCGGGAGTGTCGCAATCAGTGCACCTCAGTGCTGCGCGACGGCTTACCGCCGTGGCGCAACTTGATGAGCACTTGGTTGATGAGTGTGCTTGAGGTGCCTTTGGTATAGGGGAAATAGATGAGCTCGACGCCGACGGCATTCATTTCGGCTTCGATACGGTTCCATTTTTCGGTTCCCTTCCAGTCGTCGCCAACGAACATACGGTTGAAATGATATTTGCGCCAGGCTTCCATTTTATCCATATTGTATTGAGGTACAGCCTCGTCGACATATTTGATTTGACGGACAATTTCTATCCGTTCTTCGAAGGGAATTACAGCCCGTTTGTGTTTGTAGAGCACCAGGTCGTCGACTGAGACGCCTACGATAAGGTGGTCGCACTGCTCTTTGGCTTTTCGAAGCAGGTTGAGATGTCCTATATGGAAGAGGTCGAAAACTCCAGTGGTGTAACCGATGATCATTTTTTTATTGCGTTAGTGTTGTATCTATTCGCTATTATTTGAGAGGAAAGGTCATATTGAGGAACTGTTCTGCGCACCAGAGCTGCCATTTTTGGTTGCCGGTGAGCTGCTGCATAGGTATGTCTTTGCGGAATTCGGGGCGGCGCGGACCTTCCCAATCTTTGAACACAGTGTCGACGGGTCGCGGCATAGGTATTTTGGTCGGGATTGGCAGTTCGGGATACTTGATGGCGTAGAGACCACGGACGAGGTATTTGGACTCGCCGTTGCGCACGCGGTCCATATCGAGCGGATCGGCCATAACGAGGCGCACGTATGGGTCGTAATACGGCATCCAGGCGGCACCGAAGGCATTGAGATAGGACGACGAGCTTTCAATGGAGAAAACCTCATCCATAAAACGCATAAAGTCAATGGTGTCTGCTCCGCTCCTATAGCGTTCGTAAAGTGGTGACTGGTCGACGGGATTAGTCAGTACCAGGGCTGGGTCAAGGAACGTGTAGCGTTTGACGAAGCCGTCGAATGTCCATTGTGGCGATATCAGTTTGTCCATACCGCCGAAAATGAGGTCAGAACTTTCGCCGACGATCATCAGTTGCACACCGTCCTGTTTCGCGAGTTCGGCGGCCTTGTAAATCTGCGGTTCAATAGAATGGACCGGGGCGAATTTGTACCGCATCACGATGGGAGTGTATTTTTCGTAGTCGGAAAAATCGATGGGGATGAGATGATGATGGAGATTCCATTTCTTGCAGTAGAGCACTGCACGATTGATGTCAGCGTCGAAAACACCCGATGTCGAGGTAAAGGTGTAAGCGTGGCTGCCAGGCTTGAGGTATGACGCCAGATTGGCGCTGTCCATACCACCAGAGAGCAATATGCCGATGTTGTCGTACTTTTCGTACAATTGGTCGAATTGGTTCTGGATTTCGCGGTCGATGTCGGCCGAAGTGTGAACAGGAATACGTTCCGCGTCTGGAACTGGCAAAATGTTTTTGTGTTGGAAACCTTCACAAAAATCGACTCCATCCTTCCAAATATAGCGGAAGGCAATGTAGGAGCTGAGGCAAAAATCTTTGTTTGTCATAATAAATGATAATAATTATATTTTGATTAATAATACTGGCAATGTTGCGAGATAGTCTGAAGGACGATTCACCGAAGCAGAAAAACGGTTCCTTTCTTGATTTGTTTTGTCCGCGGTTTGTTTTTTGTGTAATATTCAACCAGATAGGTATATGCATTCATCGGGCAGGGTTTCCCCTTGTAGGTTCCGTCCCAACTGTCGGTCAGGCCGTCGAATTGTGTAACAAAATTTCCATCGCGGGCAAAGATATAGACTTGTGCTTTGATGAGGTGATGGCCGAAGATGCGGAACTGAGTGTTGTTATTTTCGTTTGGTGTGAAGACGTTGGGCACCCAGAGACTTGACGAGTCGTTCTCTGGGGTTGGAAGCATATGTATATTTAGCTCAACAATACTGTCGCAACCGTAGACTGAGGTGAAGTGCACCTGCGGATGCTGGTCGGGGGAATCATAAATGCCACCGTCTATCCATTCGACACTGTCGCCGCTACGCAGGACGACATCAACGCCGATAAGATAGGAAGGATGCACAACGGGCACTATATTCGTTATACTGTCGCATCCGTATGAGTTTGTGAGCGGTGGCAAGGATATTGTGGTGTCGTGATAAAAGGCATTCCCCTGCAGTACAACACTGTCGCATCCGTGGACATAGATGGTAGTATCAGATTTGGGCAATAGCGATAGGTTGAGAATCTGCAAGCTACGACAACCTTGGGCATTAAGGTAGGTTCTGGGATTGCTTCCAACCGAATCAATTAAAGTGTTGTGCCAATTAATAGGCAAATCACACACAGAGGTGTCATAAAGGACTGTATCACTCTTGTGAACATTGACGGTGAACAAAATAGTGTCGTTAGATGTGGTAAAACAATTCGAGACGGCATTGTGGTTGAATATGCACATCCCGTTAAAAATGCCGTCGGTATGGAAATCTGCGCTGACCGTGTCGCCTGAAAGAGTTGTTCCGTCGTCAAAATGCCACTCGATGCTGTCGGTCTGATCGCTGGCGACGGCAACAAAAGAAATGGTATCGTGCTGGCATATTTCTACAGTGGAATTTGAGGCAATGATGCGTTGCCCGTTAGCAAATATACTATTGGTAAGGTCTACCATATTGGCACCAACAGAATAGGCGTAACTTTCGTGTTGTCCCATTCCATAGGCATAGGCGATGAAGCCTTGTCCATTGACGCATTCTAACGTGTGGCTGCCGGCACTTACAGAGATTTTGGCGTAAGAATAAGTCGGATTGGTGGTTGAAACGGAAAAATTTTGAGTAATTGCATTCCCGTCGAGCAGTATTGAATTTCTGTCGCTAGTGCGGGCGACTATCATTATATAATGGTTAAACGTATAGCTGGAATTGAAGCTGGCAAAAATAACTTTGCGCATCATCTGTTCGACAGGTGAAATGGTCACCATCGATGGGTCGCCAACACCTTGGTTAAATGTACTTGAAAAATAAAGGTTTACCGATGACGGTTTAGATGTTTTAATGATTCTTGCTGTTGTTGTGCCATTGAGTTCAGTTTCGTATGTTTCGCCGGCATCTAACGTGGTAACGAGAAGGCTGTTGATTCGAACCATACAACTGTCGTAAAGCGATGTTATCCTGAGTCGGTCGGAATGGCTGGTGCCAGTGTTGACAACTATGAATTCCTTGCCCCAATAGTTGATGGGTACAGACTGTTCGACGAGGTGGTCGCAAGTGCATCCTTCGCTCCAGGCAGGAATGTAGCTACACAGAGAGCCCTGCAGGACGGCAATACGCTTGCAGTCGCGAGCCTTGACTCGCGTGCCTGAGAAATCACCCACGGGATTACTCTTAACCTGATAGCAGGAACCAGCTCTAGGCAGATGTACCGTGACTGTGTCGCCTGCTATGCCAGCATTGGTCGCAGACGTCAGTACGATATCGACAAACGTGTTGTCTTCTGTTGCTATCACTTTAAACTCACTGCCATATCTGTCTGAAGGATAACTCTGCAAAAGATATTCGTCGCGAAGCACATTTGTGGGAAACACATTTGTGACTTCATAATTGGTAATGCCCATCGTCGATGCGTAAACCGAAACAGTGTCAGATGAAACCAGATGAAGACCAGTGCTTGTAACCGTGCACGACGATGAAGTATAACCCTGAGTCTGCGGCACATAGATAGTTGCAACATTATTAGCAACGCAATTGATGGTGAAACTGTATCCCGTATTGGGATTTGACAGCGTGGCTGTGCAGTCACGAGGCGCAGAAATCAAAACCTTGAGCATATTTGAACCCAAACGGTTGTCGTAGTTATCCATAAATCCAACCCAGAAATCGGTCCCCATAGTGTTTATGTTTTGCCCTACAGAAGGCTGAACATATAACAACGACAGTATTGCCGCAGAAAATAGCCTTAATCTTTTCATTGGTAGTCTCCTTTCTTTAATATTTGCTCGATAAGTGGCAAGTCTTCTTTGTAAGTGAGTTTCACGTTACGCTCATCGCCACGGACAATGTATATCGTTATGTTCGGAAGATAGCGCAGCACGGTTCCACAATCATCGGTTGAAACAAAATCGGGGTCGCGCAGAGCAATGTCATAAGCTTGTTGTATGGTGCTGAGCCTAAAACCTTGAGGAGTTTGTGCCCGCTGCAGTTTACGACGGTCGGGAATAGATCGGACTGTATCGCCTTCTGTTATAAAGACTGTGTCAGTCATTGGCACGGCTACACCCACGGCATTATATGTATGCAGGGCATCTGCGACATCGCATATTATGCGGTCGCTGACCAACGGACGAGCTGCGTCGTGGAACAGCAAATTGCACTCACCGTATGAACTGTAGGCTTTTATGGCTGCAGTTGTCGAAAGGTAGCGTTCTTTGCCTCCGGCTAATATATGTTGTAGTTTGGCCCAATTATTGGCTTTGCTTATCTGTAGCATCCGCTGCATATGGTCAGGGTGCATTACGACGGCAATCTCATCAATGGCATTGCATCGCTCGAAAGCATCTACGCTATACTCTACAACGGTGCGACCATTAAGGCGGAGAAACTGCTTCGGGCACCCCTCCCCCATTCGGCTTCCTGTTCCTGCGGCCAGTATGATTGCAACATTCTTCATATGCTCGGATGCAATTTGGATTTTACAGGTTCTACAACAATATCAAAAAAAACATCTTATCTTATTTTGTTTTGCTGGAAATAGCGGCAAAAAGCAGCGCGTAGATTAGTACTGTTGATAATTGTAGCCAAATGTTGGTACCAATTATGACGGTAGGCGAAAGCAACAGGACTTTCAGAAGGTAGAATACCACCTTGCCACAAAGCATTGCCGACAAAATGGCAGTAAACCGTTTCATATAACGCGAAAAGAGTGTGTAACTGCATACAATCGTCAACAGTTCGGCAACAATGCAAACGGATTTGAGCGGTGTCGGCATACCAACCACAAGCATAGTCACTACAGGCAGAAGTATTGCCAACAAAACGCTGTTGCGCCGGTCACCGACCAGCGCCATCCCTGCCAATAGGCAAAGATACATAGGGTTGAGTTGATAGATAGGCAGCGAGAAAGAATGTGAAGCCGCCGGAATAAGACAAGCTACCGTAAGCAGCAAAAAATCAATGGCTACGGTGTGCAATGCAATAGTTGTTTTCGAAATAGCAGTGTTCATTTTCTTACATTTTAGAATTGCAAAAATACAAAATAATTATTGAATACAAAAATAAAATATAAAAATACTTTGTTTGTTAACAATAATAAAAGACAAAATAATTGTTTCACTGCTTTTTAAAACAGTTGTATTTGTCTTTTGAAGATTAATTTTCAATTCGAATAAATTATAAATATGATGCAAACAACATTAAATCACACTAAATTATTCTAATTTTTGCTGCAAAATCCAATTGTTAAATCCTAAATTTTCTGAAAAACAAACATTTAAACATCTTCTATCAAAAAACTATAAATCAATGCTTTATAAAATATACACAATGTATTTTTTTGCATATCAGCGACTAAAAATTCAAAAAAATTTGTTTCATATTATTTTTTTTGTGTATCTTTGCAATTCAAAACAGCATAAAAATAATCTTTTAAATCATATCAAAAAATGACAAAAGCAGAAATTGTGGCTTCCATTTCCGAGAAGACCGGTATTGAAAAAGTGGCCGTGCTGGCCGTTGTCGAAGAATTTATGACCACCGTGAAGGACGCTATGATCGGCGGCGAAAACGTTTATCTCAGAGGCTTTGGCAGCTTCATCATCAAACGTCGCGCCGAAAAGACCGGACGCAACATCAGCAAGAACACCTCCGTCATCGTTCCTGCTCACAACATCCCGGCTTTCAAGCCTGCCAAGACTTTCCTCAACGAAGTCAAGGACAACGTGAAATAATCTTCGCGCAAGTTATCATTAATAGCGTCAGGGGCTTTCCCCCGACGCTATTTTTATATACATCTTTCCAACAAGCACATTATGAAAAATATACCTTTCAAAACCATCGTGTTCGCCTTGCTGCTGATGGCGACGCCTTTCAGTGTGCTGGGCCAAAGCAAAAAAGTGCCAAGCCGCACTGCTGCCAAACCCACATTGGCGGCAAGCGACACAACAGGTCTGGCCGCCGCCAACCATTGGGCCGACAAGCAGATGAAACACCTGTCGCTCAGCGAGAAAGTGGGTCAGCTGATGTTTGTCCGCGTGCCGCTAATGATGACAAAGAAACAGCAGAACGCTTTCGAGAAAAACTTCACCCGCCACAAGGTGGGCGGCGTATGCTTCTTCAAAGGCACCGCCCCCGTGCAGTTGGAGCGCACACAGCGCTACCAGCGCCTTTCGCACCTGCCGCTGATGGTCACCATCGACGCCGAATGGGGCCTCGGTATGCGCCTGACAGACTGCTACAGCTTTCCGCGCCAGATGCTTATGGGTGCCCTGTCGCGTGCCAACGACACGCTGGTCGAGCAGTTCGGCCGCGAGGTCGGTCTACAATGCCGCAAGATGGGCATTCAGGTCAACTTTGCCCCCGTGTGCGACATCAACAACAACCCGTCCAACCCCGTCATCGGCTGCCGCTCGTTTGGCGAGAACCGCAAGCGCGTGGCGCGCAAGTCCGCCCTCTACGCCAAGGCAATGCAGAGTGCCGGCATCGTCGCCGTGGGCAAGCACTTCCCCGGGCACGGCGACACCGACGTGGACAGCCACCTCGACCTGCCAGTCATCAGCCATTCAAAGGCTTACATCGACAGCGTCGATCTTTTCCCTTTCCGCCACCTTGTCAACAACGGCATCCGCGGTATGATGATTGCACACCTGCAGGTCAACGTCCTCGACAACAGGCCGAATATGCCTTCGTCGCTTTCGGAGCGCATCGTGAACCCCCTGCTGCGCGAACAGATGGGATTCGACGGTCTGGTGTTCACCGATGGCATTGATATGAAGGCCGTTAGCAACACCTATAAGGACGGCGAGGGTGCCATCCGCGCCCTGCGTGCCGGTTCGGACGTCATACTGCTGCCCATCGATGTAGAAAAGACCATTGACGCCGTCGTTGCCGAAGCCCGGCGCGACGACGCTTTCGCCCAAATCATCGACGACCGATGCCACCGCATACTGCGCGAAAAATACCGCTGTGGGCTGACAAAGATGGACTTCGACAAGCTGGCGGTACCGTCGAAAGCCGACGCTGCACGCTGCGAAAAGCTCACGCGCCAAATGGCTTCGAAGGCCCTGACGCTGGTGCGCAACGTTGACTACACACTGCCGCTCGACAAGGAACAGTCTCGCATCGACATCAGCATCGGCGGCGGCAGCAACCCCGTGACGCAACTCGACGAGCAGCTGGCCAAGCGCATCAAGGACGCGGGAACGGCGGTCATATCGCTCTATGCCAATCTGGGTTCGGCCAACAACTATGGCGTATCGAAAGAAACTATAGCCTTGATAAACAGCATCTCCGCCATCGACAGCGTCCGCACCGTGCTGGTCATCTACGGTTCGCCCTACATACTTGAATCCTTCCCGCGTGGCTCGGCAGGCCCGTCGGCAATCGTTATGGCCTACCAGAATATGCGCGAAGTGGTCGACGTGGTGCCGGCGGCCCTCGTCGGACAAACACCCTTTGAAGGCATCCTGCCCGTCAGCGCCGGCGGCTACAGCGAAGGGACTTCGCTCAAGGCGGTGCCGCGTCCAAAGACGACCCGCTTCGATGCACTCAAGAAAGCCGGAATGGACATCGATTGCTTCCGCAAAATCGACTCGATAGCCCTCTACGGCATCGCGCAGAAGGCCTATCCCGGCTGCGAAATCCTTGTCGCCAAGGACGGCAAAGTGGTTTACAACCAGTGCTATGGCCGCCAGACATACGATGCCGCATCGCCGCTGATAGACACCAACACGGTCTTCGACCTGGCATCGCTCACCAAGATTTCGGCAACCAATCTGGCGGTGATGAAGCTGGTCGACGCCGGCAAGATTGGCCTCGACGACAAACTGTCGCGCTACCTGCCCTACCTCAAGCACACGGGCAAAAAACACATCACCGTCCGGCAGGCCCTGTCGCACTTTGCACGCCTCAAGGCATTCGATGCCTATTGGAAAAAGGCCCTCGACGACGACAATATCTATACCGGCGAAAATCCTCCCGACGGATACACAGCCATCGGAGCCAACATCTACATTCGCAACAGCTACCGCCAGAAAGTGCTGGCGCAGATTGCGTTGAGCAAGCTCGAAAAGAAACAGGCCTACCTCTACAGCGACATGGGATTCATCCTTTTGGCCGACCTTGTGCAGACTGTCAGCGGCCAAAGTCTCGACATCTTTATGCAGCAGCACTTCTACGGGCCGCTACAGATGGAAAGCACCTGTTTCCAGCCGTTGCAGCACGGCATCGACATAGGCCGCATAGCGCCGACGGAATTCGACAAATCGTTCCGCAAGCAGCAACTGCAAGGCTATGTCCACGATCCCAATGCGGCGGCAATGGGCGGCATCGCGGGCCACGCAGGCCTCTTCTCGACGGCTGGCGACCTCTTCAAGCTCTACCAGATGATGCTCGATTCGGGACGCTACAACGGTCGCCAATACATCACTGCCGAGACATTCAACACCTTCAACTCGCGCCACTTCGCCGACCAGGGCAACCGCCGCGCGCTGGGATTCGACAAGCCGCTCATCAACAGCCGCAGTTCGCACGTGTCGCCGAAGGCCTCGCAGTCCAGCTTTGGCCACACGGGCTTCACGGGCATAATGGTATGGGTCGACCCGCAATACAACCTGGTTTATATCTTCCTCTCCAACCGCGTCTACCCGTCGGCATCGCCCAACAAGCTGTCGTCGCTCAACATACGCACCGACATCCAAGACTTGATTTACAAGTCGATAGGAGTCAAATAAAGCGAGCCAGAACAAGTTGAATCATCCGATATAAACAACATAAAAGGGCGGCCAAATGGCCGCCCTTTCCTATAAAAACATACTGATAAAGAAGTCTTTGAAGAAGATTATCTCTTGACAATCTTATGTATAGCCGTGCCACTGCGCAGGATGTAGACACCCTGTTGCAGCTGGCTGACGCCAAGAGTGTTGACACCCTGATGCAGGGTCGTCGTCAGGACTGCGCGTCCGTTGATGTCGAACAGGGTCGCCTCGGCGCTTTCGGTGCCGCTGACAGCGATGCTGATGCGGTCGCTGGCCGGGTTGGGATAAACGCTCAGGCTGATGCCGTCGGCCATATCGATCGACTGGGGCGCCTGTTTCAGCACGGCCACACCGGCCAGGTCGAATCCCGACGCAGCACCCGGCGTGGGCCACGGGTCATTGATGATGCGGCCTTCGCTGTCGCGGGTACCGTACTGCGGGTCGATGCTGCCCACCACGTCGACAATGCGGACGTGGGTGATGTTGTTGATGTCAAGACCTGTACTGTCGCGCAACTCATTGAGGTCGAACGGAGTGCCATAGCCCATACGGAACTTGCCAGCCAGGTTGTTGATCATCGTCGGGTCGGTCGAGCCCGAGCTGCCGGTCTGCACCTCGGTCTGGGTCAGCGAAGTGGCGGGGAAGCGCACAAAACGCTCGCCGTCCGAGCTGACCTCGACAAAGGCCAGTTCGAGGAACGAATCGCCAAACGAGTTCTCGTAGACGGCAAAGTCGTAACCGTCGATATTGGTGATAGGCTCGGCGAAGGTCAGCACAGCGTTGCCGCCGTCGCCAAGGCTTACAACAGTCAGATTGTCATTCATATCCACAGGGCCAACGGCCATCGTGTCGGCACCATAGCTGGCATAGGCGGCAGCGGTCGAGACGACTTGGTAGCCGCGCTCGACGACGCAGCCCGTGGCCCAAGCCTTGATGGCAGCGCTGTTGGCGGCAACGGCATTGCAGCCCTCAGTGCCCACGGCGCCGCAGAAGGGACCGCTGACGATGGGTGCGCTGACGGGAAGCACGGGCATCGGATAGACATAGATGTAGTTGTAGGCGCCCCAGTCTTCAACCCAGTTGCTGTCGACCAGGATGCCGGTGCTGCTTTCGGCCCATTTCTCGAAGTCGCCGTTCGTAAGCGGCTGGCCCATACCCATATCCATCACGCCGTTGTTGGTGCTGCCCCACCAGTTGGTGGCCTGGCGGCGCAGCGTGTCGCCAGCGATGGTGACAAAGAGGATGTCGTCGATGCCGTAAGCGCCCGGCACAATGCTGAAGCGCGGGTCGGCGGCGGCGATGTCGTTCATCATATCGCCCACGGTCTTGGTGCCGTCGAAGCGGTAGCCCCAAGCCAAGGCACGCGTAGGCCAGTTGACAGCCAGAACAACCTCATTCTGACCCTCGCCGACCCAATACTGTATTTCGCTGGCAGCGATAGTGGCCTCGACGGGCAGCGGAACGCTTACGGGGCTGATTGTCATAGGATAGACATAGATGTAGTCCCAGTAGCCGCCATAACTTTCAACCCAGTTGCTGTCGACCAGGATACCAGTGCTGCCGTCGGCCCACTTCTCAAAGTCGCCATTGGTAAGTGTCTGACCCATACCCATATCCATCACACCGTTGTTGGTGCTGCTCCACCAGCTGGTGGCCAGGCGGCGCAGCGTGTCGCCGTTGTTGCAGACAAAAAGGATGTCGTCGATGCCGTAGGCACCGGAAATGAAGCTGAAGCGCGGGTCGGTGGCGGCAATGTCGTTCATCATATCGCCGACGGTCTTGCTGCCGTCGAAGCGGTAGCCCCAGGCCAGAGCCGTGTCGGGCCAGTTGACGGCCAGGACGACCTCGCTCTGACCTTCGCCAATCCAGTACAGGATCTCGCTGGCGGCGATAGTGGCCTCTTCGGGCAGCGGGTCGGGGGCGTTGGGGTCTTCGGCATAGAGCATCACGTCGGCAGCGCTACAGCCAAAACTGGCCCAGTCGACAAAATCGCCTGCGGCAAGGATGTCGTTTGCAGCGCCACCCGAGCTTTTAAAAACGCCGCTGGCGTCTTTCCAGTCGTATACCCACCAGCCGTCCTCGCCGATGAGGCTCAAGCCTAACTCGCTGTCGTTGAACTCGATGTTGGTCAGGAAAGCGTGGCTGCCACTCAATGTGACGCGCTGGTCGTAGGCGGCAATGCTGTCCATAGCGCTGGCTATGTCGATCGTGCCGTTCCACTGCACGCCCCAAGCAATACCGATGGTGCCGGCAGTTTCGTCGTCCCACGTAATGGCAATGACGGCGCGATTGGAGCCCGTGCCAGTCCAAAAGCGGATGCTGTCCTGCGGCACCACCGTGTTGCCGGGCCCGTACTGGGCCGATGCGCCAAAGGCCATCATCAGCCCGAAGGTAAGTGTAATTAGTTTTTTTAGCATAATTGATACTGTTTTAATATGTTAATAATATTCGTTAGCTCCGGCACAGTATCGGTTACGCTTGGCGAAAGGAAACATTTGGGGCGATAATCCGGCCTTGAAGCGCGCAGCGACAGACATTCTTTATGCGCGGGCATCAGGTTGCCGGCTTATCGGGCACTTTTTCCTCGAAAGCGGACCGATATTCTCAGATTTGGCAGGTCTTCTGACTCGTTCTTTGCCTTTCCGCCTTCCCACGCACCTATGGCGATGCGCAGTGGCTAAAACGTTGAATGGCAAGCTACTGAACTCACAGCAGCGGGACTGTTCAGGACTTGCACCTGATTCCCTTTTCACGCCCCAATGGGCGACCAAACCAGATGCAAAAATACACATTTTTTTTCATTCGGCAAAAAATATATGATGATTGTCCGCAATCCTCTAAAAATCCGCTTAATTCGCGTTTTGCCTGCAAAACATATTTCCAAATGTCATTTCGTTTAATTCGTACAATTCGCCGTTTTTAATTATTAGAGGTGCCCTAAACAAAAATCAGGGCGCAAAACAGGGACCTGACAAAATGTCAGTTCTGCGAAAGCCTTACCGAAGACTTATCATCTTCTACCGAAGTAGAACGGGGTAAGAACTTGGTAAAAACTTGAGTAGAACTTGGTAAGAAGATAGTCCTGTTTTTGTGGCAGTTAAAGAAGGCGTTTTTGTGGCCTTTTTCGGCCGTTTTTCATTTTTTTGGACAAGAAAAAAAACTGACATTTTGTCAGGTTTTTGCAATTCGCGACCGCCGAACCGTTAAAAATAACCGCCGACGGCAATATTTGCGGGCCGACGACGTTAAGACAATCAAACAATGATTCAATGACATACAGGAATATTTTTGTCGACGGAACGCCTTGCGACCTCGGTGTCGAAAACGGCAAGGTCTGCGCCGTGGAGCCTTTGGCTGAAAACACTGTAAGTGAACGTCTTGCCGAGCATCAGGAGTTCTTTTTCGCCATTCCGGGACTGACGAATATGCACACCCATTCGGCTATGACCCTGCTGCGCAGCGCCGGCAGCGGACTGCCGCTGCACCGCTGGCTGAACGAGGCCATTTTCCCGCGCGAGGCCAAGCTGACGCCCGAACTGATCTTCAAGGGCGCCCTCGACGCTTGCAACGAGATGCGCGACACAGGCACGACGGCTTTCAACGATATGTATTTCAGCATCGAAAGCACCGTCCGCGCCGCCTGCCTGACCGGGATGGATGCCAACATTGCCCTTTCGGTGACCGACGCGGACTGCGAAAGGCCCGGCCTCGTGGCGTCGTTCCTCGAAACGGCAGCGCAAATCGCCGACAACATCCTCAAGGCGCATCCCGAACGACGCATAACGCTATCCATCGCACCCCACGCCATCTACACCGTGTCGGGCAAGCACTTGCAATATCTGGCCGATTTTGCCAAGGAGCACAACACACTGTTCCACATACACTTGTCCGAAACCCAAAAGGAACGCGAGGACTGCCTCCGCGAATACGGCGTTCCGCCAGTGGTGTACCTTGAAAAACTCGGCGTCTTCGAGCGTACAGGGTCGCGCTTCATCGGTGCCCACGCGCTTTGGCTCGACACCGACGAGATTGGGATTCTGGGCAGCTATGGCGCCAGCGTGGTGCATTGCCCCAATTCGAACCTCAAGCTTGGCTCGGGCTGCCGCTTCCTCTACACCGAGCTGCGCGACGCCGGCGTCAACGTCTGCCTCGGCACCGACGGCTGCGCATCGAGCGACAACCTGGATATGGTCGAGGCGATGAAGGTGATGTCGCTGCTGCAGAAAGGCACGCGCAACGACCCCTCGGTGCTGCCTGCCGACGAGGTGCTGCGCGTGGCATCGTCCAACGGCCGCAAAGCCCTTGGCCTTCCCGACAACAGCATTGCCGTAGGCAACGCGGCAAACTTCTTTCTTGTCGGTGTCAACAACCGCATTTTCAACGGTATGAACCTCGTTGGTTCAAGCGCTGCTGAAAGAAACGCCGAGTTCCTGAACCGACTGATCTATGCCGCCAACGGCAACATAATAAGCAAAACCGTAACACAATGAGCAACAGACTGTTCCTTAGGTTTGCCGCTGTCTCGACACTCGCAATATGGCTTGCTGCCTGCGGCCGCAGCAATGAGGGCGAGGGCAAGGCCATATTCAGGTACAATGAGTCGGCCGGCATTTCGACGCTCGACCCCGCTTTTGCAAAAGACCAGGCTTTGATATGGGCTACATCCCAGATTTTCAACGGCCTGGTGCGCCTCGACTCCAATCTGAACGTCGAGCCCTGCATCGCCAAGCGCTGGAGCGTCAGCAGCGACGGATTGACATATACCTTTACTTTAAGAGACGATGTCTATTTTCATAAGAGTCCGCTGTTTAAGACGTTGGATTCTACGCGCCGTGTCGTCGCTTCCGACTTCCTTTATTCGCTTGGCAGGATTCTCGACCCCGACGTTGCATCGCCCGGACTGTGGATATTCGCCAACGTGGCCGACAACGGTTTTGAGGCTCCCGACGACACCACGTTTGTTGTCCGACTGAAAGAGCCCTTCGCGCCGATGCTGTCGCTGCTTTCGATGCCCTATTGCAGCGTCGTGCCGCGCGAAGTGGTCGAACACTACGGCACCGACTTCCGCAACCATCCCGTGGGTACGGGGCCGTTCCGTTTCCAATATTGGAAAGAAGGCGTGAAGCTGGTTCTGCGTCGCAACGACAACTATTTCGAGCGCGACGCCGAGGGGCACCCCCTGCCCTATCTCGACGCTGTGGCTGTGACGTTTATCATCGACAAACAGACTGTCTTTCTGGAGTTTGTGAAAGGCAATCTGGATTTTATGAACTCGCTCGACGCATCCTACAAGGACGAGATTCTGACCCGCACAGGTCAGCTGAAAAGCAAGTATGCCAGCCGCATAGATATGGTTTCCATACCGTTCCTGAACACGGAATATCTGGGATTCAATATGGAGACATTCCAGAAGGACTTTTCGGAAATCACCGGCAAGCCGCTCGACGCGCACAAGTGCAAGCTGATCCGTCAGGCGATAAACTACGGCTTCGACCGTGAGAAGATGATGAAATATATGCGCAACAATGTCGGAAAACCCGGACTTAACGGTATGATACCCTGCGGCTTGCCGGCCTACGACAGCTCGGCTGCCTATGGCTACGGCTACAACCCGGCGCGAGCCAGGGAGCTGCTGGCCGAGGCGGGGTTCCCCAACGGCAACGGGCTGCCGCCCATCAAGTTGGCCACCACGAGCAGCTACCTCGACCTGTGCAAATATATCCAGCAGCAGCTGTCGCTGATAGGCATCGACATCAAGCTCGACGTCAACCCGCCGGCCGCTCTGCGCGAACAGATGGCGCAAGGCAAGTCGCCCTGGTTCCGCGGGTCGTGGATTGCCGACTATCCTGATGCTGAGAACTATATGACGCTGTTCTACAGCCCCAACCACTCGCCTGCCGGCCCCAACTACACGCATTTCACGTCGCAGCGTTTCGACCGCCTGTACCGGGCGACGATAAGGGAAACGGACAACGCCAAACGTCTGAGGATGTATCGCGAAATGGACTCGCTGGTGATGGACGAGGCACCTGTCATAGTGCTCTACTACGACCAGATTCTTCACTTTACACACAAGAATATCAGCGGTATGTGTACCAACGCAATGAATGCGCTGGACCTCAGATTCACGAAGAAAGAGCAGACAAAAACAGCGGGGATTTAGTTTCCCCGCTGCTAAATGTGATTCTTTCGCATATTCCTTTTTTCAATCGCCTTGCCCTCTCCAAAAGCGCGACGTGATGTCGTACATCTTGCCGTTGGTGATTTTGTACATACGCTGGTTGGTGCGACGGCTGCGCAGCGAACCCAGATGTGCCAGGTAGGGTCCCAGCTTGATATAGTCGAAATTGTTGATATTCAGCGCTGGCGACAGCAGCGAACGGCCACTGTACCAGGCGGTGTGCAGGTTCGAATGGCGCTGGCGCAGATTGTGCATCAGGCGGTCGACCTCGGCGGCGCAGGCGTCGCCGCCCATAAGCGCAACGCAGGTTATGTTGCTGTTGCACTTATTGATAAGGCCATCCAGAGTCTCTTCGGTCAGCGGCTCGCCGATGTCGTCCCAAAGGTATGGCGAGTGGCAACCCGGACAACGGCAAGGGCAGCCCGTGACGTTGATGGCCAGCGCCACCTCGTCGGGAACTTCCTGAAAGACAATATCGCTATTGAGGTACTTCAGCACGGCAATTGATTAGGCTTCAATCATTTGTTCAGGAGTGGCATAGTGGCGGCGCGCAGCCTCCTGCTGGCGCGGCATAGAGAAGTTGCTGACACGCTTCAGGTAGCCAATGATGCGCGTCATATAGTCCACATTCTTCGAATGGCAGTGCGGACACTCCTTCAAGTATCGCTTGTCGATGTGTCCGCAGTCGTTGCAGATGGTGTTGGGAATATTGAATGTGAAGTAGTTGCAGCCTTCCTTGGCAGCCACGTGCAGCAGTTGCATATATTGCTCCTGCGTCAGGTGCTCTTCCAGGTTGCAGTGGAGCGCACTGCCGCCGGTCAGACGCTCGATATAGGGCTTGCCGTGCAGGCGGAACTTGTCGAGAATGGATATCGACGGGTCTTCGACAATATAGAAATAGCTGTTGTAGCAGTCGCGCGGCACGAAATAGCCATCTTCGCGGTCCCACTTGGCGTGCTTGACGCCGACATTCTCGGCGGGAATCATCTCGCAGTTGAACATCACCTCTTTGGTGCGGTATTCCTTGTTCTTCTTCTCGACCAGTCCAAGGACCGTCTGGACAAAGTTGCGATAATTGGGATTGTCGTTGATTGTCAAACCCATAAACTCGGCAGCTTCAACCAATCCATTAATACCGATGGTGAGGTATTGGCGAGCGATGTTGATGTATCCCGCATCGAAAAGCGGCAGCATACCGTGTGCGGCAAGGTCCTTGAGGTTCTCGTTGTATGCCAGCTGCACCTTATGGCACAGGTCGATGATATCGGTCAGGAAGTCGCAATAGTCCAGCTTGTTGTTGACGGCATACTGTATGCAGCGGTTCAGGTTGATTGTCAGCACGCTCTTCGAGCCTGTCGACACGCCGCCGGCACCCAGCGTATAGCTGAACCCGTTGTCGGTGATTTCGTTGCGCAGGCGGCAGCAGCTGCTCAACGAGTCGGCGTTGTCGCTCATATAGGTGAAGAAACTGTGTCCGGCGGCATACATCTCGGCGGTGAACTCGGCCATTTCGGGGTCCACCATCTCGCCGTCCTTGCTGAGCAGGGCCATCGTTTCGACGGGGAAAGTGAGCACAGCCTTCGTGCGCTCCTGGTTGAACCAGCGCATAAAACGCTTCTGCAGCCACTTGAGGCCTTCCCAGTCGGGAGCCGACCCGTCGGGGAAGCGGAACTCGCCGAAAAGGCTGTCGAAATAAGGCTTGTCGTAGTACGCAATGTTCCAAAACACAGCCTGATAGTTGCGTGCGCCGGTGGGCTGGTTGAGCGTGTAGACAATCTGCTCGAAGCAGTCGGTGATGACCTTGTCGAGGGTGCGGCGCTTGAGGCTGAGGTCGACCACATCGTCGGCGTGGGTATAGTAGTCCGTACCGTAGTCCTTGCCAATGAAGTAGTTGAGATACATCAGGAACTCGGGCGTGGCGCAGGCGCCGCTGAGCATACTGCTGACCATAAAGACCATATTGACAAAGCCGCCGCAGAACGACTTCAGGTTGGTAGGCGCCGTCGAATTGCCGCCGATGGAGGCCGTTCCGCTGAGCAGCCAGGGATACATCGTGATGCTGGCGCAGTAGTTGGCCAGCGACGTCTCGTCGTTCTTGTAGATAAAATGATGCGTCAGCAGCTCGATATACCTGTCGGCCAGCTCCTTGCCGTACATCGACTTGATGCGGTCGGTCAGCAGGCGACGGTTGAGGCGGATGAAATTCGACTTCGGCAGTTCGCCGATCAGCGTAGCAATATTCTTGTGCTCGACGTTGGCGTTGGCGTCGTACTTGGACCCCGTGGCGGCGTTGGCAGCCTCGCAATAGTCCGACAGGAACTTCATCTTCTCCATCGTCTCGCGGTCCTCGGTGTGGCGCTGGCGATAGAGCATAAAGCACTTGGCCACGTCGTAGTATTCTTCCTTCATCAGGGCCACTTCGACCTGATTCTGAATTTCCTCGACCGTGATGCCGTTGTGGATGTCGAGGTGCGAAAGGATTTTGGACAGGGCTCCAAGGTCAACGGAGTGCTCCATTGCGTTGAATGCCTTGATGATGGCATTCATAATCTTGTCGAGCGAGAAGCGTTCGGCGCTGCCGTCGCGCTTGGTGATTGTGAGGATATTGCTACTTTCCATTGATATTGTATTTTATTTATTTCACACAAGTTTAGTCCGTCGGAACCCTTTCGGGCCCGTTGGCGGAAGTGCGGCAAAAGCGGTTGAATGGCAGCGGCGGCAAACAGATGGACGACGTGGACAATTGGCTTTTGGCGCGAAAGCATTGTCGTTGGTCGAGGCCGGTCTCCTGGCTTGTCCGACGGGCAACGCCTTCTCGGGCCTGGGCCCAATGGCTTGTTGTTGCCCCGTGGGGAAACCTGCTTCCCCGGACATCACAGTTGCGCGACAGCTCGCGAATTGCACGCGATTCCCACCCGGCGGATGCCGGATTTTCCTCAACCGACAATATTGTCAAAGTGCTCATTAAGAAAGCCTAACGGAGATTTTACACCCCTGCGGACCTCTTTGTTTGACTTTGCAAAGTTACTACAAATAGGCGTTCATCCAAAATAAAGTTCTCAACGCAGGGTGTTGATAAATTAGTGACCAGTGACCAGTGACACGAACTCGCTCGTTTCACAGGTCACAGGTCACAGGTCACAGGTCACAGGTCACAGGTCACTGGTCACAGGTCACTGTTCAAACCTACTCCTCGCTGATTTCGGACACGAAGCGCCTGTAGGCCGAGAAGGTGTTGGCGCGCGACAGAAAGCCCAGATAGTAGCCCTCGTCGTCGATGACGATAAGGTTGTAGCGGTTGCCCACCTTGAACTTGTTCACCACCTCGTCGGGCGGGTCGCTGAGGCGCACGATGTCGCCTTCCGACAGGGGGTGCATCAGGTCGATCACCGCCGTGTCGTCATAGCGTTCGGGCTGGAACATAATGTGGCGTACGTCGTCGAGCAATATCACGCCCAGAAACTTGTCGTCGTCGCTAAGCACCGGAAAGACATTGCGTTTCGAGTACTTTATGGCCTCCACCAGGTCGCGCAGCTTGTCCTCTTCGCGCACCACGACAAAGTTGGTCTCTATCAGCTTGCGCATATCCATCAGCTGCCAGGCCGAGCGGTCCTTGTCGTGCGTCATCAGGTTGCCCTGTTCGGCCAGCTTGCGGGCATAGATCGAGTGCCGTTCGAAGGGCGACACGCAGAGGTAGGTTATCGACGAGGCCACCATCAGCGGCACCATAAGTGCGTAACCGCCAGTGATTTCGGCAATCAGGAAGATGGCCATAAACGGCGCGTGCATCACGCCGGTCATCACCGCCGCCATACCGACAAGGGCAAAATTGGCAGTGCTCTGCTCGGGCAGGCCCAGCTGGTTGCTGAGCATACAGACAAAATAGCCCGCCATACCGCCAATGATGAGCGAAGGGCCGAACGTGCCGCCCACGCCGCCGCAGCCTATCGTCGTAGCCGTGGCCACAGCCTTGGTCAAAATCAGCAACAGTATGTAAGCCAGCACAATCCAGTTGTTGTCCTTCAGCGGCAAAAAGACGCTATGCTCAAACAGAAGGTCGTCGCTGCCGTTCAGAAGCTCGGTGAGGAACGTATAGCCCTCGCCGAACAGGGGCGGAAACAGGAATATCATCAGGCCCAGGCCCACGGCGCCGATGGCGGCCCGCGAAACCAGGCTTCTGCGGCGCGCAAACCACTCCTCCACCCTGTCGGTCACACGCAGGAAATAGAGCGACACGGCGGCGCAGAAAACGCCCAAAACGATGTAATACGGTATCTGCGACATCGACACCTCGCCGACAACGGTGAAGGCAAACTGCAAGTTGTTGCCCATCAGGAAGTAGGCCACCGTCGACGCGCTGACGGCCGACAGCATCAGCGGCAGGATGGCCGTGGCCGTCATATCGAACATAAACACCTCAATAACAAACAGAACACCGGCAATCGGCGCCTTGAAGATGCCCGCAATGGCCCCGGCCGCGCCGCACCCCAGCAGCATCTTGACATCGTGCGGGCTGAGGCGGAAAAAGCGCCCGATGTTCGACCCAATCGCGCTGCCGGTCGACGCAATGGGGGCCTCGAGACCCACACTGCCGCCAAAAGCCACCGTCAGGGTCGACGCCACCATCGACGAATACATATTGCGTGCCGGCAGCACGCCGCCGCCGCGCGACAGCGACAGCAGCACCGACGGCAGCCCGTGGCCGATATTGCCCTTGACCACATAGCGCACAAACAGTATCGTCAGCAGGATGCCGATGGCCGGATAGAGCAGAATCAGCAAGTTGCCGCCCACAAAGGTGGGAATGTTGAACTGCAGCAGCCAGCGGTTGATGACGTGGACCAGCGTCTTCAGCATCACGGCCGCCAGGCCCGACATAAGGCCAACCAAGACGCTGAGGGCCAGCAGAAAGACCCTGTCGCTGACGTTGCGCTTGCGCCAGACAATAAATCGCTTGTATGTTTTGCCAAAGGTGGTGATGATTCAGACGGTTTAGGGGGTTAAAAACTGACTTTCCGTAACGATGCAACGCACAGGCGGAAAGAAGTTGCAAAAATACACAACTTTTCAAAAACGGCAAAATTTTTTTCGCCCTCGCGGACGAAAAAATCAGCCGTGACACAATATGACATAATAAAGTACAATATAACATATAAAGACACATCGTGCCTGGAAGCCGTCGTAACCCACTAAAAACAAGGCGTTTAAGGTACCTTCTCTGCCCGTTGTACAGTATATGTACAGTATATGTACAGTATTTGTACGCTTCGGAAGCGTACAAATACTGTACATATACTGTACATATACTGTACAACGGGCGGAGAAAGTGTGTCTTTCAGCAAGTTCGAAACGGGGAAAAATATTTGGCCATCCACAAACTAAAACTGCGCAAACGACGTTAACATTACAGCAAAAATAATCTTTGACAGGAAAAAAGTAACATAAAACCAAAATAAGGAAATGAAAAAATCAGTCATATTGATGGGCTTGTCGGCCGCCTTGTTCAGCTCGTGCGTGACGCTGGGCAAATACGAGGCCCTGGAGTCGAAGAACGCGCAGCTGCGCCGCGAATACAACACCTCGCAGAGCGAACTCAGCGACCTGCGCGACGAGAACGCAAACCTGCAGCGCCAAAACCAGTCGCTGAGCGCCGAAATCACCGAGCTGGGCGACATTCGCAACATCCAGAACGACACCATCGCCGCCCTGCGCCGCGCTATGGAGAACCAGAAGCTCGGTTTCGACACCGTCATCGAGAACTATGCCCAGCGCATCACTGGCCAAAGCCAGGACCTGAACCGTGCCAACAACCTGCTGGCCGCCCGCACCAAGGAGCTGAACGACAAGGAGGAAGCCTTCCGCGCCAAAGAGCAGTCGTTCAAAGCCAAGGAGAACGAGCTGCGCATCAAGCAGGCCGAGCTCGAAAAGAAAGAATCGGACGCCCGCAACGCACTGGCCGCCAAGGAACGCGAGCTGGAGAACCTACGCTCGTCGCTCAACAACGCCCTGGTGGGTTTTGCCGACAAGGGCCTCAACGTCGAGACCCGCGACGGCAAGGTCTACGTCTCGATGGAAAGCAAACTGCTCTTCCCCTCGGCCAGCTGGACCGTGTCGAAAGACGGTGTCGAAGCCATCAAGACCCTCGCCAAAATCCTTGAACAGAACACCGACCTCAACATCCTCGTCGAGGGCCACACCGACAACGCCGCCTACAAAGGCTCGACGGCCGTCAAGGACAACTGGGACCTCAGCGTGATGCGCGCTACCTCGATCGTCAAGCTGCTGCTGCAGCACGGCCCCGCTATCGACCCGGCCCGCATCGAGGCCTGCGGCCACGGCGAGTTTGCCCCCAAGGTGCCCAACGACACGCCCACCAACAAGGCCCTGAACCGCCGCACCGAAATCATCCTCACGCCCAAAATGAGCGATATCCTGAACCTGCTCGGAGAGTAGTTTTGAATAGTGACCAGTGACAAGTGACCAGTGATACGAGAGCGTTCGTGTCACTGGTCACTTTTTACTGGTCACCCGTCACAGGTCACTTACTTGATAGCGAATGGAATCTGCGGCGAAAGGAAATGCGTGTCGCCGAAGATGACTTGACGGTAGACAGGCGTGGCGCTGTGCGCCGCCGAGTCGTTGGCCGGCAGGTTGGAGACGACAAGGTCCACCACGCGACAGGCGCCTTTGTAGCGGCTTTTGTAATACGGCTCGGTGGAATGCGAGATGGTGATGCCCGTCGACGTGGCACTGTGGATGAAATAGAAGCCCTTGTCGTCGACAGAGGTTACGATGCCGACGTGGCCGATGGACTTCGAGCCTCCGCGGCCGCCATAGAACACGAGGTCGCCCTTCTGGATGTCTTCGTTCTTGAGCGACGGACCGGCCTTGTATTGAGGAGCGGCCGAAGGAGCCAGCAGCACACCGAACTTGGAATAGATGAAACGCGTGAACCCCGCGCAGTCGAAGCCTTTGGGCGTCTTGCCGCCCCAGCGGTAAGGGATGCCGATGTATTTCATCGCCTCGTCAATCACCATATCGGCGACCGTGACAGACGGCGACCGAAACAGCATATTCTGCGCCGCCAGAGCCGACGGTGCCAAAAGCAAAAAAGACAACAATATTATTCTATACACTCTATGTTTCATAAGAACATTTCTTATTTAGTGAATTGTGAATAGTGAATAGTGAATTGTGATTAGTGACCTGTGACCTGTGACACGATAGCGTTCGTTTCACTGGTCACAGTTCACAGTTCACAGTTCACTGGTCACAGTTCACAGTTCACTGGTCACTTATTTGGATTGCAAAATTACAAAGAAAATGCAACCCTGACAAACCACAACGAAAGTTTTAGTTTTTTTTAAGAAAGCCACTTCTCCCCTTTTTGATGATTTACAGGGGTTTCTGGTTTCTTTTCCGAGAAAACGTCGAGCGCGACGACTACGGCTGTCAGACCCCAGAAAGGCACCGACAGTTTGTCGGTATCGAGGAAATTGTTGAAAATGCCGTGTATGTAATAGGTCAGCAGGCTGAGGGTAGCCGCCAGGGCCAGGCGGGCAACTTCGGGGTTGGCGGCCGTGCGATAGACGCGCACACCGGTGACAAAGGTGGCAAGGAAAATGCAGAGTATCAGCGCTGCGCCCGGGATGCCCTGCTCGGTGAGCGGTCCGATGTATTCGCTGTGGGCGTTGCCGCGGTTGCCGGAATTGGTGCTGATGACCGACAGCTGGTAGCTCCGCTGATAGCCGGCATAGAGGAACTGGTAGGTTCCGGGGCCGCAACCCAGCAAGGGGCGTTCCTTGAACATACGCATCGCCGAGGCCCAGCGGTTGAGGCGCTCAAGGTTGGAAGCGTCGGTCGAGATGTTCGAGATGGACTTGACCTGGCCCGAAAGGTCGTAGGACGAGTCCTGCTTGTTCTTGCCAAGCTTGTAGAGCACATCGCTCTGATAGACAAAAAAGAGCGATGCGCCAAGCGCAAAGAACAGGACCATCCAGCGCACCTTCATCCCCATACGTATGGCGAAATAGACGCCGACGGCTCCGAGCACGCTGATCCAGGCGGCACGCGAATAGGAGAAAAAGAGACCCACCATCAGCAGGCCGAAAGCGGCTGCAAGCACGGGGCGCAGCCACAGCTGCCCACCACGGCCGACGGCTTCGGTCCTGAAAGCGTAGTGGAAGAAAACGGGCACAAAAAGCGCTATGACACAGCCGTAGGCCGTGTGGTCGTTGTAGAAAGGCCGCATCACGCGGTGCAGGGTCTGCAGGTCGTGGAAGTTGCCAAGTGTCTTGGCAGTCGAAATGACTATCACGGCAACCAGCGAGAGGCCATAGCAGAAGACGAACTGGCGTATGCGGCTGCGGTCGCGAAAAATCTGGGAAGCGGCAAAGAAAAAGGGAATTACAAACCAAAGCCGCGCCGCGAAATACTTGAACGAGACTTCGGGCATCTGCGACGTGGAGGAGGTGAAGAGCATCCACAGCAGCATAGCCAAGACGGCGACGGTCACGGGATGGCGAAGGATGCGGACATCATAGCTGCGCTCGACCAGCACCCTGAAGATGAACATCACTGAGAAGAGTATCATCATCGGTTCGACAGGCATCGAGAGTTCCATTCCCGGCATCAGGGCAAAGTCGATGGCAAACGGCGTAAGCAGGGCGGTGACAAGCAGGCCGGTTTCGAACTTGAGGATGAAAAGGACAGCGACAAGGCCGGCCAGCGGCAAGAGAAAAAGCCAGTAGATGTCGCGCGAAAGCAGGAAGAAATTGAGCGTAAGGAATGCCGCCGTGACAAGCACGGCGACAATAATTGCACTGTTTTTCTTCAGCCAAGGCATATGTGCTATTGCGTTAGTGTGTTATTGCGTTAGTGCGTTATTGTGTTAGTGCGTTATTGTGTTAGTGCGTTAGTGTGAATTGTTCGATTTCGTTTCACTATTCACAGGTCACTGGTCACTATTCACAGGTCACTCTTCTTCCTTTTTGAACCTGTCGACTACAAGAAGTGCAAGAATTAGGAACGCCAATGTGCCAAAGGTGCCAAGCAGGACGATGACGGCGCGCTTGGGATAGGCTTTTTTGTCGGCGGGGGTTGCCTTGTCGAGCCAGAACTTATAGCTGACAGGACGGGCCATATCGACCTTGGTCTGCGACATACGCGTCTGCAGTTCGGCAAGTTCTTGGGTCTTGTCGCTTATGAGTTCGGAGACGCCGAAGCGGTTCCTGTCCTTGCGCAACGTGTCCTCGAGCGAACGGATGTCGGCTTCGAGCTCGGCGCAGACGTCCTGCATAATATGGTACGCGTCGCGCGAACGGTCCTGATGGATGCGGCCGGTCAGGGTGTCATAGTTGGAAGCCATAAAGTTGGCAATGTCGGCGGCCCACTGCGGGTCGACATCGAGGACGGAAATCTCGACACCAAGATATTCGGTACGCTTCACGCTGACATTGCTGCGATAGGCCTCGTGGAGTTTGAAATACTTATGGGGATCTTCGGTGCTTATGCCGTAATGCTCCATCATTTTGAAGTGGCTGCACACATCGTCCTCCATCGACTGCGACAGAAGTATCTGTATGGCGTATTCGCAGTCGCGCTCGATGCCATAGTCCATAAAGTCAAGACTGTAGCGCTCGGCAAGGATGGCCTTCGACAGGCGGTTGGAGTTGGTCGGGAAAAGGATTGCCGACGACTTGAATCGAGGTGTGACAAGCAGCGAAGCAACAATGGAAACGGCAAAAGCAACGACGAATACGGCCGTCAGCAGTTTCCAGTGTCTTTTGAAAAAGTTCATTGTGTTCTTGAACTCATAGTTGTTGCCAAAATCGTTCATAAGGTTATTGTGTTAGAGTGTTAGAGTGTTATTGCGTTATTGTGTTAGTTGTTTACCAGTTCATTGGTTCAGGTTCTGTCTTGTATTCCAGGCCTTTTTCGGGACGGCGGCAGTTGCTCATATTGCTCTGTATGCTGTCAATCTGAGCCTGCGTGAGGGGGATGCCATCGTCTTCGATGAAGCGTTTTTTCCAATAGGGGAACGCCGACGCGAGGTCGCCGGAATAGTAGAAGTCGAAGCCTATAGCTCCGAAGGTGTAGAGATGCCCGTTGACGCTGATGTGCGAGCCTCCGCAACGCGGCGCACCGTGCGGATGCGACTGGGCGAAACCGACGTTGAACAAGGTGCAGAGGATGTCGGGACGGTCCGAAATGTCGAAACCGGCGCGGCGCCACTGCAGCATTGTCTGGTGCAGTATGCAGCCTGTATAGATATAGGAATAGAGGTGGTTGCGATAGTCGACCAGGCGGTTGTAGCGTTCCATCTCGTGATTGTCGGTGGCAAAGTCCAGAATGTTCTCGTAGTGTTTGCCCATATAGAACTCGGAAGCCGTGTCTTTCAGGTGTGCCTCGACTGCCTTGGCTGTATGTTCCTTTATGCCGTTGACGCCATAAGAGAACTGCGACTGGACCGAAAGCATCTTGACCGGGCCAAGGTATTTCTTGACCATCTCGCGGTTGCTGTTGAAGAGACGTATCTGCTCGCCGACAAGGCAGGCAACAATCAGTCTCGGCTCGACGCCCGTGAGACGGCCGGCTTCGATAAGCAGCGCACTGTCTTTCATTATCGACGGCTTCAGCATCTCCCACTCTGTCGTTGCCATCCAGGGGATGACCGTGGGCGACTGCATAGCGGGACGGCTGTCGTACACTTTTTTGAGCTGTGCCAAAAACTGGTTGTAGGCATCGCTGCTGTCGGTGTAGAGCGACGCTGCCGATATCATACGGTCTACGACCAGCGGGTTGTCGCTCTGCTCTGCCGCCTCGAGCATAAGGTGCGCATTCTCGGGATAGAATTTGCCGAAAGCGGCCAGTTTAAGGTACTGTTCAAGCCAAATGGCATTTCTTTGCTGTGGCGTCAGTTCGGCATCCTTTGCCTGTTCGAGCTCGGCGACGCTCATCAAGTAACGATAGTTTTCGTCCACGCCACCCTTGTTGTTGGTCAGACCGAGCTTGAAAACGGCCCAGGCGGCAATGATTCCAAAACCGGCAAGGGCAAACGCATATACAACAATGTTGAATATGCGTCGGCCCAGTGGCGGTTTGATAGTTTGTTTCGATTCAGGGTTCTGCATTTTATATTTGCGCAGATAAAATAGTTTATGTTTTTCAGCAAAGGAGAGGTGTGGCTGCTGGGATGCAGGCCAGGTCGCGAAGGAATTCCACCTTCTCGAAAAGGGTGACGTCCATAACGACAAACACTATGGCACCGGCGATGTAGCCCGCAAAGGCCAGAAGGGTGATTTTCTTCAGATACCAGATGAAGTCGATTTTCTCCATACCCATCACGGCAACGCCAGCGGCCGAGCCGATGATAAGAAGGCTTCCGCCCGTACCGGCACAGTAGGCCAGGAACTCCCAGAAGGGATGGTTCACGCCGAAAATGACATCCGGCCCAACGTGGGGATACATACCCTGAACGGCGGCAACCAGCGGCACATTGTCGACAATCGACGACAGAACGCCGATAATCAGGTCGATTACAAAGAATCCGACAGGCTCCTCACCTACGTGCATTCCCAAGAAAGCATCGTTCAGTCCTTGCGCCAGACCGCCAAGGATACCAGCCACCTTGAGGCAGGCGACTGCCATCAGGATACCGAGGAAGAAAAGGATGGTAGGCACGTCGACGTGTTCGAGAGTGCTGACTGCTGTTGGTAGTTTGGTATCGTCCTTCGAATATTTGCGGCTCAGAATCTCGGTTGTAATCCAAAGCACCGACAGGCCGAGCAGCATTCCGAGATAGGGCGGCAAGTGGGTGATAGTCTTGAAGATGGGCACGAAGATGAGAGCGCATACACCCATAATCAGGACAATCATACGTAAACGATGTGGAACCTGGAAGCCCTCGTTGTCGGTTTCGGGACGCTGTATGTCGCCCTTCAACGTGCGGCCTATCAGCCACACCGGAACAGCCATACATACGAGGCTGGCGACGAGCGTTTTGACGATGATGTTGACTGTGGTAACTTCGCCCTTAATCCAAAGCATAATGGTCGTAACGTCGCCGATGGGGCTCCAAGCGCCGCCGGCATTGGCTGCCAGAATGACCATACCGGCATAGAGCCAGCGTTCTTTCTGGTCGGCAATGAGTTTGCGCAACAGAGCGACCATCACGATAGCGGTGGTCATATTGTCGAGCAGAGCCGACAGGAAGAATGTCAGAATGGAGATGATCCAAAGCAGACGTTTCTTGTCGGTCGTCTTGATTTTGTCGGTAATGATACTGAAACCCTGATAGTCTTCTATCAAAGTAACAATCGTCATTGCTCCAAGCAGGAAGAAGACGATTTCGGCCGTTTCACCAAGATTCTCGATCAGGTTGGTGGTGACGAACTGGCGGTAGGTCTCGATGTCCACGCCCGAAGCCAGATTAAACGCATTGTAGATGGCCCAGGTCAAGACACCCAAGAGGAGTGCTGTGGCCGTTTTGTTGACTTTCAGCGGATGCTCAAGCGCGATGCAGGCATATCCGATGATAAATACTGTTACAAGTGTTACAACCATTTTATCAAATTTTATATTGTTTGTTTTTTATTTGCGACGTTGTTGCTGTTTCTGCATTTCCTCGCTCATACGCTGCATCTCTTCCAGACGCTGCTGGAACTTCGATTTCTTCTGCGACTTGCCCTTGCCTGCGGCTTCAGCCTTGGCGATACGCTTGCGCACCTTGTCCTCGGTAATGACAGCACGGATGATGAACATAGTCAGCATCGAGAGCAGCAGGTTGAAGAAATAATATATGTTCAGAGCTGCCGACTGGCTGTTGAAGATGAACAGCATCATAAAAGGCATAAAATACATCATAAACTTCATACCCGGCATCGAAACCTGGCCTTGCTGTTGCTTCATTGTATAGACAGTGTAGAAAAACTGCATAGCGAACATCAGCAGGCAGAACAGGCTTATGTGGTCGCCATAGAGCGGAATGTTGAACGGCAAATCGAGAATGGAGTCATAGCTCGAAAGGTCATTGCACCACAGGAAAGGCTTCTGGCGCAGCTCGATCGAGGCAGGATAGAAGCGGAACATAGCATAGATGATGGGCAACTGGATCAGCAGCGGCAGGCAGCCGGCCATAGGATTGATACCGGCCTTGCGCTGCAACTGGGTCATAGCCTGCTGCTTCTGCATCGCCTGTTCCTGCTTGGGGAACTTCTTGTTGATGGCATCCATCTCCGGTTTCAGATGACGCATAACGGCACCCGTCTTGTAGCTGTTCCACATCAGGGGGGTGATGACTATCTTGAGCAGAATAGTCAAAATGATAATTATGATACCGTAGTTCAAGCCAAAGCCCTCCAAAAAGTTGAAGACCGGAATGATGGCAAAACGGCTGACCCACTGCGTCAGGAAGAATCCCCAACCCAGCGGCAGGATGCGCTCGAAACCATCGTTCATTTCTCGCAGCAGACGGTACTTGTTGGGGCCAAAGTACATACGCATATCCATAGCATAATTGTCTGCCATAGCGTCATAGTCCACACCCAGCGAACTGCTCATATCGCACAGGTAGCTGTCGTCGTCCTTGCTGCGGTCGGTGCTGACTTTCAGCTGCTGAGCGTTGCGGAACCCATTCTCCGACATCAGTATGGCGCAGAAAAACTGCTGCTTGTAAGCCACCCAGTCGATGGGCGTCGTTATCTGCTTCTCATCGTCGCGGCCGTCCTTCAGGCTACTGGGATTGTCGCCACTGTTCTTATAGAAAAGCGTGGTGTAGAAACGCTCACTGTCCTTGTTGCGATTGGCGTTGCGGCCTTTCTGGCTGCGGTCGAACTGCTCCTGGCGATTCATCGAGTTCTGCCAGTTCAGCGTCAGGTTGGGCGTCACGCTCAAATAATTCTTGATATTGTGGAAGTTGACATCAAAATCAACCTCATAGCTGTCGTCATAGAAAACATAGCGGAACTCCAGATAGGCATTCTCGTCTATCGGCAACGAATCGGCCTGACGCACAAAAGCCCTGAAGCTCACCGTCAGCGAGTCGCCCTCTGGCACCTCCACAAAACTGTCACTCGTCAGCCGCTCGCCGTCCACGTATGTGGCGAAAGGTATCAGCTTGGTGTTGATCACGTCATTGCGCGAGTCGACAAAGACGAGGTCCAAATTGTTGGCATTAGGTGTAATTATTTCAAGCGGACCGTCGCCGAAAGTCTTGAAATCCTCCAGCACAACCTTCTGCACCGAAGCGCCCATACTGCGCAAGTCGGTGGTCATCACCTTGTTGCTGACTGTCACATTGAGGCGGTGGTTGCCGCTGTTGGGATCAAACTGGCCCAGATTGACTTTCATAGCGGCTGCAAGGGCGGCACCCGTGCTGTCATTCATTGCCGAATCAGACATAGCCAGCTGATACAGCGAATCCTGCAGATGCTTTTGCTCGGCTTCGGCACGCGCCATTGAGTCGGCACGCATCCGCTCGGCATACATTATCGAATCCTGACGGCGACGGGCAGCAATTTCCTCGTCGCTGGGCTTAATCCAGAACATATAGCCCAGGAAAATCAGGAAAATGAGCACCAGTCCAATGATTGATTTTTTATCCATATACAGTCTATAATATTGGAATACTGTTAATTATTATATTTCTTTTACACTTGCTTTGAAACTGCAAATGTACGTAAATTTTATTGAATAAAATATAAAAAGTTAATATCTGGCAAAATTAATGGAAAACCCCGATTTGTTACCGTTGCAAATCGAAGAGATTGAGCGTTGTTTAAACCCCAAAATCCGACCTGCATTCCGCATTCGGAATGAAACACAATAATTGAAGAGGAAACACTTCAGCGAATCAGCAGGACTGTCCCTTTTTTATGATGCTTGTCTTTCGGATTTGCCTTCCTGACATAATCGACAAGATACACATAAGTCCCAACAGGACAAGGCTTTCCGTTACAACTGCCGTCCCACTCCTGCGTCAGTCCGTCAAAATCGACAACTTTCAGGCCCCAGCGGTTAAAGATATACACCCTGGCCGAAAGCAGGTCATAGCCAAAGATACGGAACCTGTTGTTCGAACTTTCGTCAGGCGTGAAAGCATTGGGTACCCACAAGGCAAAACTGTCGACGACCGGAACCTCGGGGCGCTGCATCACTGTAACGTTCAAATGCACAATGCTGTCGCATCCATACTTGGTCTGCAGCATCACCGTGCCCGATGTGACGCTGTCGCCATAGGTGTTGCCATCTATCCAAACAAGGCTATCGCCCTCAAAGACATTGACATTCAGCGTTGTTTCAAACGAGCGGTTCACCTTTATCGTTGTCACAATCGTACTGTCGCAACCGAAAACCGACACATACGTCGAAGTGTCGACAGCATCGTTGAAATAGATTATATCCTTGAACGTCAAGCTGTCGCAAGCCGTACTGTCTTGCGCCGCAAAATAAGGCGCGTGAACCATAACGTATGTGCCCACGGTGACCACAAGCGACGTGTCGGAAGCATCAAAACAGTCGGTTCCAGACCGTTTCAATGTCACTTCAGCATAGTAAAGGCCCGCTGATTCATAATAATGCAAGACATCGTTTTCATTGGACGTGTTGCCGTCGCCGAAATCCCAGCCTATCGAGTCAAAGCCCGTATTGCTTCCCGCCCTGAACAGCGCGCTGTCGCCCAGACAGATATGAGTAGTATCCCTGACCGTAAGATTAATCCTGTCATTGACCGACATCCATATTGTCTGTATGCGCGCCGAAAATCCCACCGAATACCCGAAACTTTCATTCAGGCCCACGCCATACGAGCGGGCGACAAATCCCGTAGTCCCCAAACTTTGGAGCCTGTGACTGCCTGCAGTCGACGAAACAATGGCATACGAATATTCAGGATTTCCTTCGACCACCTGAAAATTGTCGCCTATAGACTCACCGTCCAGATAGATATTCCGCACATTGTCTGTCCGAGCACACACATTGACGAAAAAAAACGATGTCAGCTGGCCTGTATGGTCATAGTTGACAAAAACCACATCGTTCAGCTGCTGCTCTATGGGAGCCTCGAAGACCATCGACGGGTCGCCGTGCGGAATAGTGGCATTCTTGCTGACCATATATGAATAGACGCAAATAGGCTTTGAACTCTTCAGCGACGCCGTCGGACGTGCGACATTAAGCGTGAAAATATAGTTTTCGCCGGCATTGATAGTGTCGACGACATTCCCATCAATGCTAATCTCGCAGTCGTTCTGCAGCGCCGTGCACTTCACGCGGTCGCCGTCGTGATAGCCCGACCGGGTCAGGATGAACTCCTTGCCCCAGTAGGCCGTAGGCACGGCCTGCTCATACAGCCTGTCGCCATACGCTGCCGTCGACGGTATGCGCACATTGACATTGCCGCCAAGCACAGCGATTGGCTTGCAGTTGCGCGCCTTTATGGTGGTGCCGCTGAAATCCTGGCCGTCATCCCTGCTCTTGAACAGCATACACTGCCCTCGCTGCAGCGTGATGGTAAACGGATTGCCCTGAGAAACACCGTTTAAACACGATGCCGTAGGATTAATGTCGACAACGGTATTGTTCTGCACCGCCAAAACCAGGAACTGCGCCGGCCAGTAATAATGGTCGCTCTCCCAAGTCTGAACCATATACTCGTCGCGAAGCACCGCCGTCGGCAAGACAAACGACGCATCGAACGATGCCGGATAGAAATTGCTCGTATACACCGACACCGTATCGGTCGTAGTAAGGTGAAACGATTTATTGCTCAACATAGCAGACTCCGTGTTCTCCGAGTACAGTTCCGACAGGTCGATTGTTGTGCTTCCGTGGGCCGGGACCTCAAAATTCCATTGCCGTCCGTCGGTCTGCCTGACAAGTGTTCCCGAACAGGTCCGCGAGCCCGTCACCGTCACCGACAGCGTGCCATCCTGCCCATAAGCGCCACCGACAAATGCAAACCAGAAATCAGTGCCCATAGTGGTCAATGCCTGTCCCGATACGCTGCCCGACAAAAGCAGCATACAAATCAGAAACAGGTATATCCTTCTGGTTTTCATCACTTAAACGGTATTCACAACATAGGCTATCAAAATGCAAATATACAAAAAAATTGTGAATAGTGAATTGTGAATAGTGAATAGTGAATAGTGATTAGTGAATAGTGATTAGTGACCAGTGACCCGTGATACGAACACGCTCGTTTCACAGGTCACAGGTCACAGGTCACTCACAGTGAAACGAGCGTGTTCGTGTCACTGGTCACAGGTCACAGGTCACTTATCACAGGTCACAGGCCACAGGCCACAGGTCACTCGACCGATTAAAGTCCTGCCGAATAGTATTGTATCTGCTCGGCAATCTTGTCGAGGGCCGGACGCAGCTTAGGCTTGAGCATCATCGTCATCATCGGGTTGCCGCCTTCCACTTCGGCACGCACAACCACGCGGCATTCGCTCTCGCTCACCGAGGTGATGCCCATCACAAAGCGGAACGGCAACGGCGACGCGCTGCCCGCTGCCGGGGCAATGGCGACGGTGGTGTAAGGATTGCGCTCGGCATACTGGAGCGTAAGCTGCACAAAGCCAGCCACCTTGAACGAGCAGGTATTGCCGTCGGTCTGGAAATCCTCGACCTGCGGGGGCAGCATTTTCTGGAAGTTGCGGAAATCGCAAGCAAAATTATACAGTCTCTCGGCACTGCATTGTGCCGTAACGGTTTTCGATTCAGCAGTCATAACTTATAATTGATGTTGCGGCAGACAATGCTCCCGCATAAGGGCAATCTGAAATTCAAGGCATCCGCGGTCATTCGCCGTGATCCTTCGACCATTGCTCAGGGTTCTCGCGCCAGGTCTTGAGCGACTCCAGGTCCTTCTCCATAATGTACTCCTGCTCGCAGGCCACCTTGACAAGGGCGTCGTAGTTGGTCAGCGTGCGCAGCTCCACATTGGCATCGGCAAAATTCTTGGCAGCCACATCGAGGCCATAGGTGAAAATGGCCACCATACCCTTGACGATGCAGCCCTTGTCGCGCAAGGCGTGGACGGCGATGAGCGAGCTTTTGCCTGTCGAAACAAGGTCCTCGACCACAACGACCGTCTGGCCGCTATGTATCTCGCCCTCAATCTGGTTGGTAAGGCCGTGCTTCTTCTCTTCCGAGCGCACATAGACGAACGGCTTGCCGAGTTCCTGAGCCACAAGTGCACCCTGGGCTATGCCGCCCGTGGCGACGCCGGCAATGACATCGACATCACCGAAATATTCGTTGATGGCGTCGACAAAGCGCTGGCGGATATAGGTCCGGATTTCGGGATAGGAGAGCGTGACGCGGTTGTCGCAGTAGATAGGCGACTTGCGTCCCGATGCCCACGTGAAAGGATTGTCATTGTTCAGTTTCACAGCTTTCACTTGAAGCAGGAAAGCACTTGTTTGTTCGGCAGTTTCGTTCATTTTTCTCTCTTATTCTTTTGGTATTTGAAGTTGCAAAAGTACTACTTTTTGCAATAATAGAAGTTTATTTTTTTAACATTTTATCAACCGTCGGCCCTAACCAGCGGCTCGTCAGGCACTTGAGTGTTGATGATTTGCATCGTGGCATAGCTCGTCGCCAGGCTGTCGCGCCACTGTCCGTAGGGCAGCCAGCAGAGGCTGGTGATGCCCTCGTCGGTCTGCGGCACCAGGTGGCTGGTTTCCAGCGCCCTCATCGCGTACCAGGCGGTGTGCTTGAAGTGCCAGCCGCCATAGAGGTCGTAGATATGATACGTCTTGAGCAGCAGCGGCCCCAGCACCAGGTCGCAAAGGCCTGTCTCCTCATTCGTTTCGCGCAGCGCGGCGCAGGCCAGGGTCTCCCCTGCCTCGACCTTGCCCTTGGGCAGGTCGCTGCGCCCGTTGCGCACCATCAGCAGACGGTGCCCCGCACCGTCCTCGACGATGCCGCCGGCCGCCCGGACGCCGATATAGTTGGCCCGCAGGTGGGCCACCAGCCGCCTGGCATCGCTGCAACGCACGGCGACATCGCGCCCCTCCTCGGTCAATCGTTTGAAACACAGGTTCCAGTCGCTGTCGTCCATCAGCACGGCGCCTTCGGGAACCGCCCCGTCGGCAGGCAGGACGAAGAGACGGTTATATTGGAAATTTATAATCATACGTGTAAGTTTTTTAAAAGGGAGTAAAAGTGGAAGTTAAAAAGAGAGTTAAAAAGGGAGTTAAAATGGAAGTTAAAATGGAAGTTAAAATGGAAGTTAAAGGGGACGTTAGAGTTAGAGTTGGGTTAGAGTTGAGTTAGAGTTGAGTTGAGTTGAAGAAGTTAATGGACAATGGCGTCCGGCAGGGGCAATCGGTTCCTTGGCGGGCACATTTGCGACGCGGACGCTGGAAAACGGTGCAAAAATAGCAATTTTCCGCCAAACAGAAAAAACCAATTCCCAAAAGCCCGAAATCCGACCCCAAAATCATCGTCAAAAAAGGGGCCGAAAAAGGCGAAAATCCTTTTAACATTTAAGTTAAAAACAGTTAAAATCAGGCCAAATTTTAACAAATCATAAAATACTGATTTCCAAGGGTCAAATACCTACCAAAGTTCACCCAAACTCCTACCTGATTCTTACCAAATTTTAAGTTAATGGGCTTTGACCGGATTATAGTCTGGATTTGGTGTTTTTTTCGGCCTGAAAAGGTGCGCCGCAGAGGGGCTTCGAAGGGTACGAAACGGACGGAAAAAATCCTGTTTTTGAAAAAATGTGTAAATTTGCATCCGCAATTTTCGCGGTTCCCGAAGCGGAACGAAGGATTAACAAGAAGTTCAAATGCACGACAAATACTATGATATTGCCCTGACGATGCTGCCCGGCATCGGATGCCGTTCGGCGCGGCAGCTGCTCGAAATTGTGCCTTCGGCCGAGGCTCTTTTCAATATGCAGGTCGCCGAGCTGCGCCACATTTTCGGCCAGCGCACCGAAATCGTCAAGGCCATCCGCGAGCGCAGCGTCTTTGCGGCCGTCGACAAGGAGTTGGCTTTTGTCGAAAAGAACAGGATTTGCGTGCTTGGCTACAGGGACGAGGCGTTTCCGCAGCGGCTCAACCTGCCGGGATGCGTCGATGCGCCGACGGTGGTCTATGCCCTTGGCAACGCCGACCTCAACCCGCAGCGCGCCGTGAGCATAGTGGGCACCCGCAAGGCCACGCCGCAGGGCATCGAGCTGACGCACAGGCTTGTGGACGGCCTGCGCGGCGAGGGCATCACGGTGGTCAGCGGCCTGGCGCTGGGCATCGACGCGGCGTCGCACGAGGCCGCGCTGGCAAACAGCCTGCCGACAATCGGCGTGCTGGCCCACGGCCTGAACCATCTGTATCCGCCCCAGAACCGCAATCTGGCCAAGCAGATGATTGCCCAGGGCGGCGCCCTGCTGACCGAAATACGCAGCGACACGCGCATCACGCCCAGTATGTTTCCGGCCCGCAACCGCATCATCGCCGGCCTGACCGACGCCACCGTCGTCGTCGAGGCCTCGAAAACCGGCGGAGCCCTGATAACGGCCAACATAGCAAACAGTTACAACCGCGACCTCTTTGCCTTTCCAGGCCGCATCGGCGACAAATACTCGGAAGGGTGCAACGCCATCATCGCCGCCTGCAAGGCCCTGCTGATACGCAATGCCGACGACCTGATGCTGAATATGGGATGGGAGCGCACCAGCAAGCCAGAGGGAGTGCAAACCACTATGTTTCCGATACTTAAAGGCGACGAGCAGACCGTCTACGACATTCTTTCGCAACAGCAGGAAATCTCGGCCGACGAAATTCACAATTTTTGCGACCTGACGTTGCCCAAAATTGCCGCCGCACTGCTCGGTCTGGAGCTGAAAAACCTTTGCCGATGCCTTCCCGGCAAAAGATACAAACTGCTATAATTCAGCAAAAAAAATATTTTGTTGATATTTTTTTTGAAAAAATAGTGCTATATTTTTAAGAATATATGTAAATTTGCATCCGTTTTTGCCGTGTGCACAACGTGCCGCCACGGCAGGCAAGGAACACTGCAACAAGATAAAAATGAATAATATAGATACACAATATGGAATCTAATTGCAAAGGAAAAATCTCACAGATCATCGGCGCTGTCATCGATGTGACATTCGACGCCGACGTAACGCTCCCCGACATCTACGACGCTCTCAGCGTGAAGCGTCCCGACGGTGCCGAAATCATTCTTGAATGCCAGCAGGATATCGGCGAAAACACGATGCGCACCATCGCTATGGACAGCACCGACGGCCTGCAGCGCGGTATGGAGGTTGTGGCCCTTGGCGGCCCCATCTCGATGCCCGTGGGCGAGAACATCAACGGCCGCCTGTTCAATGTGATAGGCCAGGCCATCGACGGTATGCCCGACCCCGTGTGCGAAAAGAAGTACGGCATCCACCGCGAGCCGCCCAAATTCGAAAACCTTTCCACCAATCAGGAAATCCTCTACACCGGCATCAAGGTCATTGACCTTATCCAGCCGTTCCTCAAGGGTGGCAAAATCGGCCTCTTCGGCGGCGCTGGTGTCGGCAAGACCGTTCTTATCCAGGAACTTATCAACAACATTGCGAAGAAATACAGCGGTATGTCGGTCTTCACCGGCGTCGGCGAGCGCACCCGCGAGGGCAACGACCTGCTGCGCGAAATGATTGAGGCCGGCGTTATCAAGTACGGCGAAGCTTTCCAGAAAAGTATGGAAGAAGGCAGCTGGGACCTTTCGAAGGTCGACAAGGAGGCTGTGAAGGACTCGAAATGCACGATGGTCTTCGGCCAGATGAATGAGACGCCCGGCGCCCGCGCCCGCGTGGCCCTGTCAGGTCTGACCCTGGCCGAGTACTACCGCGACGGCGACGAGAAAACCGGCGGCCGCGACATTCTGCTCTTCATCGACAACATCTTCCGCTTCACGCAGGCCGGCTCAGAGGTTTCGGCCCTGCTGGGACGTATGCCTTCGGCTGTGGGCTACCAGCCCACGCTGGCCACCGAGATGGGTATGATGCAGGAGCGCATCACCTCGACCAAGCGCGGCTCGATCACGTCGGTCCAGGCCGTGTATGTGCCTGCCGACGACCTTACCGACCCGGCTCCGGCCACGACCTTCGCCCACCTCGACGCCCAGACCGTGCTGAGCCGCAAGATTTCGGAGCTCGGCATCTACCCTGCCGTCGACCCGCTGGATTCCACCTCGCGCATCCTCTCGCCCGACGTAGTAGGCGAAGAGCACTACAACACGGCACAGAAAGTCAAGCAGATACTGCAACGCTACAACGAGCTGCAGGACATCATCGCCATCCTCGGTATGGAGGAGCTGGGCGAGGCCGACAAGCTGGTTGTCAGCCGTGCGCGCCGCGTGCAGCGCTTCCTGTCGCAGCCCTTCTTCGTCGCCGAGGCGTTCACGGGTCTGCAGGGCAAGTTCGTCAATATCGACGACACCATCAAGGGCTTCAATATGATCCTGAACGGCGACGTCGACTACCTGCCCGAGCAGGCATTCCTGCTGGTTGGCACCATTGAGGAGGCCATCGAGAAGGGCGAAAAGATTCTGGCCGAGACGAAATAGCCCCTTCATCCCCTATCACCCTTCAACCTTAAAGAAATGAACGTAAAGATAATAAAACCCGACACGACTCTCTATGAAGGAACGGCGACGCTTGTCCAGCTGCCCGGCACGGGCGGCCTCTTCGAGATTTTGGAGAACCACGCCCCCATCATTTCAAGCCTTGCCGAAGGCAGAATCAGACTGCAGGCGGAAGGCGCGGAAGAGAAAGTGTTCGACATCAAGGCGGGAGTCGTGAAAGGCCAAAAGAACGACATCCTTATTCTGGTACAATAGAATCATTAGAATAAGAAGGCTCCGAATATTCGGGGCCTTCTTCTGAAAAAGACCGTTAACCCGCACAAAACAAATAATCAATTTAAATAATAAACTTAACAACAACATCTATGAAGAAATTTTTAGCGACATTGGCTGCTCTCGCCTTGCCTGCACTGAGTTTTGCAAGCGAGGCAGACCTTATGATGCCTGAAGGATTCAGCTCGAATCCCGACACTAAAATCCTTTACTGGGGATTCCTCATCGTTGCACTGGGACTGCTGTTTGGTTTCTGGCAGTTCAGCAAAGTGCGCAACCTGAAGGCCCACAAATCTATGCTCGAAATCGGCAACGTGATTTTCAAGACCTGCTCGACCTACCTGAAGCAGCAGGGCAAGTTCCTCATCATTCTTTTCCTCTTCATCGGCGCTGCCATAGCACTCTATTTCGGTGTGCTCAGCGATATGAAGATTGGCGGTGTGTGCCTCGTGCTGGCGTGGACCATCATCGGTATCCTTGGCAGCTACGGCGTGGCCTGGTTCGGCGTGCGTATGAACACGCTGGCCAACGCCCGTATGGCTTTTGCCTCGCTGCGCCGCCGTCCCCTCGACCTGCTCAACATCCCGCTGCGTGCCGGTATGAGCATCGGCATCGTGCTGATCTGCGTCGAGCTTGTGCTGATGCTCGTCATCCTGCTGTGTATGCCCGAAAACCTGGCTGGCAGCTGCTTTATGGGCTTCGCCATCGGTGAAAGCCTCGGCGCTTCGGCCCTGCGTATTGCCGGCGGTATCTTCACCAAGATTGCCGACATCGGAAGCGACCTGATGAAGGTGGTCTTCAAGATTGGCGAGGACGACCCGCGCAACCCCGGCGTCATTGCCGACTGCACCGGCGACAATGCCGGCGACAGCATCGGACCCACCGCCGACGGTTTCGAGACCTACGGCGTCACCGGCGTGGCCCTTGTGTCGTTCATCCTGCTTGCCGTCCCCGACCCCTCCATCCAGGTCAAACTGCTGGTGTGGATTTTCGTTATGCGTATCCTCGGTATCGTGGCTTCGGTCCTGGCCTACTACATCAACGGCGCCATCGCCAAAGCCCGCTATGCCAAAGCCGACGACATCGACTTCGAAAAGCCGCTGACATCGCTTGTTTGGATTACCTCCATCCTCTCCATCTGCGGCACCTTCCTGGCCAGCTACTTCATCCTGAAGGACGTCACCATCGTCGACAACCTCTGGCTTGCACTCTCCATCATCATCAGCTGCGGCACACTTGGTGCAGCTCTCATCCCCGAGTTCACCAAACTCTTCACCTCGCCCACGTCGGGCCACGTCGGTGAAGTGGTCGAGGCTTCGAAACAGGGCGGTGCTTCGCTCAACATCCTCAGCGGCATCGTGGCCGGCAACTTCGGCGCTTTCTGGACAGGCATCGTCTTCTTCGTGCTGATGCTCATTGCCTATATGGCCGCCACCGGTTTCGGCATCGGTCCCGTCTTCGGACCTTATTTCACCATTTTCGCCTTCGGCCTTGTGGCCTTCGGTATGCTGGGTATGGGTCCTGTGACCATCGCCGTCGACAGCTACGGCCCCGTTACCGACAACGCCCAGTCGGTCTATGAACTTTCGCTGATCGAGGACGACATCGAGAAGACAACCAAGGAGGTGGAAAGCGAATTCGGCTTCACGCCCGACTTTGAGAAAGCCAAGTACTACCTCGAAGCCAACGACGGCGCTGGCAACACCTTCAAAGCCACTGCCAAGCCCGTCCTTATCGGTACCGCCGTTGTGGGTGCAACCACGATGATCTTCTCGCTCATCCTTATGATCCAGAAGGCCCTCGGCATCGAGCCCGCCAGCATCCTCAACCTGCTCAACCCCTACAGCATCCTCGGCTTCATCCTTGGCGGCTGCGTCATCTACTGGTTCACAGGCGCTTCGATGCAGGCTGTCACCACCGGCGCCAACCGTGCCGTCGAGTTCATCAAGAACAACATCAAGCTCGACCCCAACGCCCCCAAGAAGGCCGACACCGAAAAGAGCCAGGAAGTGGTGAAAATCTGCACCAACTACGCCCAGAAAGGTATGATCAACATCTTCATTGCCATCTTCTGTTTCGCACTCGGCTTCGCCTGCATCAGCTCGCCCGCCAGCATCGGTGGCGAGAACGCCGTATGCCTCTTCGTCAGCTACCTCATTTCCATCGCCGTCTTCGGCTTGTTCCAGGCTGTCTATATGGCCAATGCCGGCGGCGCTTGGGATAACGCCAAGAAGGTTGTCGAGGTCGACCTCAAGCAGAAAGGTACCGCCCTGCACGACGCCAGCGTCGTTGGCGACACCGTCGGCGACCCCTTCAAGGACACCAGCTCGGTGGCCCTCAACCCCATCATCAAGTTCACCACCCTCTTCGGCGTACTTGCTATGGAGATTGCCATCGCGCCCAAGTTCCAGGCTGCAGCCCCGTGGCTCGGCATCGCATTCATTGTCATCGCTCTCTATTTCGTCTACCGCTCGTTCTACAAGATGAGAATCAAGAGCTGAAACAAGTCTGCAGACTAAAAAAGGTCGGCGCACGATGCGCCGACCTTTTTTTTGTCACAAACGAGGAAAACGAAACACTATTTACTCGCTTAATTCCAAAGAATCAAATAATTTGATTATATTTGCATTTGCATTCAGAAACAGCGCAAACGCATTCGCAACTGTGCCACAGCCAAATACGCCATACGAAATGCGTTTGCCCCATATCGAAAAAAAAATAACATTTTAAAATAACTGAAAATATGAGCAGAATACTTGTTACAGGCGGAGCGGGCTTCATCGGTTCGCACACGATCGTCGAACTGCAGAAGGCAGGTTACGAAGTCGTAGTGGTCGACAATCTGGACAATTCATCGAAAACATCGCTCGAAAGGGTGCAGAAAATCACAGGCCTCCCCGTGGCCTTCTATAAGGTCGACATACGCGACCGCGCGGGACTTGACCGCATACTGACAGATCATCCTTGCGACGCCTGCATCCATTTTGCCGGACTGAAAGCCGTGGGCGAATCGGTCGAAAAACCGTGGGAATACTACGAGAACAACATTGGCGGCACACTGACGCTGCTCGATGTTCTGCGCCGCCACAGCTGCAAGAACATCATCTTCAGCTCGTCGGCCACCGTCTATGGCGACCCGGCCGAGATACCCATCACCGAAAAATGCCCCAAAGGCCAGTGCACCAACCCCTACGGATGGACGAAGAGTATGCTGGAACAGATAATGATGGATATGCAGAAGGCCGACCCCGAATGGAACATCGTCCTGCTGCGCTATTTCAACCCCATCGGAGCCCACTCCAGCGGCACCATCGGCGAGGACCCCAACGGTATACCCAACAACCTGATGCCCTACATCACGCAGGTGGCCATCGGCAAACGCAAGGAGCTCGGCGTCTTTGGCAACGACTACGACACGCACGACGGAACAGGCGTGCGCGACTATATCCACGTCGTCGACCTGGCACGCGGCCACGTATGCGCGCTGAAAGCCATCGACCGCCGTTGCGGCCTGGCTATCTACAACCTCGGCACGGGCCACGGATACAGCGTGCTGGACGTCGTCAAGGCCTTCGAAAAAGCCAATGGCGTCAAGGTGCCCTACAGCATCAAGCCGCGCCGCGCCGGCGACATAGCCACCTGCTTCAGCGACCCCTCGAAGGCCGAGCGCGAACTGGGCTGGAAAGCCGAGTACGGCATCGAGGAAATGTGCCGCGACAGCTGGCACTGGCAATGCCAAAACCCCAACGGATACAAGGACGCTTAATCTGTTGCAGAGAACTGACAATCAAAAGGCAACACACACCAACAGGCAGACTTCGACACGCAAGTCTGCCTGTTTTTTAATGCCATTCGGCTTTTCGGAAAGCATTTCGAAGAAAGTCCGGATTGAGCTGAACAGGCCGTTTCCAGTCGCAACTGCTGGCAGCCGACGACGACAACCAACAATCCGACAACCCAATCCAGCCGAAGAACGCAAATGCAATAACCCTAATCAGCATAACCACACGCCGTTTTGCGAGCCACCCGCAAGGCCATTTCGCCGTTACTTCTTCGTTATTTCTTCGATTCTGTATCGAAGAAATAACGTTGAAGTATGGTCGAAGTATCGTTGAAATGGCGGAGAAAGTGCTGCGCAGATCATTGCCGAAGCCTGGCGGCACTGGGCAAAAAAAGAGAGCGCCCAAAGGGCGGTTTCAGTCTTCGTCCTGCATCACGGCTTCCCTGGTCCAGAGCCGCAGGAAGTTCTCTACCTTCTTGCGATTGTACGACTTGCCCTCTTCGAGCGATGCCGACTCCTGGATATGAATCGGCGTGCCGTCCTCGTTGAGGATTACGAAAACGGGGAATCCAAATCGCTGGGGGTTGCCAAGATATTTCATCGCCGCGCGGTTCTTGTTGCCCTTCGAATAGTTGATATGGACATAGACATAATGCTTTTCGAGCAAAGGCGCCACGACGCTGTCGGTCGTTGCAAACTGGGCGAAACGGATGCACCAGGGGCACCAGTTGCCGCCCACCTGGCAGAGCACATAACGCCCCGACTGGCGAGCCAGCTCGGTGGCCGCTTCAATCTGGGCCATACCGTCGACATCCTCGTTATAGTATTTCTTCTCCTGTGCCGTGGCGATGAGGCAGAAAGCCATCAGGATAGAGGTCAAAATAAACCTTTTCATCATGCTGGATTTGTTAATGTTAACTTACACTATTGAAACCAATGCTCCAAACGGCATCAAAGGCTGGAATAGGCCGGCGTGAAGGTGTCGCCCTGGCTCATATCACCAGTGGTCAAACCCTTCTTGAGCCAGTGCATACGCTGGGCCGAAGTGCCGTGGGTGAACGATTCGGGCGAGGCATAGCCGCGAGCGTTTTTCTGCAGATAGTCGTCGCCGATCTTCTGCGCCGCATTGATGGCCTCCTCGAGGTCGCCGTCTTCGAGCGAGCCGAACATCTTGTTTTCGTAGTAGCCCCACACGCCGGCATAGAAGTCGGCAAGCAGCTCGATGCGGACGCTGGTCTTGTTTTTCTCGGTTTCGGACGACCTTGCCATCTTGGCGTGCGCATCGCCGAGGATGCCGAGCAGATGCTCGACGTGGTGTCCAACCTCGTGCGCAATCACGTAGGCATAGGCAAAATCGCCGCCGGCTCCGAGCGACTTGGGCATCTCATTGAAGAAATCGAGATCAAGATAAACGCACTGGTCTGCAGAGCAATAGAAGGGACCCATTGCCGAACTTGCACTGCCGCATCCGCTTTGCACGCTGCCGTGGAAAAGCACCAGCTTCGGGGGCGTGTAGGTGCGGCCCATACGTTTGAATTCGGCAGTCCAGACATCCTCGGTGCTGGCCAGGATTTTAAGGGCAAAATCCTCAAACTCTTTCTCCTGCTCGGTGGCTACATACTCAGTGTTGCCCGTAGTCTGGCTGCCAAGCTGCTGCAAAGCCTCGGACGGATCGCCGCCCATAAACAGAGCCATAAGGACGGCAATCAAGGCAGCGCCGATACCGCCGCCTATTGCTATCTTGCCGCCTTTGCCTCGACGGTCTTCGACATTTGTACTTTTTCTTCTTCCTGATAAGTCCATAGTGATTTGATTATATTTGATATTAACTACAATTTAATCTTTACTTTACTTTAAATACAAATGCTCAATATAATGTTTTTCTGCATTATATGCCTACGGTATAAAAGAAAAGCCGTTATGCTTTTTTTATCATTCGCAATGCCGTCCAGTCGTTGCGGCTTTTCTGCTGGACGAGTCGCAGCCCAAGCGTTTCGGCCTTGTCCTGAAGGGCCTGGACATCGTGTTCGTAGAAGCCGCTGAGCAGCAGCGTTCCATCCGGATTGAGCACTGCGGCATAGGCCGGCATATCGCGCAGCAGTATATTGCGGTTTATGTTGGCCAAGATGAGGTCAAAGTGCTTGTCGGCCGTCAGGGACGATGCGTCGCCGAGCAAAGCATTGACCTGCACACCGTTGCGTTCGAAATTTTCCTGTGCATTGCGGAAGGCCCATTCGTCGACATCGATGGCTTCGACATAGGCAGCCCCTTTTTTGGCCGCAAGGATGGCCAGCACTCCTGTGCCGCTGCCCATATCGAGCACGCGCAGCCCCTCGACGGGTTGCTGTTCGAGCAGCGAAAGCATAAGGTAGGTCGTGGCGTGGTGCGCAGTTCCGAACGACATTTTGGGCTCTATTTCAATCTCGTACTTGACGTCGTCGCGGTGCGGATGGAAGGGGGCGCGGACCCAGCAGAAGCCGTCGACAAGCACAGGCTGGTGCTGGCGTTCCCACTCCTCGTTGTAGTCCTTGTCGGGCAGGTCGGTCACCGTAAAGTCGATCTTCAGGCTGTCGTCGACAGACTTCACTTCGTTGAACGTCCTGTCAAGAAACTCCTGGTCAAAATCCGATGCGGGGACGTATGCCTTGAGGCCGTGCGCGGTCTCTTCAAAACTGTCGTAAGGGCCCTCGTTGCCAAGGTAGTAGACAAGCAAGTCGCGATAGGGCGTCAGCTGGGACAGGGTGATGGTTACTTCGACATATTTCATTGCAGGGGTGAGGGTTTGAGGGATATAGGGTTTAAGGGTTTAAGGGTTTGAGGGTTATAGGGTTTAAGGGTTTAAGGGTTTAAGGGTTTGAGGGTTTGAGGGTTTGAGGTTTATAGGGTTTGAGGGTTTGAGGGGTTTAGGGTTTGAGGGATTTAGGGTTATTGTATTGGTGGTTGGGGGAGTTCGGGATAGTCCACTTTGGTGAGAAACAGGCCCTGTGCCGGCATCGAGACGCCTGCGGCACAGCGGTTTTTCTTCTCCACTATCTGGCGCAGGCCGTCGATGGTGAGTTTGCCACGGCCAACATCGAGCAGCGTGCCGGTCACGGAGCGCACCATATTGCGCAGGAAGCGGTTGGCGGTGATGGTGAAGACAAGCATCTCCCCTTCCCTGCTCCAGTGCGCATCGGTGAGGTGGCAGATATTGGTTTTGTTGTCGGTATGAAGCTTGGCGAAGCTGGTGAAGTCGTCGTACTGCATAAGTGCAGCGGCGGCGGCGTTCATTGCGTCGATGTCTGGATTGAAATAGATGCGGCAATAGAGGCCCTGCGAGAAGGGCAGCCGGGCGCAAGAGGCATAGTATTTGTAGGTCCGCGCCGTGGCCGAGAAGCGGGCGTGGAAATTGTCGGCTACAGGGTCGATGCTGAAAATGGCAATGTCGGGCGGCAGATAGCTGTTGAGCTTGAAGACGAGATTGTCGGCCAAGGGGCCGTCGAGGTCGAAGTGGGCATAGAAGTCCGAAGCGTGGACGCCCGTGTCGGTGCGTCCGCAGCCGACAATGGCCACAGGAGTGCGCAGCAGCGTGGTCAGGGCAAATTCGATAGTCTGCTGCACGGTGGGCAAATTGGGCTGCGTCTGCCAGCCGCAGTAATTGGTGCCGTTGTATGCCAAATGTATCAGGTAGCGCATTGCGAAGGGTAAGGTTTTAAGTTCTGGAGGCTCGATTGTATCTGTATGGGTTGTGGCAGCTATGTTTACATCTCGTTTTCCGCCGCAGGGATCGGGGCTATCTGTTTGCGCAGGTCGTCGATCACAAGCATCTGGTACATCTGCTGCGTCGAGTCGGCGAAGAGGGACTTGTTGTTTTTGTAGTTTTCGGTCTGATAGTCGCGTGCGCGGTCAAAAAGGTTGTTGGAAACGGCCTTCTTGAGCTCGTCAAGAGTCATTATGCCAGCCTCGTATGATGCCTTCTGCTTGTCGGAAAGGAATTTGGAAATCTTGTTATAGTATCTGTCTTCGAGTTTGCCCATTTCCGCATCAAAATGGTTGTCGAGTTCGGGCAGGTTGACCCAGCCGGTAATTGTGGTCTCGAGAAGCGCGATAGTCTTGCGGGTCTTGTCGGTATAATAGCCCAGATAGGCGTGGCAGGGCTCGACGAAAATGATTGGCTGCAGGCCCACCTTGCGCATTATCGACGAGAAGAAGACGCAGGCGTCGATACAGTTGGCCTGCCGGTTGCGATAGACATCGTCGAAGAAACGGATGTACTGCGAATTGGCGCGCTTGGAACCATTTGAGGTACACGTGATTGAGGAGTAGGCAAGTCCGCGGTTCAAGGTATAGTACCAGATGGCGCGCATCTGTGTTTCGCTCTTTTTCGCGCTGCGAGCCCCATCGAAGGTCGAGACAATTCCCTGCGTTAGTATTTCACTAAGGATGCCGTCGATTTTGGGATGGTCTTCGTTGACGTAAGCCGCAAAAAGCCACCGATAGTCGTGGTATGTGCCGTCCTTGCCGACGAGCGACATCAGGCATTCGTTTGTAGGACGGTAGTTGAGACGGATGTTCTTAACGTCGACCTGCTCGTCGTTGATGAAACAGGTGAATGTCAAGTCGATATATCCTTGCAGCCGCATACGGTACAAGCTTTCAAACTTCCACTTGATGACGGGGACAAAGGTATAGCGCGTGCCTTTGCGCGGCAGCGTTTCCTGTGTGATACTGACGTAGTTGAGCACCGTCGAGTCGACAACGATGCGCATCACCGAATTGTTCTGTGGAGCGGTGACACTGACGCGGAAAAGCGTATCCATCTCATCGCCACGATAGTTGGCCAGGGCAAGCATCATCGACGGGTACAGCACGTTGTCGAAGTTCTCGTTATACACAGCCTCGAAGGCAACGGTTTTGGGGTCGATTGTCTTCTTGACCTGTATGTGCCCGCACGAGGCAAGCAGTAGGGCGATTGTCAGTAACTGTATCAGTTTGCGCATATTGCATCAATTAATCAATCCGCTGATTAGTACAATGAGCAGAGCCGCAGGAGCCACAAAGCGCACAAGGAAATAGTAGAACACTTTGAAATAGCCGACTTTGACAGTGCCGTGATTGGAGAGCTCGTCGATAATGTCCTCTTTCTTCATAAACCATCCGAAGAACAGTATCGTCAGCAGTGCGCACACTGGCGGCAAGATTGTGCCTGTCAGTTTGTCGAGCAGATCAAACAGCTGCATTCCGCCTACTTTGAAACTGCTCCAAATGCCATCGCCGAACGAGAACGAGGCGGCAACAGCAAGCACAACAACGAGCAGCGACATAAGGACCGCCGACTTGGTGCGCCCGTTCTTCTCGTTCGACAGCCATTGGGTCAAAGCCTCAAGCAGCGAAATGGCCGAAGTGAGTGCCGCAAGAGAAAGCAGCAGGAAAAAGACTATGGAGAAGATTCTTCCTATGCCGCCAAGCGAATTGAACACCACCGGCAGAACCTGATAGACAAGGCCCGGGCCACCCGTAGGGTCTTGTCCGCAGGCGAACACCGCCGGGAAAATAGCGATGCCGGAAAGTACGGCAATGGCGAAATCGCATACCGTAATCCACACCGATGTCTTCAGAATATTATCATCCACAGGAAGATAGGAGCCATAGACAATCATCACACCCATACCTACCGACAAGGAAAACAACGCCTGGCCCAAAGCTGCCAATATGCCTTCGCCTGTCAGCTTCGAGAAGTCAGGCTGAAAAAGGTATGCAATGCCTGCCGAAGCCCCGTCGAGGGTCAGCGAACGGACACACAACACCAAAAGCAATACAACAAGGATAGGCATCAGCAGTTTTGACACTCGCTCAATGCCTTTTTCTACTCCACCAATGATGACAAGCGTAGTCAGGGCAAGGAACAGGGCGATGAACAGGACGGGACGAAAGGCAGAAGAGGCAAAGGCATTGAAATGCGAGCCAAAATCAGAATCGGCAATTCCTGCCAAGGTTCCCGTCAGCGACTCCCAGAAATAATTCAGCGTCCAGCCGGATATCACAAGGTATATGGCCAGAATAAGGAAACAGGTCAGCAATCCCGCCAAACCGACAAACCTCCAGCCCGGACGGTCGGGGCGCAGTTTGGGATAGGCCTTCATCGGATCCTCACCCGAGCGGCGGCCGATAACAAACTCGCTCATCATAAGTATCATACCGATGAAGAACACGAAGCAAATGTACACCAATAGGAATGCTCCTCCGCCGTATTTGCCACAGATGTACGGAAAACGCCAGATGTTTCCAAGTCCTACTGCCGAACCCGCGGCAGCCATAATTGCTCCAAACGAACTGCTAAATCCTTCTCCTGATTTTGTTGCCATTGTCTATTTGTTTTTTTTTAATATATTGTATACATTTTTTTTCAACCCTCTACCCTGTCGGGGTTGAAATTAACGAATTCTGCCCACGACTGGCGTCGCGACATTGTTTTCTTGTGCTTGACGGCCAATTGCTGGCGTATGTCCACCAGCGGATTGGATTGCTCCATCAGACAAGTGTAGGCCACCGCCAAAGCATCGGTAGCATCCAGATAGCGAGGCTCGTCGGGAAATTCCATCTGCGAACGCAGCATCATTGCCACCTGTTCCTTGCTGGCCTGTCCGTTGCCGGTCACAGTCTGCTTGATCGTCGACGGCTCATATTCCGAATACGGCAAGTCGCGACTCATAGCTGCAGCAATAGCGACACCCTGTGCACGCCCCAACTTCAGCATCGACTGGACGTTTTTGCCGAAGAAAGGCGCCTCGATGGCCAGATGGTCTGGATGGAAAGTATCAATAATGCGCAGCGTGGTGTCGAAAATCTTTTTTATGCGCAGCTTGAAGTCGGCCATTTGCCTGAGATAAAGCACATCAAGAACAAGGATACGGGGTTTGTCATCGACGATCTCCAGCACGCTGTATCCCAAGATGCGCGTGCCAGGGTCGATACCCAGAATAATCTTTTCTATTGCCTTGTTCTCTTCCATCTTGTCGTCTTCTAATGCGCTTCAAGCCAGTTCTGTCCAACGTCGATGCCCACCTCGACCGGAATCGGGAGCGGCAGGGCGTTGAGCATCTCGCTGCGGACAATTTCCTTCACGTCCTCAATCTCAGGATTGAAAACGTCGAACACCAGTTCGTCGTGAACCTGCAGAATCATCTTAGACCTGAGATTCAGCTCGTTGAACCGTTTCCAAATCCTGATCATAGCGATTTTAATCATATCGGCCGAAGTGCCCTGAATGGGCATATTCACGGCATTGCGCTCAGCAAACTGGCGCAGACCGGCGTTGCGGCTGTTGATGTCGTAAAGATAGCGGCGCCTGCCGAGCAGGGTCTGCGCATAGCCGTGCTCGCGAGCGAAAGCAATATTGCTGTCAATATACTGTTTTATAGCAGGATACTGCTGAAAATACTCCTCAATCAATGCCGAAGCCTCCTTGCGCGGGATATCCAACTGCTCCGACAGACCGAAGGCGCTGATGCCATAAACGATACCGAAATTCACCGACTTGGCATTGCGGCGCTGTTCCTTGCTGACATCCTCGATGTCAAGGTGATATATCTTTGCAGCTGTTGCCCGGTGAATGTCATAGTGGTTCTTGAACGCCTCCGTCATATGCTCGTCCTTCGACAGGGCAGCAATGATTCTCAGCTCTATCTGCGAATAGTCAGCGGCAAGAATGCTATAGTCGTCACCGCGTGCCACAAAGGCGCGGCGAATTTCGCGGCCCCGCTCGGTGCGGATGGGGATATTCTGCAGATTAGGATTCGACGAACTCAATCTTCCCGTGGCAGTAACAGCCTGGTTGTAAACCGTATGCAGACGTCCGCTGACAGGGTCGATCAGCTTCGGGAAAGTGTCAAGATAGGTGGACACCAACTTGCTTAGCGAACGGTATTCCAAAATCAACGGAATAATCTCGTGCCTGTCGCGCAGCTTGTGAAGCACCTCCTCGGCCGTACTGTACTGCTTTGTGGCCGTCAGCGGCGGTTTTTCCGTCACCTTCAGCCGCTCATACAGCACCTCGCCCAACTGCTTTGGCGACCCTATGTTGAACTCCATCCCTGCCAGGGCATATATCTGATGTTCAATCTCGTCGCGTTCGTGCGACAATTGAGCAGAATACTGTTTCAGTGCATCGACGTCGATCCTCACGCCTTCGCGCTCCATATCGACCAGCACATCTACCAACGGCATTTCCACCTCATTGAACAACGCCAACATATCGTTTTCAATCAGCGAGTTGCGCATCGGCTCATAGAGGCGGAACAGCAATTCGGCACAGCGTGGGGCATAGCCTGCAGCGTTCTCGTCGAGCTGCTCTTTCAGCACGCTCGAAACTATAAAGTCGAGATAGTGACGCGCCTCGGGGTCGAGCAAATAGTGTGCCAGTTGCACGTCGAAGACCTCGCCGCAAATACGCACATCGTGGTCCAGGAAGATATGTTTCAGCTGTTTAAGGTCATAGCAAATCTTGCGCGTAGCATCGTTTTCGAGTGCCGACTGCACAAAAGAGAAATACTCGTTGCCATCGAAAGACAGGTAGACGGCTTCGTCCGTACCCGTGGCAAAAGCTATGCCGCGCACCTCGCGCGACTTGGCATCCTGATCCAGAAAGATGGCGAAATCCTTGTCCTGAAGTTCCGCCAGGGTCTCGATGGTCGCCGTACGCGTCTTGCCGGTGGTGGCCGGTGTCGCGACAGCGCCGTCGGCTTCAGGCTCGCCAAACAGCGACACCTGCTGCGGGTCGCTTTTGGGGCTGCGAGCACGCTGACGCTCCGACGGTTCCTTGCTTGCCGCCGCCTTCTCGGGCGATATGGAACCGCTACGCGTCTTGACGCGCAAATCCAGTTTCATAGCCAGATCCGGATCCTTGACACTCAAGTCGGTATACATCTTCTTGGCAAAAGTCCTGAACTCAAGCTCGGCAAACAATGCCGCCAAAGCCTCATAGTCGGGTGTCGGAACGGCCAGCAGGGCCTCGTCAAGCTCTACGGGAGCCTCGCGGCATATCGTTGCCAGCTCCTTCGACAGAAGGGCCTGCTCGCTGTATTCCTTCACGGCGTTGCGCAATTTCTCGTTGCGCACCTCGTCGCTATGGGCCACCAGGTTTTCGACGCTGCCGAACTGTTCTACAAGCTGTTTGGCCTTCTTCTCGCCCACCCCGGGGATGCCGGGAATGTTGTCGATGGCGTCGCCCCACAGGCCCAGGATGTCGGCCACCTGCTCGGGGCGTTCCACGCCAAAGGCCTCGCACACCTCCTTGGGAGTATAGATACTGTCGGGCTTGCCCATACGGCCAAAGCGATACAGGTGCACGCGGCTGGTTACCAGCTGGGCAAAATCCTTGTCGGGCGTCACCATCAGCACCTCGTCGAAACCCTTTTCCTCGCCTTGGCGCGACAGCGTGCCTATGATGTCGTCGGCCTCATAGCCGGCCTTCATCACCGCCGGAATGCCAAAGCCGTCGATGACACGGTGAATGTAAGGCAGGGCCTGCTGGATGTCCTCGGGCATAGCGTCGCGGTTGGCCTTGTATTGGTCATAGCGTTCGTGGCGGAAGGTGGGCTCCGACATATCGAAGGCCACAGCGCAATGCGTGGGCTGCTGCTGCCGCAGCAGGTCGTACAGCGTCGTCGTGAACCCCAGCACAGCCGATGTGTTCATACCCCTGCTGTTCATACGCGGATTGTGGTTCAGCGCATAATAGGCACGGTAGACCATCGCCATTCCGTCAATCAACATCAGTTTCTTCATCCGGTATCAATAGTCTTTAGTGATGTCTACTTCAGCGGGTCGGCCGTCAGCTCGTCGTATTCCTTGCGGTGGCGCAGAATGTCGCACGCCAGGTTGACGGCGTGGCGGAACGACTGCTCGCTGGCCTTGTCCTTGCCGGCAATGTCGTAGGCCGTGCCGTGGGCCGGCGAAGTGCGGATAATGTCGAGGCCGGCCGTATAGTTGACACCTTCGGTGAACGACATCAGCTTGAATGGGATAAGTCCCTGGTCGTGATAGAGTGCCAGCACACCGTCGAACTTGTTGAACTCGTTGCTGCCGAAGAAACCGTCCGACGGATAGGGGCCGTAGGCAAGAATGCCGTTGCCGTACGATTCGTCGATGGCAGGCTTGACAACCGTCTCGTCCTGCGTACCGATAACGCCGTTGTCGCCAGCGTGGGGGTCCAGCGCAAGCACGGCAATTTTGGGCATCGGGATGCCGAAGTCGCGCTTCAGCGACTCGTGCATCAGTCTGATTTTCCTGACCAGCAGCTCTTTGGTGATTGCCGACGGCACATCCTTCAGCGCCAGGTGGTTGGTGACGATGCCGATGCGGATGCGGTCGCAGACCATCATCATCAGCGACTCGCCGCCGAACTTGCTCGACAGGTATTCCGTATGTCCCGGAAAGTCAAACGTTTCGGACTGGATGTTCTTCTTGTTGATAGGTGCCGTTACAAGCACGTCGACCTCGCCGCGCTTCAGGTCCTCGCAGGCGCGGTCCAACGCCAGACGGCTCATTTCGCCGCCGACGGCCGTGGGCTTGCCGATTTCAATTTTCACCTCGTCCTGAACCAGGTTGACGACGTTGAATTTGCGCTCCTGGGCCTGGCTTGCATCGAGCAAAGCCGTGAAATTCAGGTCCTGAACCTGCTGCGACAGCAGCTTCTTGTGGTACGACGCCACCTTGGTCGAACCGTACACTATCGGCGTGCAGCGGTCGAACATACGGCTGTCGGAAAAGGTCTTCAGTATCACCTCGTAGCCGATACCGTTGATATCGCCCTGCGTGATGGCAACTTTTATCTTGTGTGTATCTGTCTTTGTCATTTTTACTGTAAATTGTGGATTGTTATCCTTGAATTGAAATTATCGGTTGTCGCTTTTCTTGGCGTCAAGGTACCTTGACACGGGCATCCGTCCGGCGGCCTAATTCTGCATCGTGGCTTCGTACATCTGGCAGAAAGCATAGAGCAGGCGCAGGCCGAAACCCGAGGCGCCGACGCCATAGAAGCTCTCGCGCTGCGAATAGAAGGCCACGCCGGCAATGTCGAGATGGATGTAGGGACAGCCGTGCGCAAAGTGGGCCAGGAAGCGGCCGGCCGTGATGGTGCCGGCGTTGGCGTGAAGGTTGCAGTTGATCATATCGGCCACGTTCGACTTCAGCAGCTCGTCGTAGTCCTTCCAGAACGGCAGCTCGGCCAAGCGCTCGTAGACCTTGCCGCCAACAATGCGCAGCAGGTTCAGCGGCCCTTCGGCGCCATCCTGCATAACGGCGGCCACCTTGGTGCCCAGCGCCCTGACGGCGGCGCCGGTCAGCGTGGCGGCGTCGATGATGAGTTCGGGCTCCTCCTGCGAGGCATAGGCGATGGCGTCGGCCAGAATCAGACGACCTTCGGCGTCGGTGTTGGTGATTTCGACCGTCGTCCCGTCGTACATCGTCAGGATGTCGTCGGCGGCATAGGCGTTCTTGCCCGGACGGTTGTCGGTCAGCGGCAGGTAGGCACGCAGCCACACCGGCAGGCCGTTCTCGGCAGCGGCCAGCACCGTCGATGCCATAAGCGCCGCACCGGCCATATCCGACTTCATTTCAACCATATAGTCGCCCGTCTTGATGTTCAGGCCGCCGGTGTCGTACATCACGCCCTTGCCCACCAGGGCCACGGGCTTGCGGTTGATGCGGTCGGCCGGCTTATACTCCAGCACCACAAAGCGTGCCTCGTCCTCGCTGCCACGGTTCACAGCCAGCAGGCCACCCATCTTGAGCGATTCTATCTTCTTCTGCCCCAGCACGGTACACTTGACGTTGCCCACCTTTTCGGCCTCGGCCGCAAGCAGGTCGGCAAAGCGCGGCGCATTGAGCTGCATCACAGGCTCGTTCACCCAGTTGCGCATCGTGTCGATGCGGCGCCACAGACGCAGATTCTCGTCCAGAGCCGCCTGGTCCAGAATATGCTGTTCCAGGACCACTTCCTGCAAAAGGCTGTCTTTCTTGGCCTTGTAACGGTCGAAACGATAGTTGGCCAGATGCAGACCCTCGAGGAAGGCCACCACCTCTTCGGGAATGACGCCCTCGCCGGTCACGGCCACGCGCTCCACCTTCTCGGCGCTCAGCGTCTGCTGCAGCTCGGCGGCGGCGCGGCGCAGCTTTTCGAGGGCCTCGCTGTTGGGCAATTCGCTGTCGAAATTCTGGACATATATCTTGTGCGGCAAACGGCCAAAGACCACAAGCGACGAAATATCGTCCTTGCGCCTCTGCTCAAGGTAGGCCGCCTCGTCGCGCTTCAACGGCAGTGCGCGGGCAGCTACTTCGCTGCCATACAGAAAAATAACCGACCTGTCGAGGGTCGTATAATCTATCTTTCCTAATTTGATTTCCATAATTTTTCGATAAATTTAATCTGCAAAAATACACATTTTTTCGCTTCCGCAGCCTTTTTTGCCCAAAAATATTTTTCAACAAGCAGCAAAAGCCGTCCTTTCGCAAGCCCGCTACGCCGCTCCGCACACCCCCCGCCGACCTGCAGTCCCACCCCCTCGCCGGCCACATCCGGGGCACAAAAAATAGTCCACAACCCTATCCGAAACCGGTCAAAGTCCACTGGCGAAAAATTTGGTAAAAATATGGTAAGAATTTGGGTGAACTTTGATAGGTAATTGATGTTGAGAATCAACAACTTGCAAAAGGGCATTTTTGGCCCTTTCTGGAGGAAACGAAACTTTTTTGACAAAAGCTATAACAGACTATAGAACAAATACTTGCAATGGTTTTTCGCTTAAATTTCGCCCATTCGGACTTTTTGCCTATCTTTGCAAAACATTTCAAACAGGCAAATAATATGGAATTCATTAAAAGAGTGTATTTTACGTTAATATTGAACTATCTGTAGGCCTTTCGGTGCCTTTGCGCGGTTTTTGGCTTCCGCGGACTATCGACGGTATTAATTGTTCCACTTTTTTAAGAAGCTGTTTAATTATAATTGATGATTTTTGTTATGCAGATAGACGAGCAGTTTTTATTTCTTTTTGAGGGCGCAATGGGGTTCCATTGTAACCGAAAAAAGAAGTAAAAGATGCCGTATATGTGCTTTAAGAAAAACATTGAATTATATTTAAACAGCTTCTAACAAATAGAAATGAAAGACAATCGCGACAGCATTGATTTCCGAAACGAGGAAATCGGCAAACTTTTCGGACAGTTCTTCTTCCCCACCCTGCTGGGGATGGTTTTCAATATGGCATTCATCATCACCGACGGCATCTTCGTCGGCCACGGTATCGGTCCACAGGGGCTGGCAGCCATCAACCTGGTGGGTCCTATAATGATGCTTATCAACGGATTGGGTATGATGTTCGGTGTCGGTGTCAGCGTCGTTGCCGCCATCCATCTGGCCAAGGGCAACACCAAGGCGGCGCGCCTCAACACGACGCAGGCCTTCATTGCCGGCACTATGGTGTCGGTGCTTATCGGCACGCTGTGCTACTGCTTTCCGCACACCGTGCTGACGCTGCTCGGAGCCGACGGAACGCTCTACGGCCCTGCATACGAATACTATATCTGGTTTCTTCCCACCTGCCTGCTGATGATGATCGAGACCATCGGCCTCTTCGTCATACGCCTCGACGGCTCGCCGCGCTATGCGATGCTGTCCAATATGATTCCGGCGCTGGTCAACATCGCACTCGACTATATCTTCATCTTTCCCTGCCATTGGGGCCTGATGGGTGCGTCGCTGGCTACCGACATCGGCGGCCTGGTGGGCGTGCTGATGGTGGCCTACTATATATTTTTCAGGTCGAAAACGCTTCGTTTCCACCGCATTAAGAGGTCGCTGAAAAGTCTGCAGCTATCGTTGCGCAATGTGGGATATATGGTGCGGATGGGTGCCTCGGGTCTGGTTGGCGAGCTGGCAGTGGCGGTGATGATGCTGACAGGCAACCTGATGTTCAAGCGGCTGCTTTGCGACGACGGCATAAGTGCCTACAGCATAGCCTGCTATCTGTTTCCGCTGGTGTATATGATCTACAGCGCCGTGGCCCAGTCAGCCCAGCCCATCATCAGCTTCAACCACGGCGCGCGGCTGACGGCGCGCGTCCACAAGACGCTGTCGTTCAGCCTCAAAGTGAGTATCGCGCTGGGATTTGCCGTTTCGGCGGTCTTCTTCCTTTTCCCCAGCGGGGTGATTAGCATCTTCCTCGACAACGGCACCGCCGCTGGCACCATAGCCACAAACGGGCTGCCCTACTATGCCGCAGGATTTGTGTTTATGGCCATAAACATCTGCGTGGTAGGCTATTATCAGAGCGTCGAGCGCGCCGGCCTTGCCGTAATGCTCACCCTGCTGAGGGGCATTGTGTTCCTTGTGGCTGCTTTCGTACTGCTGCCATCGCTGTTGGGCGAAAAGGGGCTGTGGCTTGCCATTCCGGCAGCAGAGGCTGCAACAACGCTGGTAATCATCGCGTTGAACATAGCTGCACGCAAAAAAACGGCGGAATAAAAAAGAGGTCAGGCCGCTGCGCGGCCTGACCTTCTTTTCATATTATATACTTTTCCGATTACAGCTTCGGACCGGCAGCGACAAGTGCCTTTCCGGCATCGTTGTGGGTGAACTTGACGAAGTTCTTGACGAAGCGTCCGGCCAGGTCGCGGGCCTTCTCGTCCCACACCTTGGCGTCGGCGTAAGTGTCACGCGGATCGAGGATCTTCGGGTCAACGCCGGGCAGCGACGTGGGCACGTCAAAGTCGAAATAAGGAATCTTCTTGGTTTCGGCCTTGAGGATTGAACCGTCGAGGATTGCGTCGATGATGCCGCGGGTGTCCTTGATGCTGATGCGCTTGCCAGTGCCGTTCCAGCCGGTGTTGACCAGATAGGCTTTGGCGCCGCTTTTCTCCATACGCTTCACCAGCTCCTCGGCATACTTGGTGGGATGCAGTTCGAGGAAAGCCTGGCCAAAGCAGGCGCTGAAGGTCGGCGTAGGTTCGGTGATACCACGCTCGGTGCCGGCCAGTTTGGCGGTGAAGCCGCTGAGGAAATAGTACTTGCACTGGTCGGGAGTCAGTATGCTGACCGGGGGCAGCACACCGAAAGCATCGGCGCTGAGGAAGATGACGTTGTCGGCAGCGGGGCCGGCGCTCTTACCGTGGACGGGAAGGACAATCTTCTCGATATGGTCGATGGCATAGCTGACACGAGTGTTCTCGGTGACGCTCTTGTCTTTGAAGTCGATCTTGCCCTGAGCGTCGACGGTGACGTTTTCGAGCAGAGCGTTGCGGCGAATGGCGTTGTAGATGTCGGGCTCGCTCTCCTTGTCGAGATTGATAACCTTGGCATAGCAGCCGCCTTCGAAGTTGAAGACGCCCTCATCGTCCCAGCCGTGCTCGTCGTCGCCGATCAGCAGGCGTTTGGGGTCGGTGCTGAGGGTGGTCTTGCCCGTGCCGCTGAGGCCGAAGAAGATGGCGGTGTGTTCGCCCTTCATATCGGTGTTAGCCGAGCAGTGCATCGAGGCAATACCCTGAAGCGGCAGGTAGTAGTTCATCATCGAGAACATACCCTTCTTCATCTCGCCACCGTACCAGGTGTTGAGGATCACCTGCTCGCGGCTGCTGACGTTGAAAGCAACGCAGGTGTCGCTATTCAGACCCAACTCCTTGTAGTTCTCCACTTTGGCCTTGCTGGCGGCATAGACCGTGAAGCCGGGTTTGAATTCTTTGAGTTCGTCGGCACTGGGTTTGATGAACATATTGGTGACGAAATGGGCCTGCCAGGCGACCTCCATAATGAAGCGGACGGCAATGCGGGTATCCTTGTTGGCACCGCAGAAAGCGTCGACGACAAAGAGGTTCTTGTTGCACAGCTCGTCGGTGGCCAAGCCTTTGACGGTCTTCCACACATCCCCGTTCATAGGATGGTTGTCGTTGGGATACTCCTCGCTGGTCCACCAGACGGTGTTCTTGGAGTTTTCGTCCATAACAATATATTTGTCCTTGGGCGAGCGGCCGGTGTAGATGCCCGTCATCACGTTGACGGCATCGAGTTCGGTAAGCTGGCCTTTGTCGTAGCCCGTCAGGCTGGGGTCCATCTCCATCTTGAACAGATCCTCGTACGAAGGATTGTAGCAGATGCTTTTAACGCCTTTGATACCAATGGCTTCAAGCTCTTTCTTGATCTTGTCAATCATAGCAATTAGTTTTGGTGATTGGTGAATTGTGAATTGTGAATTGTGAATTGTGAATAGTGAATTGAGCGCGTTCTATTCACTATTCACTATTCACAGGTCACTTATTTATTTCTTGCGGCTATCCTTGATGGCGGCCTGAGCAGCGGCGAGACGTGCCACGGGAACGCGGAACGGGCTGCAGCTGACATAGTTGAGGCCGGCGTGATAGAAGAACTCGACCGAGTCGGGATCGCCACCGTGCTCACCGCAAACGCCACACTTGAGGTTGGCGCGAGTGCTGCGACCGCGGTTGACACCGAGCTGAACGAGCTGTCCGACGCCTTCCTGGTCGAGGGTGTTGAACGGGTCGGCGGGGATAATCTTCTGGTCCACATAGTCCTTGACGATAGCGTTGACGTCGTCGCGGCTGAAACCGAAGGTCATCTGCGTGAGGTCGTTGGTACCGAAGCTGAAGAACTCGGCGACCTGTGCAATCTTGTCGGCAACGAGGGTGGCACGCGGAATCTCGATCATCGTACCGAACATATAGCTGATGGTGACACCATACTTGGCTTCGACTTCGGCTTTGATTTCGTTGGCGATATTCTTCTGGTGCTCAAGCTCTTTTACGTTGATTGTCAGAGGAACCATAATCTCAAGTTTGGGGTTGTGGCCTTCCTTCATCAGTTCGGCAGTGGCGCTGAAGAGAGCGCGGAACTGGATGCGGGTGATTTCGGGATAGATGATACCCAGACGCACACCGCGGAGACCCATCATCGGGTTGACCTCGTGGAGAGCGTCGACGCGCTTCTTGACCTCTTCGTAGGAAATGTTCAGACGTTTGGCAACCTCTTTCATCTTCTCTTCACCCTGCGGAGCGAACTCGTGCAGCGGGGGGTCCATAAGACGGAAAGTCAGCGGTTTGCCGTCGAGCACTTTAAGTGTTGCTTTAGCATACTCGCGGATGTCGGGTTCGAGCTCATCGAGAGCGGCGATACGTTCGGCGGTCGAGTCGCTGAGGATCATATTGCGCAGTTTCTCGAGAGGCTTCTCGCTGTTCTTGCCATAGAACATATGCTCGATGCGGAACAGGCCGATACCTTCGGCGCCGAAGCTGACAGCGCGCAGGGCGTCGTCGGGGTTGTCGGCATTGGTGCGGACACCCATAGTGCGGAACTTGTCGACCAGCACCATAAACTTCTGGAACAGCGGGTTCTCGGTGGCGTTGATCATCTTGATCTCCTTGTCGTAGACATAACCCTTGGTGCCGTTGAGGGCCAGCAGGTCGCCTTCCTTGAAGACCTTGCCGTTGATGTAGACAAAGCCCTTCTCGAAGTCGATCTTTACGGCGTCGCATCCGACGATGCAGCACTTGCCCCAACCGCGAGCCACAAGTGCGGCGTGGCTGGTCATACCGCCACGAGCGGTAAGGATACCGTCGGCGGCGCGCATACCTTCGACGTCTTCGGGGTTGGTTTCCTCGCGCACCAGGATGTTCTTGATGCCCTGTTCGGCATAGAGTTTAGCCTTCTCGCTGGTGAGGGCGATGATACCTACAGCACCGCCGGGACCTGCGGGCAGACCTTTGGCGATAACGTCGTATTTCTTCTCGTCGTTAGCGTCGAGAATGGGGTGCAGCAGTTCGTCGAGCTGCGAGGGGCTTATGCGCATAACGACTTCCTGCTCGTCGATAAGTTTCTCGTTGAGCATATCGAAAGCCATATTGAGAGCGGCCACGCCGGTGCGTTTTCCAACACGGCACTGGAGCATATAGAGCACGCCTTCCTGGATGGTGAACTCGATGTCGAGCATATCGTGGTAGTTCTGCTCGAGGGTGTGGCGGATGTCGCAGAGTTCCTTATAGGTCTCGGGCATAAGCTCCTGCATCGAGTGGAGGTGTTTGTTCTGCTCGTTCTTGGTGTCGTCGTTGAGCGGGTTGGGAGTGCGGATACCGGCAACGACGTCCTCGCCCTGAGCGTTGATGAGCCATTCGCCGTAGAACTGGTTGTCGCCGGTGGCGGGGTTGCGGGTGAAAGCGACGCCGGTGGCGCTGTTGTCGCCCATATTGCCGAAGACCATAGCCTGCACGTTGACGGCGGTGCCCCAGTCGTCGGGGATGCCTTCAATCTTGCGGTAGCTGACAGCCTTCTTGCCGTTCCAGCTCTTGAAGACAGCCTTGATGCCGCCTTCCATCTGAGCTTTAGCATCGTCGGGGAATTCGGTGCCGAGCACTTCCTTGACCTTCTTCTTGAATTCTTCGGCGAGGAACTGGAGTTCTTCGGCCTTGAGTTCGGTGTCACTCTTGTAGCCCTTCTTTGCCTTGTATTCGTCGAGCATATCGTCGAGTTGCTTGCGGATACCCTTGCCGTCGGCGGGCTCGATGCCTTCCGACTTTTCCATAACGACGTCGGCGTACATCATAATCAGACGGCGGTACGAGTCGTACACGAAGCGGGGGTTGCCTGTTTTTTTCAGCATACCGGGGATGGTCTTGCTGCTGAGGCCGATGTTGAGGACGGTGTCCATCATACCCGGCATCGAGCTGCGAGCGCCGGAGCGGCAGCTGACGAGCAGCGGGTTTTCGGCGTCGTCGTAGCGCATACCCATAATTTCTTCGACGTTCTTCATTGCTTTCCACACATCGTCCATAAGTCCGGTGGGCAACTGGCAGTTGTTGGCGTAGTAAGCCGTGCAGCATTCCGTAGTGATTGTCAAGCCTGCGGGAACGGGCAGACCGAGCAGACACATTTCAGCAAGGTTGGCGCCTTTACCACCGAGCAGGTTCTTCATATCGGCCTTGCCTTCGGCGGTTTTGCCCCCAAAAGTGTAAACGTACTTTGTCATAATTGAAAATAAAGATTTAATTTATAGTTATTTAATAGATTGTCTGTTTAGAGGAATGAATTTGCAAAGATAATCTGTTTTTTTTGATTATGCAAATATTAATTGTGAAATTGTGAATAGTGAATTGTGAATAGTGACCTGTGAATAGTGAATTGTGAATAGTGAATTGTGACCTGTGAATTGTGAATAGTGAATAGTGAATAGTGAATTGTGACCTGTGAATTGTGAATTGTGACCTGTGACACGAGCGCGTTCGTTTCACAATTCACAATTCACTTAACACAATTCACTTAACACAATTCACAATTCACAATTCACTTAACACAATTCACAATTCACTAATCACTATTCACTAATCTCGGAAAGGAGGATTTTGGCTGATGCCTCGTTGCTGTAGAGTGCGCCCAGCAGATGTCGGCGCTGCTCGATGTCCGCGAGGGTGAAGGGGGTGTGCATCAGCCTGTCGAGGGCTTCGAGCTGTTCGGCGGCCGTGTCGGCGACGGTGCAGAGCCTGCCCAGATCGGTACCGGCCACCATAGCGGAATTGACCAGACAGTGGCGTCCGGCGTAAAGCGAGTTCAGCAGCTTCAGTTTCAGTCCCGTAGGTGCATTGGTGAAAAGCATCAGCACCTGTGCGTTAGCAATCAGGCTGTGCATAGCGTCGTCGTCGGGATTGGCCACCAGCTCAACGTTGGGCAGCGCCGCCAGGGTTGCCGCCATCTGCTTGGAGGGGTTGCGTCCGGCGACGACAAAGCGGATGCGCGAGCGGCAGAAGAGATTGTCTTTCAGATAGTCGACGGCGTCGACGTTTTCGGGCACCGAGAGGTCGGCGTGATAGAGCACATATCCCCTGCCCTCGCTTGGCGCATCGGCGGCGAGCGACACCACCTCGTCGTCGTTGTGCGACGACGGCATCAGCAGCACGCGGCGGCAGCCGATGGAGCGGAAATGCTCGGCGTCAGCCTCGGTGACGGCCAGCACCGCGTCGGCCTTGAGCAGCACCGGCTCGTAGCGACGCAGCCAGCGCGACTCGCAGCGCAGGTAGACCCTGCGGAACAGCGAATGCTCGGCAGCGGCCAGATGCGCATAGTACTCGTGTTCAACATTGTGCGCGCGCACCAGTATGCGGCGGCCCTCCAGCGCCTCGAGCACCGAACAGCAGTGCAGCCCCTCGAGCAGAATCGGGGCATCATCGCGCTGCAGGTTGGCAATCAGCTCCTTGCTGTCGCGCGACTCGACGATGTAAGGCCTTCGTCCCGTGACGCTTCGCAGGCCCGTGCGGCGACGGTAGTAGGTCACCGAAGCGCAGAGGCGTTCCAGCTCGGCGGCGGGGGGTCGCCCGTAGGTGAAAGTGTGGAGATGCACCTCGACCCCGAGCCGATGCAGGGTCAGAATCCGGTTGTAGACATCGATGACGCCGCCATAGTCGGCAGGGTACGGAACGTTGAACGATACTATGTGAAGTTTCTTTTGCATCCCGTCGTTCTCGTTGTCAAATATTGATTTTCAGCCCGTCGAATGCCAGATGGACCCCGTCGGGCAAGGTAGGTTCGACGTCGGCGTGCTTGCCCATCTCGTGGCTTTGATGCGTCAGGAAGGCGCGATGCGGACGGCAATAGGCGATCACCTCCAAAGCCTCGTCCAGGCAGAAGTGCGAGAAGTGCTTCTGCTTCCGCAGCGCATTGATAACCAGCACATCGAGACCGAGTAGCTTGTCCTGTTCCGCCTTGTCGATATGGTTCATATCGGTGATGTAGGCCATCCGGCTGCCGTCGTCGTCGGTCAGGCGGAAGCCGAGCACAGGCAGGTCCTTGTGCATACCCCTCACGGGCACGACTTCGACATTGCCGATGCGGAAGGGGCGGCAGTCGCCGACATCGTTGAGTGTGGCTTCGGGCAGGCCCGGATATTGGTGATAGTCAAAGATATAATGGTAGTCGTGGCGAATTGTTGCCAAGGCTTCGCGGTTGGCGTAGATGTCCATATTGCGCTGCTGCACCCAGTTGAAGGGCCGGATGTCGTCGAGTCCGCCCACGTGGTCGCGATGGGCGTGAGTGACAAGGATACCCTCAAGGTGGCGCACATTGTTGGCGAGCATCTGCGCCCTGAAGTCGGGACCAATGTCGATGAGGATGTTGTTGCCGCCGCTGTCGGTGATGAGGGCAGCCGAGCGCAGTCGCTTGTCGTGCTTGTCGTGCGAGAGGCAGACATCGCAAGTGCAAGCGATGACGGGGACACCCTGCGATGTTCCTGTACCCAAAAAAGTGATGAGCATTACAATGAGAAAAGTTTAGTAATAGCAAAAAATAAACCTATAACAATGAGAAGCAAAAATGGAAATCAAAGTGGAAGTTAAAACGGACAATACGCTTGTCTGCAATGTTTTCGCTAAATGCATTGTCCCCTTTAACTCCTTTTTTTCACATCCTCTTTAACTCCATTTTAAATTTCGATTATCGTTACACTTTATTTTTTTATCGTTACTTAAATGCAGTCCGCTGCCGCTTGCCGAGCGTGGCAAGTGAGCGGGAGATGCGGTTCAGTCTTGCTTCTGCGTCAGTTTGAAGCCCACGCCGTGCACGTTGACGATCTGGACCGATGGGTCGGCCTTCAGGTATTTGCGCAGCTTGGTGATATAGACGTCCATACTGCGGGCGGCGAAGTAGGAGTCGTCCTTCCAGATTTTCTGCAGGGTGCTGGAGCGGTCGACGAGCTGGTTGAAGTTGATGCAGAAGAGTTTGAGCAGTTCGCACTCCTTCGACGTGAGACGCACGGGCTCTTTGTTTTCGAAAGTCAGCGTCTGGTAGTTGTAGTCGAACTTGAACTTGCCGATGGAGAACTGGTTGTTTTCAGGCTTGTTTTCGTCGAACGAGCGCCTGATGGTCGCATTGATGCGTGCCAGGAGCTCTTCCATACTGAAGGGTTTGGTGATGTAGTCGTCGGCACCGACTTCAAAGCCTTTGAGCTTGTCGGCCTCGAGCGATTTGGCTGTGAGGAAAAGAATCGGGATATGCTTGTCGATGCGGCGCAGCTCCTTGGCGACGGTAAAGCCGTCCTTGACGGGCATCATAACGTCCAGGATACAGGCGTCGATGTTGCCTTCCTTGTAGACATCCAGGGCCTGCTGGCCGTCGGAAGCCACAAACACGGTGTAGCCCTTCTGAGTGAGATAGGCTTTCAGGATGGTGCCCATATTGGGATCGTCCTCGGCCACTAACAATTTAATTCCTAAGTTCATAATCTTCTATTTTGTTTTCGTCGGCGGGGCCATTGGCCCACTGCCCGACTGATTCTGCTTCAATAACATCAAAATGTATATTTTATTGTGCTTTTAAGTTAAAAAACTAAAAAAAATTAAGTTAATTTTTAGTATAATACTAAAAGACAAGGTGTTAAGATTGGAAAATTTTCGATGATTTTTTTCGGTTTTCTTCGGCGGCGGCTTCCGCCCACCCCGAAAAGGGCCCTTCGCTTGGCCCCGAATGGCACACAGTGACACACAGTGGAACAACCGACGCCGCAACTCGCTAAAAACCAGCCCATAAAGCCACCTTCTCCGCCCGTTGTACAGTATATGTACAGTATATGTACAGTATT
>R20__coassemble_90_pt1 | contig 69718 bp, 67 predicted proteins | sample R20__metabat2_low_PE_005 | metagenome-assembled genome bin R20 | reverse complement strand
ATCATTTAATCCTATAACCCTAAAATACTTTAATAATTAAACAATTAAACCCTTAAACCCTTAAACCCTAAAAACCTAAAACAATTCAACCCTTAAACCCTTAAACCCTTTAACCCTTAAACCCTTAAACCCTTAAACCATATATGACCCTTCCCATTGTAGGCCTTGGCGACCCCATACTGCGCAAAGAGGCGCAACCCATCACGGCCGACTATCCCGGCCTGAAACAACTTATCGACGATATGTTCGAGACGATGTACTCCGCCGACGGCGTTGGCCTGGCGGCACCGCAGATAGACCGCTCCATACAGCTGGTTGTCATTGGTTTCCGCCCCTACGACGAAGCCACCGACACCTATGGTCCCGAAGAGGAGCGCCACGTGCTCATCAACCCCGAAATCATTGAAGAAGTCGGCGAAAAGAAGTACTTCAACGAAGGCTGCCTCAGCATCCCCGACATCCACGAGGACGTGCTGCGCCCCGAAAGCATAGTGCTGCACTGGTTCGACGAGGACTTCAACGAGCACCAGGAGCAGATAGGCGGTATGTTTGCCCGCGTGGCACAACACGAAATCGACCACCTGCACGGCAAAGTATTCACCGACCGCCTGAGCCCGCTGCGCAAAACGATGATAAAGCGCAAGCTCAACGACGTCGCCACCGGCAAAGTGCATCCAAAATACAAAATGAAGAAATCAACCAAAAGATAAACCGCAATATGAAAAAAAGCACAATAACCATAGCATTAGCCGCCCTGGCTCTTGCCGCCTGCAACAGAGGCCCACAGGAACCGACGCGCGACGAACTGGCCCAAAGCATCGACTCGATAGAGGCCCCGCTGATGAACGCCGCCCAGATGGAAAGCGTCGACACCGCCGAAGGCAACAAAATCATCGGCCTGTACATTCAGTTTGCCGACGCGTTCCCCACCGACTCGATGGCCGCGCCCTACCTGCACCGCGCCGCACAAGTGGCTGGCGGAATGGGGCATATTGACGATATGGCAGCTTATTACGACCGCGTGATCAACAACTATCCCGACTATGCAAATCTCGACGAATGCTACTACGAGAAAGGCATAGCCCTCGACAATGCCGGCCGCAAGGCTGAAGCCCGCAAGGCCTACCAGCAGTTTCTGGACGAATATCCCGACCATTTCCTGGCCGAGGACATACGCAAGACGCTCCCGCTTTTGGATATGAGCGACGAGCTGCTGGCCAAGCACCTTCAGGAAATAGAGCATTGACAAGCGAACACCCAAATCTCCACAGCGAATACGGTGGAGAAGTAAACCCAGCGCAAACAACGCCCCGCACCCCGAATGGGATGCGGGGCATTCTGCTTTTATTCAGGGTAATATTCTGAAAATGAGTGGTCGTCATAGAGTATAACGACCTTCACGATCCTCTTCTTCGTTAGATTTGATTTTTCGGCACCCGTCGTCGACGGCAGGTCGTTTACGCGATTCTCGTCGAGTTGAGCCGGTCGAGCCGTAGTATTCGTTTCAGGCATACGAGCCGGACTGGGTGTCGAGGCCTGAATCGGCGCCGTCGCCTCGGGTGCCGTTGCAACAGACGGAGCGGCAACGACAGGCTGCGGTGCGGAAGGCTGCGGCTGGACCGAAACAGGATTTTGAGCCGCTTCGGGTTTCGACGGCAGTTCGAAGGACGAGAAAAGGTCGGGTTCGAAATGCGGCTGCGCCTTGGATGCCTGTGCAGCTTCCAGTTCCACCTGCGACACCTGGGTCTGCGGCGGCACCGGTACCTGGGCCTGCGGAAACGTCTGTGACGGCATCGATACCGGCGTCTGTGTCGGCACTGACACCGATGCCTGCGCCGGAATCGAAGCCGCCGCTGCCGGCTCTACGGGGTCCGCTTGTACCGGCGGCTTCGGAGCAACAGGCATCGAATATGGGCTGACAAACATTTCGCCCTCGCCAAGGGTGAGCCACTTGATGTCGATTTCAGGATATCGGTTGACAACCTTCATAACGAAATCAAGACTGGGCCGGTTGCGTCCAGACAAAATATGCGACATACCCGACGGCTGTATTCCTATTTCCTCGGCGAACTGTCGCGAGGTAAGATTTTTGGCCTTTAAAATGAGATTTATCCTGTCAACCATAATTTTACATTTATAACGTTACTTTCAATCGATTTACAAAAGTACAAATAATTTTTGAAACATCTGTAAATAAAGTGAAATTTATTTTTGTAAGCACACTGTTTACATAAGTAACAATTTAAAACATATATCATAAAATACACTACATAAGGTTTTTAAATCTTATAAAACACTATTTTTGCCCATTTCTGATTTGTTCCTATTTTATTATAGTAATACTTTAATAAAAACATTTAGTATGTATTAGTTCAATATTTTAGCAGTCTACACTTACTCACTGATACGTAAAAAGCCCGATTTACAGATATTTCCTCGTATACATTTGTAATGTTCACAAAAGGCAATTGATTTACAAAAATACAATTCGATTACTTTTGTAAGCGATTACAAAAGTAAATTTACAGATTTCACGTCTAATCGACGTTCGCAGGTTTGGTCATACAAAATCACGTTGAGAACAAAAACAGGGCCTTAGAAGGCATATTTCTCAAACCGTATTCCCCACCCTTTTCCGGGTGTGGAGCGACGTTTACGATGAAACAATTTTTTTTTGCATCACATATACGCTATAAAAAAATTTTGCGTTATAGTGACAATTAATAATAACAACCCAAATTAATCCCGATATGAAAAAACAGATAGCTGTCCTTTCCGTCGTGCTGCTTTTTGCAGCGACGATTGCTTCGTGTTCGCACAAGACCTGTCCGGCCTATCGTGGCTCGATTGCCGAAAATGTCGTTGTCGAATAGTTGTTCCTCTTTGTGAACAGAACATAAAAAAGGCTTGCCGCAACCGGCAAGCCTTTTTTGTTGAGAATTGCAAATTCAAGCCCCCTACCCTGTCGCCTCGCAAATATCCGATTCTCGTTGAGGAATAATCGAGGCCTGATTTGCCTGTATGGCAGAGAGCGCCAGCCTCGTCGGCCGGTAGCTCCCTGCCCCGTTTTTTTTGCGCCGGCAGATGCGTCGGCCGGCGCAGCGTTTGTCAGAGACCAATCTTCTCGTTGACGATGGCCAGGATTTCGGCCTCCTCCTTGATGGCGGCAGCCTCGATGGCGGCGGCACGCGAAAGGATGTCGTTCTTGAAGGCCTCGTCCTTGAGGCTGCTGGCGTTGATCTTCACGTTGAGGTGGGCACCCATCACGGCGCTACGTGCTGCCAGGGCTCCCACGCCGCCGTCGGTGACGCTGGCCGGGTTGCCCCATTCCACCATAGCGCGGCAGACCTCGAAAGTCTCGAACGCCTTCTGCATCGTCTGGAACGGCACCTCGGTGGCGAAGCGTGTAGCCTCCTGGATGGCGGCGCTGCGGGCAGCTTTTTCGTCGTCGGTCTTCTTGGGCAGGCCGAAAGCGTTCATAATCTTGTTGAACGCATTGGTGTCCTCATCGACAAGGTGAAGCAGGTCGTTCTTGAGCTGCTGGCCGTGGACGGCGACATCGCTGAATTTCTCCCACTCGTCGTCGTAGGCAGCCTTGCCGCCGGTCAGGTTGGCCACCATCGTGCCCAGCGAAGCTGCCAAAGCGCCCATATATGCGCTGACGCTGCCGCCGCCGGGGGCTGGGCTTTCGCTGGCCGTCTCCTCGCAGAAACCGGTGCAGGTCAGGTCGACAAGTTTCTTCTGACTGTGGTCTTCAATCAGATATTCAATAACTTTCTCCTTGGGGTCGAAGGGTTTAAGGTCGTCGAGGCCCATCGACTTGATGGCCACCTTCATTATTTCGTCCTCGCTGACGCCCAGCGAGCGGCGCTGTTTGGCCAGGTAGTATTTGCCTGCGTCGATAAGCACGCTCTTCGGTATCAGACCCACGATTTCGCAGCCCGTGACGCGAATGCCGCGGTTGGCGGCGCAGCGGCACACCTCGTCGAAGCAAAGATGCACCGGGGCCACCTTGATGCTCGTGATGTTCATCGACACCTGAGCGATGCCGTAGTCCTCTATGTACCAGCCGATTGCCTTGGTACCTTTGAGCGTACCGGGAATCATTATGGTCTTGCCGTTCTCGTCCTTCATCGGCTTGCCGCTGGGCTTGCCGCCCTCGCGCATCGGACGGCCCTTTTCGCGCACGTCGAAAGCGATGGCGTTGGCGCGGCGGGTCGAGGTGGTGTTGAGGTTGTAGTTAATAGCCACAAGGAAGTCGCGGGCACCCACCTGCGTTGCGCCGGTCTGTGCCGTGTGGTCGTTCCAGGCGTTGGGGCCGTAGTCGGGCTTCCACTGTTCGGTGCCGAGGCGGGTCGACAGGCTTTCGTATTCGCCTGTGCGACAGTAGGCCAGGTTGCGGCGTTCGGGTATTTTGGCCGCGTTTTCGTAGCAGTAGATGGGAATCTGCAGTTCCGTTCCGATGCGCTCGGCAAGGCAATGGGCATACTCGACGGTCTCTTCCATCGTGATGTTGCTGACGGGAATCAAGGGGCACACGTCGGTGGCACCCTGGCGGGGATGTGCGCCGTGATGCTGGCGCATATCAATCAGTTCGGCGGCTTTCTTCACCACGCGGAAGGCAGCCTCGCAGGCCTGTGCCGGCTCGCCGACGAAGGTGATGACCGTGCGGTTGGTGGTCTGGCCAGGGTCGACGTCGAGCAGTTTCACGCCTTCCACCTTCTCTATCTCGGCCGTAACCTGGTTTATGATGTTCATATCGCGTCCTTCGCTGATATTGGGGACGCATTCGATAAGCTGTTTCATAATTATATTGTTTAGTTTCAGTTTATTGTCTCAAAAATCATTTCCAGTTGGAAATTACAAATTTACATATTTTTTTTGAATGCGCCCGTTTTGTTTTCGATAAAATCAAAAATTGATCTCTCCGGGTGCCGAAAATGTTAAATACAGCGTCCCTGCCACAAAAACCATTTTAACATTTACCAAGCACTACCCATCTTCTACCAACGTAAAACTTGGGTAGAACTTGGTAAGAACTTGGGTAGAATTTGATAAGAAGATGGTACTGGTAATCAGCCTCTTTTCGAGGGGCATTTTTGGGGTGTTTTTCGGGGTTTCAAAACTTTTTTTTACGCCTCGAAATGTTAAAATTTGGGGCCGAAACGATGGCTAAATTTTACAAATCACCCAGCAGTGCGACGCCCCATTCGGACATTCCTTGTAGCACAATCAGGACATCAACAAATCGACAGGAAAAACTCCCGCAACCAACACCAAAAATGCTTTTCCGCCGAACAATCACAAGGAAACACCTCGTACTGACAATGCAGGAAATCAGACAGTTGCCGCAACCAACAAAAAAGGTTGAAAACTATTGGCAATAATATTTGCCGAATTACAAAAAAAACGTGTACTTTTGCAGCCGGAAACATTTAATACAAAACCATTTAAGACGATGCCCTTCTGCTCGGAACGAGCCCGTTCGGGATAATCCAAAAAGGTGAAACGAAACGACAACGACGATGGACGACAGCAACATACCGAAACCCTATACGAAGTCACCGCCGGAGGATACGGAGCGTGCGCGCCCCAACGCGCAGGATTATCTGCATCTGCTCATCGAACGCGAGCAGCAGATCGACGGCCTGACCGCAGCGCTGCACCGACTTGAGTTGGAGAAGCAGGAGCTGCAGGGCCGCATTGCCGAAAAGGAGCAGACCATCAACGATTTGCGTGCCGAAATCGACGAGCTGCGCGCCAGCGTCGAGGCCTCGGCCACAAGAGCCACGACCCACCACAGCGAACCGGCAGCGCAGAACATTATTCCGCTGATGACCTTCGAAGATAGCTTTGACGACGAGCCGGCCGCACCCGTCCACGCCGGCCCCGTGCGTCGCAGCAAGAAGCCCGTGCGCATAGACAGCGACCTTGTGGCGCGACTGAAAAACGACCGCAAGGCCTATCCCGTCGTGTGCGACAAGGCGCTGATGTACTGGCAGATGCTGGCCGACGAAGGACTGATAGACCACCGTCTGAAGCCCACATCGCGCTGCGGCGTGACGGTGATGGCGCGCATCGTCAGCCGTATGCAGACCACGGTGGACCCCAACATCAGCTGGGCCTTCTTCGAACGCCATTGGGGTTGCGACCACCTGCAGAGCAACCTGCACCGCGAGACCTACAAGCATCGCAACCTCTACCCCATCGTCAACCGCATTTTCGGACTTCCCGACGACGCGCCCTACCTCACCAAGAGCAGCCAGGCGGTGTAGGCCGCCATTGACAACACATTTTTTTTCGGCAAGGCCGCCGATTTTCCCCTCTCCTTTCTGATTTACAGCATACTGCACACCGCAGTCCACCTGTTGCGCCACTGTTGCACAAAGGGGTTGCTTTGTGTTGCACAACCCTTGCGCCAAACAGTTGCTTAATTTTCAACAACACGCTGTATCCCAACCTTCTGTACCGATTCCACAACCATTTCCAACCACTTCGCCACAGTTTTGGCGAAAGTGGTTTCATTGTATTATTTTTGCAACGTGAATTTCAAGGTTACTAATTTAAAACAATACAACTATGAACAAAGAAACATCAAAGGACAAGGAAAACCAGGAATGCAAATGGATCACCGTCATCCAGCTGGAGAAGAAACTTCAGATTTCGCGCAGCACTGTGCACCGCTGGATGCGCAGAGGCCTGATACGCGCCTACCGCTTCGAGGGGTCGCGTGCGCTTTACTTCCTCGACTCGGAAGTCGACGACTTTCTGAAAATGAACATCATAGCGCCTTCCGGCCGTATCGACAAACTGGGGATGAGCATCAAAGCAACCTAAATCTACATATATATCTGGCTGACATTCTGACGAATACAGTCATCGTTTGCAAGAGCCCGCCGGCGGGGAGCCCGATTTTCGGAAAACAGAGCCGCTGCGGGCTCTTTTTTTGTGCCTTGGGGCACTGTGCCGTTGTGTGTCACACGGTACCTCGTCGTCTCACAATGCTGAATATCAAAACTTTTTGGAAAAAGCCTTTGCTTTTGCCCTATCTTTGCATCGTCTTTCAAAGGGAAAGCAGCGCGACGCGGAAGAGGCCGACACGGAGGCGAAAAATGTAAAGCAACCGGCTGACGAGTCAAGAGGATGCGCGCGACCTTGCGACACAGCCCCAAGGGCCACCCGGATGTCCGCCACCGCAGAGCGCGGCTTTCCCAGGCGAAAGGCAGAAAAAGAAAACAAATTGTCAAACTTTAAAAACAAAATTTACTATGGGAAAAATCAACAAAGGAATCCTCGGCGGATTCACAGGCAAAGTAGGAACGGTTGTCGGCGCATTCTGGAAAGGCATAGCCTATATGCGCAGCCTTGCAGGCAGCATCCACAACCCCAAGACCACCAAGCAGACGCAGCAGCGGATGAAGTTCGCGATGCTGTCCACCTTCCTGAGCCACATTCTTGGCGTGCTGAAGGTTGGCTTCAAGAACAAGGCCGTGCAGATGACCGAGATGGACGCGGCCTTCAAGCACAACTTTCCTAACGTCATCGGCGGCAGCTATCCCACCTACAGCCTGCTGTACGACAAGGTGGAGATCTCGTCGGGCAAGCTCGACAACCCCTACTCGCCCAACGCCGTCGTCGAGAGCAACACCGTCACGGTGAGCTGGACTGACAACAGCGGCATCGGCATCGCGCTGGCTACCGACGAGGCCATCGTGCTGGCCCACAATTCGGTGAAGAGCCAGGCCGTCCACACCATTGCCGGCGGCAAGCGCAGCGAGCGTCAGGCCACGCTGACCCTGCCCAGCGCCTGGAGCGGCGACAGCATCGACGTGTGGTTTGCAATGCGCAACCCCGATACCGGCGAGTGCAGCACCAGCCTCTACCTGGGCAACTTCTCGATCTGATGCCAGATCGGCACCCCGCAGGGCCTAACACCTGCCTGCCAGACGGCTGCAGCGATGCAGCGACCGGCAAAAAAAAGGAGCGTCACTGTCAAGTGGCGCTCCATTTTTTATGTCAATGATGGCAGGTTCGAAATATTCAGACAAAGGGCAATAGCGTCTCCTGCAAGACCTATCGTTCGTTAGATCCTCTTCGTTTTCGGCATCCAACGATTCTATTTATTATTTATTTAGAATATCATATATAATATATATAATCAATCCGTCGTATGCTGCACAAGCAGAATGATGTGGTCGTGGCGAAGGGCCTCGAGCGTTTGCTTGAAATTGGCGCGTGCCGGGGCGTCCATCCAGGCAGTGGGTTCGTCGAAAAGAAGAATTTGGGCACGCGAGTAGAGCTGGCGGGCGAGGGCGATGCGCTGTGCCTGTCCCATACTGAGCTCTTCGCCGCGGTCGAACTGGCGTCCGAGGGGCGTGTCGAGCCCGTCGGGGAGATGGTCGATGACGGGCTGTGCTCCGGCCAGGCGAATGGCATCGGCGAGACGGTGCGCGTCTTCGGCGCTGTCGATGTCGCCGAAGGTAATATTCTGTCGTGCAGGGAAGCAGAACTGGACATAGTCCTGGAAGATGACGCTGACGCCTCTGCGCAGTTCGCGTAGGTCAAAGCGGCGTATGTCGATGCCGTTGATGCGGACAGCGCCTTGCTGGGGGTCGTAGAGACGCAGAAGGAGCTTGAGCATCGTGGTTTTGCCGCGTCCGTTCTCGCCCTGTATGAGGTTGACCTGGCCGCGACGGGCGATGAGCGAGAAATGTGACAGAACAGGCTGGCGGAGCGCTGGATAGGCGAAGGTTACATCGTCGAAGGAGACTTCCTCGACCTTGTCTGGGAACGGCACGGGCTTGTCAGGTGAGGTGATGGCCGGTTCCAGTTCGAGGAATTCAAAGAGGTTGCTGATGAAGAGCTTATGTTCATAGAGGCCGCTGACACCGCTGACGAGCGAGGTGAGCTGGCTTTGTCCGCGGCGGAAGGCTTCGAAAAGCATCACAAAGGTACCTATGGTCATTGCGCCGGCGAGGGCTGGACGGATAAGGAGGATGAGTATTGCGGCGATTGCGGCGGCTTCGAACAGGGCTGCAAGCGCGTCATAGAGTGCCAGGCGGCGCGAGATGGCAAGCAGCTGGCGCACAAGACGGGCGCGGGTGCCGACATAGAGGCTGCGGAAATGGTCGGCAAGTCCGAAGGCCCGCACCTCCTTGGCGTAGGTGCGGTTGGAAAGGAGCTGACCATAGTAGGCAGTGCGCCGCAGGTCCTGCGTGGTTTCGCGGCGGTAGCGGTAGATGCGGCGCGACTTGTATAGTTTTACTGCAAACGAGGGAATTACAGCTATTATCATCACGACAACAACTTGCCACGACGAGACGAGCAGCATTGCTGCAATACCCACCAACGCCACCGTGGCTCCGACGACGGAGACGGTGTTTTCGAGTATTCGTATTGGACGGAAAGCGGCCTCTTGCTGTGCGCGGTGGAATGTGTCGTGATAGTCGGCGTTGTCGTAGTAGGCCATATCGAGCCTTACGGACTGCGTCTGGATGATGTTATTGATATAGTCTATAAGCTTTTGCGTAAGGACATCGTTGTTCACGGTACTGAGGACATTTACCCATCGGTTAAGCAGGGTTATGCCACAAAAAGCCAAAACGTAATAGATAGACGATGTCAGAAACGACGACGAAAACGAAAAGGCAGGAAGGGGCTGGCCACCTCCAACGGCATCGGTAACGCTGTCGACGAGGAGCTTGAGGACATAGAGGTTGAGCAGCGGCAAAAGGCTGTTGCACACCGTGTAGAAGAGTTTGAGAATGAACCCGCGCGGGTCACACTGCCATATAAGTTTGAAGGCTTGTCGCATAGAAAAGTGAATTGTGATTGATGATTAGTGTTGGTCTGTGGTAACGACAAGGGAGCCGTTGACATAGTCGACGACGACGATGGGTTGCCCCTGCTCGATGTAGCCTATCTGGGCCACAGCGTCGAAGTTGCGTTCTCCGATGGTGACCTTTCCTGCAGGCCTCAGTATTGTGGCTGCAGTACCGCGCTGTCCCACAAGGCCTTGTTCGCGCTGCCCGGCAACGGTAAAGCCTTGGTCGGCAGTTTCTTCCGTGTTGAGGGCCAAACCGCCGAAGAGGGTGCTTTCGAAGAGTTTCTTCCCAAGCCAGATGCTGAGCGGCAACGCTATAGCAAGAGCCACGAGAACGGTCATCAACCTATTGGCAATCAACCCTGCAGGGATGCCCGAAAAATCGAATCCCACATTGCCGACCATACTGAACACGAGCCCGGCGACAATGCAGATTATGCCCATTATGCCCGAGACGCCAAAGCCGGGAAAGACAAACAACTCCAAGATTATAAGCACTATGCCGACAAAGAAGATGATTATTTCCCAATAGGTGGCCAACCCTTCGAGATAGAGCGGCGCGAAATAGAGCGCAGCGGCGACGAGAGCCAGGATGAGCGGGAAGCCGATGCCCGGCTGCTGCAGTTCGAAGTAGATTCCACCAATGATTAGCATAATGAGTATGCCCGACACGACAGGGGTGATGAGGAAGCCTATCAACTTGTCGATGAAGGTGTAGCGTTGCTCGCGGATGGTGTAATTCTCTACACCCGCGTGCTGAAGCAGCTGCGCCACGCTCTCCACCTCGGCTTCGCAATAACCGTATTTCAAAGCCTCTTGCGTAGTGAACGTCAGCACTTTGCCACTATCGCTGATGCCTTCCACCTTGATATCGGGGTCCACCATAGCCTGCGCAATGTCGGGTCGGCGTCCGCGGGCTTCGGCGGTGGTGCGCATCAGCGAGCGCATATAGCTCTGGTACTTGTCAGGCTGCACCTGGCCCATCTGGTCGACAACGGTGGCGGCTCCGATGGACGAACCGCTGTGCATATAGATCGAGTCGCAGGCAATCGAGATAAGAGCACCGGCCGACGCGGCATTGTTGTCGATGTAAGCATAGACGGGACGGTCGGCCTGCAGGAAGGCGGTGCGTATCTTGTCGGCGTCGTCGAGTGTGCCGCCAAATGTATTGATATGCACGACGATGATGTCGGCATTCAGCTTGGCGGCTTCGGCCATAGCTTTTTCCACGCGCAGCGATGCCGGCGGCGCTATCTCTTCGTCGATGCTGAAACGATAAACAGTCTTTTTGTCGTTCTGAGCCATTGCGCCGAGCGGCAGCAGGGCTATGAGCAAAAGGGATAAGAAATGTCTCATAACGTTTTGTTTTGTTCTGCCTCATACAACGCCGTTTCCGTATTTTTATTATAAAGTTCCACTAATAATTACTTTTCGGGCTGCGAATTTCACGAATTGATTTGTTGCCCGTTGCGGCGCATCTGCTATCCGACACTTGTTAATAAAAGGATTTGCAATCTGCAATACACAATAAAAATGTCGGTGTGACGTTAAAAGGCGAAAACACAATAATGCAAACATTTGACACACCATCCGTCTGCCTTCGGGCCCTTGAACCTGCCGATGTCGAGACCCTCTACGGCTGGGAGAACGACCCTGCCGTGTGGGGCGTAAGCGATGCACATCAGCCCTTTTCGAGCTATGCGATGCAGCGTTTCATCGACGAATGCAGCGTCAGCGACATCTACGCCTCGCGCCAGCTGCGCCTGATGGCCGATGCCGAGGGCCGGCCCGTGGGCTGCATCGACCTCTACGACTTTGACCCCTACCACCGCCGCGCCGGCATCGGCATCATCGTCGACCGCTCGCAGCGAGGCAAAGGCTACGCTACCGCTATGCTGCGCAGCCTTGAAGCATTTGCCGCCGAGCATCTGTCGACACACCAGCTCTATTGCGACATTGCCTTGGACAACCAGCGCAGCATCAGCCTTTTCACAAAATGCGGATTCAGCCCTTGCGGTACTATGAGCCAGTGGGTTTGGAACGGCACGCGGTGGACCGATGCCTGCCGTATGCAGAAAATCATCGAAATATGACGAAGACAAAGAGCAAAACGAAAACAAAGACGAAAACGAAAAAGGGCGGCGGCAAGCACATCGCGGTTGCCGTTATTGCAGCGGTGCTGCTGGTCGGCGCCGTCGGTGCGCTGCTAACTCTGCGCGGCCAGAAGATGGCCAACAGCGAAAAAGTTACGCTTTTCATCCCCACGGGGTCGGACTATGCCGCCGTGGTCGACTCGCTCGACGCACACAACTGTATCGGCAACCGATTTGTTTTCAATTCAATGGCACGCTTGCGCCAATATCACGACAACGTCAAGGGCGGCTGCTATATCCTCAAGCCGCACGCCCCTGTGTGGAGCGTCCTGACCAAACTCTATTGCGGCAACCAGGACGCCATACGGCTGACCATCGGCAAGCACCGCACCAAACAGCAGTTGTGCGACTTCATAGGCCGCCGACTCGAAATGAACGGCGACACCCTGCTGCGCCTGCTCGACGACGACAGCCTCTGCGCCGCCTACGGCCACACACCGCAGACCATCATTGCTATGTTCCCGCAAAACACCTACGACGTATACTGGAACACCACGCCGCGCAAACTGTTGGACCGAATGCAGAAAGAAAGCTCGCGCTTCTGGACCGACGAGCGCCTGGTCAAGTGCAAAGCACTGAACCTCACTGCCGACGAGGTCGTCACGCTGGCTTCCATCGTCGAAGAGGAAACCAACAAGAACGACGAGAAGGCCGACATAGCCAGCGTCTACCTGAACCGTATCCGCAAGGGTATGCTCCTGCAGGCCGACCCCACGCTGAAATATGCCGTCGGCGACTTCACAATCAGACGATTGCTGAACGTCCACACCGAAGCCGAAAGCCCCTACAACACCTACCGCCACCGCGGCCTGCCGCCGGGACCCATCTGCATACCTTCGACTGCCTCTATCGATGCCGTGCTGCAGAACAAGCAGACCGACTACCTCTACTTCTGCGCCCGCGCCGACTTCAGCGGCCGCCACGCCTTCGCCACCACCCTGGCCCAGCACAACGCCAACGCAGCTGCTTTCCACGCCGAGATGAACCGCCGCAAGATCTACAAATAGCCGCACAAAAAGTGCCGCACAGCAGCGCCCGATTTTGCCCCAAAACGCAGCATCGGCATCCGTTTTGAAACAATTCGAACCAAAAAAGCAAAAAAATAAAGCATTGACACTTTGTCCGTTGCCCCAAAGCGGCAAAAAAAAATTTGCCAGTAACGGAAAAAGTAGTACTTTTGCATTCGGGTAAGTCTTATACGGTCAGCTCCCAATGAATCCCCCCAGGGCAGGAATGCAGCAAGGGTGTTTGGTTGTAGCGGCGCGATATAAACAGCTTACCCTTTTTTTGTGCCTATATGTAGCAGTTCATTAGAATAATCATTTATCCCCGCCGACATATATTCTTCCCGCAGAGACGTGATGCACGAAGTGCAATTAGCACCGTACAAGCGAAGCATAGTGCAGTGCCAAGAAACTGTAACAAAATGCGTTTCAAAAGGAACGCAACCTTGAAAGTGCGACAATTATATCCGCCCAATTCGTTTTTTATCCTTATAATCCTCTATGTGCCAGCGGCGGCACTTGTTTGCCCCTGCCCACAGCGTCACAGCTGCCGCACTACGGAAAGAGCCAGTGCCAAAACAACACCAAATTCCGACCAAAAACCAATCAAACCCCACCGTCGAGAAATTTGGTCAAAATAAGGTAAGAATTTGGGTGAACTTTGATAGGAAATTGGTCCTGTTTTTCAGTCTTTTACAAAACCTGATTTTTGCCCCTTTACGCCGGTTTTTGAACGAAAAACGCAAATGACATAATACGCTACAAATCACCTTTTTATATATATTATTGTCATTTTTGACACAGATATGGATTTTTTTTTGTAATTTTGCAATATTTTAAGTCTTATGCTTTTCAAAGATTGAACGATGATTATGTTTTATTAAACAAAATAGTAGGATATACAATAAAAAATGTTTTTCCGTGTTTCTATAGTTTGAAATCTTGTTGATATGGCCAATACCAATTCGAATTTGCATTGCGCGAAAAAAGAAAAAAACGATGAGTTTTATACCACCTACGAAACCATCGAGAAGGAGCTGTCCCATTATAAGGAACAATTCCGAGGGAAAATCGTGCTTTGCAACTGCGACGACCCTTACAACTCGAATTTCTGCAACTATTTTCTTGACAATTTCGACATCTTTGGACTGAAGAGACTTATATGTACTTCATATTGCAACAGTCACAAAAACACTATACCGACACTTTTCGACAACGATGTAAAAAAAAGAGACACTTCACGTGGATTGCTGCTTGACGTGAGCAGCGTAGAAGGACGATGCCGTCAAGACATCCTTTCGCAAGTCAAAGAACTGAAAGGAGACGGCGACTTCCGCAGCAAAGAATGCCTAGCTTACCTTAAAATATGCGACATCGTCGTGACGAATCCTCCGTTTTCACTGTTTAAGGAGTTTATTGTCGAGGTGCTAAAACACAACAAGAGATTTCTTGCCATTGGCAACCAGAACGCATTGACATACAAGGAAATCTTTCCACTGATACAGAACAACGAAGTGTGGACTGGCTATCAGTTCGGAGAAATGAAATTCCGTGTGCCAAACGATACCGAGCCACGGGCTACACGCTATTGGGTTGACGAGTCTGGCCAAAAATGGCGCAGCCTCGGCAACGCGATGTGGCTAACGAATATGGACAATGATTTGAGGCACCAGAGCTTGAGGCTGACCGAGAAATTCGACCCAAATCTACACAGAAAATACGACAACTATGATGCCATCCATATAAGGAACATTACCGAAATACCGTCTGATTATCGCGGTATTATGGCGGTGCCAATCACAATAATCAACCGGTATAACAGTGAGCAATTTGAAATAGTGGGCGAGGCAAACCACGGTTCAGACAGTAAATATGACATTTTCAAGCCAATACTGAACGGTAAGGAGATATACAAGAGAATTCTTATTCGGAATAGAGTTATTGCAAGCATATGAGAATGTTCAGGATTTTGGATTTGTTTAGCGGCGCTGGTGGCTTCTCGTATGGGATGGAAAAAAACAGCCGGTTCAAGACGGTGCTGGCCACAGACATAAACGATGTGGCACTTGAAACGTTCAGGCACAACATACCATCCGCAGAAACCCTTGTCGGCGACATAACCAATAGAAGCGTAAAAGACGAAATACTATCAAGAAGCCGCAGACTCGGTGTAAATATGATTATAGGCGGTCCGCCGTGTCAGGGTTTTTCACTGAAAGGCAAGAAGATGGGACTTGCAGACCCTAGAAACTACCTGTTCAACGAATATCTGAACATTGTGGAATCGTTATCACCTGAAGTGTTTGTGATTGAAAACGTTAAAGCCTTATTGTCCACATCTGCCGGATGGTTCAAAAACCAGATCCTTGAACGAATCGATGCACTTGGCTATTATGTGGATTTTGGCGTTCTGACGGCATCAGATTTTGGTGTTCCACAAACAAGGCAAAGGGCTTTTTTCCTTTGCAGCAAAAGTGAAAAGACAAAACTGCCTGTCGGTAGCAATGATGGCCCAACGACAACCGTAAGGGATGCAATTTCCGACCTTGCCTACTTAAATTCGGGTGAGGGTGATTTTGTACAGGAATATATTACAAAACCAACATCAAACTATCAAAAAGAAATGCGAATGGGCTCGTCAAAGCTGTACAACCACAAGGCATCGAACCATTCGGAAATAGCATTACTGAAACTGTCAATGATACCCCCTGAATGCGGCAAAGAGCATCTCCCCAAAAGCCTTCTTGGCAAACAGAAGTTTTCCGGGACGTGGGGGCGTCTGGTCATAACCATAGATTCGCATTCGCGCACACTTGACATTGTGCTTGAGGAAAACGGTGTCATTGATGATTTTCCACAGACAATAGGTGTTGACATTCAAATTGATGTTCTTGGTATAATTAAACAAAAAAACAAGACGAAGATTGCTTTCATCGAAGCGAAAAAAACACAATTGACCTTACGTGATTTAGGGCAACTGTGGTCTTATTGCAAACTTTGCGATCCTGCCGAGGCTTTTTTGCTTTCATCAAGGGGGCTTGGAAGTTTGGATAAGATACTTAACAATCTGTCAAGGTTTGATTTACTCGACTTTGGTGATGGAACAACCATCAAGAAAATGCAAGTTGGAAAGTGGAATGTATTAAGGAAATCTATTGACAATTTGTCTTTAATTCCCAAACTATAAAAGATAGCGAATAATGCACCTGTCGGTCGTCATAGTAAATTACAATGTGAAGCACTTCCTTGAGCAGTGCTTGAAGTCGGTGGAGATTGCCGCCGAGGAGATGCGCGCGCGATATGGCGAGGGGGCCAGAGCCGACATCTGGGTGGTGGACAACAACTCGACCGACGGCTCGGTGCAGATGGTGAGGGACAGATTCCCTGAAGTACGCCTCATTGCCAACAGCGACAATCCCGGCTTTGCCAAGGCCAACAACCAGGCATTGAGGGAAATCTTGAAAGCGGAAAGCGGAGAGCGGAGAACTTCGTACGAAAACCAAAACGAAAACCAAAACAAAAACGAAAACGAAAAACAGTACGAAAAGGAATACGCGGGAAGCGGCTATGTCCTTCTGCTCAATCCCGACACGCTGGTGCAGCGCGACACATTCACAACCTGCATCGATTTCTATCAGAGCCACAAGGACTGCGGAGGGTTGAGTGTTAAGATGATCGACGGCGAGGGACGCTATCTGAAGGAGAGCAAGCGCGGATTCCCATCGCCGGCAACGTCGTTCTTCAAAATCAGCGGTCTCATCAAGCTGTTCCCGCACAACCGCAAAGTCGGAGCCTACTATATGGGCCACCTCGACAACAACGAGGTCAACGAGGTGGACGTGCTGCCAGGGGCCTTCCTGATGCTGAGCCTCGAGGCGTTGGAAAAGACTGGTTTGCTGGACGAAAGCTACTTTATGTACGGCGAGGACATCGACTTCTCGTGGCGCATACGCCTGGCGGGCTACAAGAACTACTACCTGCCCACGACGCGCATACTGCACTACAAGGGCGAAAGCACACGCAAGTCGTCGATGAACTACGTCTACACCTTCTACAACGCTATGGCCATCTTTGCCCGAAAGTATTTCAGCAAAGGCGGCGCCAAAACCTATTCCATTCTTATCCAGCTGGCTATATGGCTTCGCGCCTCTATCGATTTCCTAAAGCGCATTGTCCGCTTTCTGGCCGTGCCGGCGCTGGATTTCGCCGTCTCGCTGGCCGGATTCTTGGCCATCAAACAGATATGGGCCACCTATTGGGCTGAAAATGTGAACTATTACCCCGGCTTCTACACCTGGACAATCCTGCCCCTCTATGTACTCGTCCTGCTGCTGACATCGTTCCTTGCTGGCGGCTACGACAAGCCCGTCCGGCTGGGCCGCATCGTGCAGGGTATGGGCATCGGCGCCCTGCTGCTGCTGGTGTTTTATTCGCTGCTGGACGAGACGCTGCGCTTTTCGCGCGCCATAATCCTGCTGGGCGCCCTGTGGAGCATCGCTGCGACACTGGGCATCAGGGGATTGCTGAGCCTCCTGAAAGTCGACGGCTACCGGCTGCGGCCCGACATTGGCCGACGCTACCTGGTGGTAGGCAACAGCGCGGAACACCACCGCGTGCTTGACCTTTTCAACACCTTGGGCATCGAATGGAAACAGGTGACGAATATCCATCCCGACAAGCTGGGCAGCCTTTCGTACACCCTCAAGACCGAAGACGGCACGGCCAAAATCGACGAGATTATATTCTGCACCAAAGACATAGAAATCAACACCCTGCTCGACATCACTGAACGGCTGCAAGGCAAAGGCATCGCTTTCCGCAACGCCCCCGAGGGGATGGACGTGCTGATAGGCAGCAACTACACCAGCAGCCCCGAGGACATCTACAAGCCCGATTTCGGCAACGTCGACAGCACCACCAACCGGCGCACCAAACGCCTGTTCGACATCGTCGCCGCCCTGCTGCTCATCGTCCTCTCCCCCATCCTCTTCTGGCCGCAGCAGCGCAAACGCCGCTATTTTGCCGACTGCTTTTCAGTGCTTTTCGGCAAAAAAAGCTGGGTGGGATACTGCAGAGGAGCGGAAAACGGAAAGCGGAAAGCGGAAAGCGAAGATCCGTTGCCGAACATACGCCGTGGCGTGTTCCGCACACGCGACCGTATGCCGCGAGTCAAAAACCCCGACTGCGAACGCCTCGACCACAGCTACGCCACCGAATACCGCTTAGGAACCGACATAACAATATTAATGATAAACATTTTTAAAATATAGTGAACTGTGACCAGTGACACGAGCGCATCTGAGTTCGTTTCACAGGTCACAGGTCACAATTCACTAATCACAATTCACAATTCACAAATAGATTATGACCATTCCCGAGACCATAAAAGACCTGGAACAGCGCAAAGAGGCGCTGAAACGATTTTTGGATATCGACAACCTGCTCAGCGCCATTGCCGAAGAGGAGAAAAAGACCGAAGCCGCCGACTTCTGGAACGACCCCAAGGAGGCCAAAAAGGTGATGCTCGAAATCAAGAGCAAAAAGACCTGGACCACAGCCTTCAAGACTGTCAGCGACAGCTGCGACGATATGGCCGTTCTGGCCGAATTCTTCGATGCCGGCGATGCCACCGAAGAGGAGATGATGAAGCAGATCGAAGCCACCACCAAGCTGGTCGAAGAGCTGGAATTCAAGAATATGCTGCGCGGCGAGAGCGACCGTCTGGATGCCGTACTGAGCATCAACGCCGGTGCCGGCGGTGTCGAGGCACAGGACTGGGCCGAGATGCTGATGCGTATGTACATCCGCTATGCCGAGCGTAGCGGCTACAAGGTGGCCATAAGCAACTCGCTCGACGGCGACGGCGCCGGCATCAAGAGCTGCACGATGCAGATCGAGGGCGACTTCGCCTACGGCTACCTCAAGAGCGAGACCGGCGTGCACCGCCTGGTGCGCGTCAGCCCCTTCAACGCCCAGGGCAAGCGTATGACCAGCTTCGCCTCGGTCAGCGTCACGCCCCTCGTCGACGACTCGATCGAGGTGGTCGTCGACCAGTCGCGCCTCAGCTGGGACACCTTCCGCAGCGGCGGTGCCGGCGGACAGAACGTCAACAAGGTTGAATCGGGCGTGCGTCTGCGCTACCAGTACAAGGACCCCTACACTGGCGAGGAGGAGGAAATACTGATCGAAAACACCGAGACGCGCGACCAGCCCAAGAACAAGGAGAACGCCCTGCGACTGCTGCGCTCGCAGCTCTACGACCGCGAGATGAAGCACCGTATGGAAGAGCAGGCCAAAATCAAGGCCAGCCAAAAGAAGATTGAGTGGGGCAGCCAGATACGCAGCTACGTGATGGACGACCGCCGCGTCAAGGACCACCGCACGGGCTACCAGACCGGCGACGTCACCGGCGTGATGGACGGCAAGATCGACGAGTTCATCAAGGCCTACCTGATGCAGTTCGGCGCCGATGCTTGACGAGCGGAAAACGGAAAGCGGAAAGCGAGAAAAAAAAGGCTGCCGCATCTATGCGACAGCCTTCCCGTTTCATAGTCCAAATGTCTGAGCAGCGACTATTCGTTCTCGCACTTTGTCTCGTTGGTCATACCCATAACTTCCTGCTTGACATCCAGTTTCGAGCAGTTGCCTTTAGCCTCGGCAGTTGTGGTGCCCACCAATTCACCGTTGACGTAGCTCTTGCAGGTGCAGGTCTTGGTGCACGAATTCAAACTTGCCATAAGAGCGATGACGCCCATTACCAAAAAAAGTTTTTTCATAATGTTGTATTGTTTTAAATTTATGCAGACCAATTGTTTATAATCCGTTCCGGCCGCAGCGTCAGGTCTGCAAAAACACAGCGCGCCGAAAGAGAAACTGTCGTCCAAACTTTTCTCTGTTATATATGTAACATTTCGGCGCGTTTTTTTACAACAGGTGCAAAAAAAATTTAGGGACGCACTGCCACAGATGCAGTACATCCCTAAAATTCAACAGTTTAAAACGAAAGATTATTTTTCCTTCGGGGCCACGCATTTGTATTACCAGAAATTGACCAGAAATCAATATTTTTTTAACAGCAATTGTCAGCAATCAAACAGCAATTGTCAGCAATTTAACAGCAATTGTCAGCAATTAAACAGCAATTGTCAGCAATTATTTTAAGCGTGAGCGACCATAAATGTCAAACATATTTGACCAATTACTCTAAAAATTCGTTCAATTCGAACAATTCGCCGTTTAAAATAATTATTGGAGGTCACCTTAAATGAGTGCGGGGCCGGATGGTGCGCCGAACAGCCGTCCGCCGATTGGCCAGTGCCCCCAGACAGGGACCTGACAAAATGTCAGTTCTACGAAAAACCTACAAAAGACTTATCATCTTCTACCGGCGTAGAAAGTGGGTAGAACTTGGTAAAAACTTGAGTAGAACTTGGTAAGAAGATGGTCCTGTTTCTGTGGCAGTTAAAGAAGACGATTTTGGGCCGATTTTGGGCTGTTTTTTCATTTTTTGAACTGAAAAAAAACCTGACATTTTGTCAGTTTTTCCCCTGACCGCTCCGATATTTTTCGCCGCCCCGCGCCGAAATCCGAAATTTATGTGTAATTTTGCATCGCCAAACTGCGGGCACATCTAATGTTTTTTCAACTGCGAATTAAGCGAATTGAACGAATTATTAGAGTATGCCTGCGGCCTTCCGGCGCGGGGTTCCCGTCGGAAGGACACTGAAACAAAAAAACAACTATCGTGAAGAAAAACTGCAACTTACTGATACTGGCCCTGCTGATGCTGGCGGGCTGCAACGGCCGCCAAAGCGACAATGCGGTGACGCTGACGGGCTTCCCCACCCTGCAGCAAAGCACCGACTACACCTGCGGATGCTCGTCGGCGCAGATGGTGATGCGCTACTACCGCGCCGACGCCGAGAGCGAGGAGGCGCTGGCCGCGAAGATGCACACCCACGTCGACAGCCGCACGCCCGATGCCCAGCCGGGGTCGGCCGTGATGCTGACGGACTACGGCACCAGCGTTGAAGAAATATACCACTATTTCGACAGCCGCAAGGATTTTGACATCGTTGCCTCGAGCTACCGTCCCGATGTCGCCCCTGCCCTGCTCGACGATACCGCCCGCGTTGGCATTCAGGCTGTTGGCATCGCGGTGCCACAGTTTGCCGGATACGACGAGGCGGCGCGCTTCTTCCGCCGGCAGCTGGAGGAGGGGCATCCCGTTATGGTTTGCTGGAACCTTTGGGGCGGCCACTGGACGGTCTGCATAGGCTATGACGACCGCGGCACGGCGGACACCTACGACGACGACCAGCTGACGATGGCCGACCCCTACGACCAGACCGACGGCCGGACGGACGGCATCACGCAGGTGAGCCTCGTCGCCTTCTTCTACGACTGGTTCTGCACGATGACCCCCAAGCCCTGGCAGCTGCAGCCCTACATCGTCGTGGCACCCAAATGACAGCATCCCCCCTCCTAAACTGTCAGGCGAAGCTTTTTATATGAATGGGTGAAAATAAATTTTGCCGAACAGAATAAATGTCGTAATTTTGCAAAATGAAATACAGACATAATATGGACGGAAAGACATTAGAGTTTGTAACATACTGCATAGCAAAACTGTCGTCGGTATTGCATCTTCCGCAGCAGGAGATATACAGGCGGTTGAATGCATCGGGCATTTTGTATGGTTACATTGTTCCGTCGTATGACGTGCTGCATACTTTCAGTTCACGTTACCTAATGGAAGATTTGACTGGATATATGAAAGAGAAAGGAGTGTTGGAACAAGAGGTATAGAACGAATATTGTGAGAAGAATAAGTAATATCAAGGATTGAATGTTCATTTTATAATTTGAAACCAAAATAGAATATATGACATAAAACATAGAATTAGAATAGACATAAAGACATAATAATAACATAGCATTGACTACCATTTCGCGTTCAAAATAAGCCTAGGAAACTGATTTTGACAAATCGGAGTAGTTAGTTCAAGGTAAGCCTGATTAGGTGAACCAAGTAATATTGCTGGTAGAATGCGCCGGTTGGCGTGAGCAGCAATATTACGAGGGTTCTTTCCTAGGCTTCCCTTGAACGCGATGAAAGCTCACGCCTTTCTTTTTACCGATTTTGTGATTGATAGCAATGCGCAATATCAATCACAATGACAAATACTATAAAACAACACGGCAGAGTATATACACCCAACTATCTTGTACGGCAGATACTTGATTTTGGAGGCTACAATGGCGAAGGCATCATAGGGATGCACATCATCGACAATAGTTGTGGCGATGGTGCTTTTTTACGAGAGATTGTTTTTCGATACTGCAGAGCTCATCAAGGAAGCGACCTCAAACAACACTTGCAGACCTTTATACACGGAATAGAACTTGACCAAGAGGAGAGGGATAAATGTGTACGTGGCCTAAATAATCTTGTTGAACAATACGGGGTTTCAGGTGTAGAGTGGGACATTATCTGTGCTGATGCACTAACAGTGGACAAGTACAATGGAAAGATGGATTACGTGTTTGGCAACCCGCCTTATGTGCGAGTGCATAACCTTGATTCAAGTTATGATGCGGTCAAGAAATTCAGTTTTGCACAGCAGGGGATGACCGACCTCTTCATAGTGTTTATTGAGGTTGGCTTTCGAATGATGAAGCCTGACGGAAAAATGTGCATTATCACACCCAGTTCTTGGTTAAGCAGTAAGGCTGGTGGCGTGCTGCGACAATACATTGTTCAGCACAAAAATCTGTCAGGGATTATTGATTTGGGACATTTTCAGCCGTTTAATGCAACCACCTATACTGCAATCTCACGTTTCGAAAACAACAGCAATCAGGTTGCCCTTTACCAATACATTGATGAGGTTACTGCGCCTAAAGCGATTGACACGTTAGCAATAGATGATGTATTTATTACAGGAAACTTCTATATCTCCGATAAAGAGCATCTCTTAGAATTGCAATCAATACGAGCAGGCAAGGCATACAAATATGTAGAAGTCAAGAACGGATTTGCCACATTAGCAGACAAAGTATTCATCGGCGATTTTGATTTCCTAGAAGGTACTATAGACGTTCTCAAAGCATCTACTGGCAGATGGAGCAAATGTATATTCCCATACGACAAGAAAGGTCACCCGTTACCACCATCCGCGATTGAACGTAACAAACCGCTATACCAATATCTCTCGCTACACAAAAAGCACCTAGCGTCTGATCGAGATGCAGGAAGCAAGGATATGTGGTACCTATTTGGGAGGTCGCAAGCCATAAAGGACGTGTTTCGAGACAAATATGCTCTCAATACAATTATCCGCGACAAACAAAGCATTCGCTTTGAAAAGGTAGTGGCTGGCAAGGGATTATATAGTGGTCTCTATGTTATGACTGATATTGAAGAGGAAGAAATCCGCGAGCTGATTGTGAACGACAATTTCGTGGAATACATCCGTATGCTAGCCAACTACAAAAGTGGTGGCTATTACACCTTTGCATCAAAAGACGTTGAACAATATTTGAACTATAAACTTACAGAACGATATGGACAATCAAGAATTTCTAAAGGTAATCTCGAACTCTTTTAGCACGTTTCTTGAAACGGGTTCACGCAGCAATGAGAAACTAAAAATATTGCACGGAGCTATCGCTTGTGACTTGCGACAACGATTGGGCGCACGTTATGAAATCAACTCGCTTGGTATAGGCGATGGTAAGGAAGGAAATATAGAAGGACGGTACATAGACAAGAAGGTGGATATTACCATATTCCACGACGGCGAGGTTGTGGCTGGCATTGGAGTAAAATTTGTTATGCAGAACTACTCGCAAAACTCGAACAACTATTTTGAAAATATGCTAGGAGAGACAGCTAACATTCGATGCCGTAATGTACCATACTTTCAAATATTTATCATCCCCGATACTATGCCTTATTATAAGAAAAATGGCGATTTTCAGAAATGGGAATATTTCACGCAGCATAATGCTTTCAAATATCTCAAACTTTCAGAGGATAATGCCGAAGTATCTGTACATACCCCAACAAAAACCCTGCTATTCGTCATTAGTTTGCCACAGATTCAGACAGACCCAATGAACCGAGAGGATTACAACGACTACTATCGTAATATGAAGACCGTTCCAGTCAAACTTTCTACAAATAGTTTCGGTAGATTCAAACGTGCGGTGGTTTTCAACGACTATGAAGATTTTGCTGACAAAGTGGTTCATTATGTGAGAGCAATGTAATATAACAGATACATATCACAACTCGCTTTTGGCAGATGAGCATCTCGTTTCGGCAAGATGCTCATCTCGTACATAACGAGTTGCTCAACTCTCAACAACAAGATGTGTTTCTGACAGCAGTTTTGCTTGCGCAGCGTCAATCCTCTCCGTAGTATTGCTTGCGGTCGGAGACGATGTCGTGCAGGTTGTGGTAGGCCCAGTCGATGAGCTGGCGCATCAGGGGTAGGAACGAGCGGCCGCGCTCGGTGAGAGCGTATTCGACACGCGGCGGCATCTCGGGATAGACGGTGCGGCTCACCAGGCCGTCGGCCTCCAGACCGCGCAGGGTCTGCGTGAGCATCTTCTGCGAGCAGTCGGGGTTCTGCCGTTCTATCTCCTTGAAGCGCATCGGGGCGTCGCTGCCGCCAAGGGTGTAGATGACGGCCATCGTCCACTTGTTTGCTATGCGTGCCAGCACGTTGCGTATGGGGCACTCGGGGAATACAGGGTCTTGTATGAAGTCTTTTTGCATAAATCTGATATGTTGATATGCTTGATGTTTTGGATTTAAAGGGTTTTATATCATTTATATTCGGGGTCGATGTCGACATCGGGGCCGCATTGCAGGTCTGTCAGGCTGTCGCAGCCTCGGAAGGCGTGGGCGTAGATTTTCTTCATCCCGCTGCCGCAGACCACCTGCTGCAGCGACTTGCAGTCGAAGAATGTAAATGGGATAATCTGACTATAGCGGTCGGGCAACGTGATGCTTTCCACTCCGCAACGGGCAAAGGCATACTGCCACATACTCTCGAGCGACGCAGGCAGCTCTACGTGTTTCAGGTTGTTGCAGCCGTCGAAGACGAAACCTCCAATTTCGGTCACCGTGTCTGGTATGCTGACCGAACGTATTTCGCTGTGGCCTTTGAAGAGGTCGTCGAAGAGTATGGTCACCGGCTTGCCCCAATGCACTGGCGGCACGATGACATCGGCTTCGTCGCCCTGATAGTGTATGGCGCAGAAACTGTCGGTTTCTTCTACGTATTTGAACAGGAATTCTTGCATATTGTTATTTGGTTATATCATTCAATATCTGACTAATACTCTCTGTAAAGGCAACAAATCGCGGCATATCCTGAAGGTAGGGCTCGGGGTCGGCAGGGTTGAAACGGACAAGAGTGGTGTGCGGGAACTTCTGGGCAAACTGTTCGAAGGGCAAACGGATGATGCCGGGGGTATTGTAGCCGATGCCAAATTCGAGGAGCAGCAGGTTTTCCTGTGAGGCATTGCCGACAAAGTCGCTGTAGCGGCGCGCCTGCTGCTGCCAGTGGAAGTCTTCGACGAAGGTGTCGTCGACGCGCAGGTTCAGCGCCGCTGGTTGCCCGTCGGGCATTGTGGGCAACATCTCCGTCGGAATTCGGCAATCTTCGACGAGCGGCAGCACCCGTTCCACCCATTCGCGGTTGCTTATCAACCTTTTAGGCGTTCCGCTTGCGGACTGGAAACAGCCATAGTCGCCCTGCGTGGCGAAGATGTTCTCTGCGGGGAATCCAGCCAGTTCGAACTGTGCATCGACGTTGGTGGTGACGACGAAGGCACGGGGGAACAGCGCCAGTAGTCGGCGGTAGAGCGGCAACGCGCCCGTACGGTAGCGGCAGAACCAGATGTGTTTGGCCCAGAAGGCCCAGTATTCTTCTTGGCTCTCGAAAGGGTGGAAACCGCCGGTGTAGAGGTCGGTGATGCCGTATCGCTCAATCCACGGCGCGAACTCGCGACGGAAATCCTCGCCAGCGTAGTCTAAACCCGCGGCGGTGCTGAGACCCGCACCGGCGCCGATGATGATATGGTCGGCCTCGGCGATGGCCTGACGCAACGATTCAATCCTTTGAGAGTAGCTGTCGGTAGATGTCATAGTCTATATCTTTGAAAACGTTGAAGACTACAGTAAAACTCTGGTCTTTAAACTCATAATTCCTAACCGTCTGGATGGCGATTTCGGCGGCACGGCGGTTGGGGAAACGGAACTCGCCCGTGGAGATGCAGCAAAATGCAATGCTGCGGCAGCCGTTGGCCTCTGCCAAACCCAGGCAATTGCGGTAGCAGTTGGCCAGCTGCGCTTCTTGTTCTTTGGTGGGTACGCCGTCGGGGATGATGGGACCCACGGTGTGGATTACGTACCGGGCAGGCAGATTGTAGGCTGGTGTGATGATAGCCTGGCCGGTGGCTATCTCGCTGCCAGCCAGCACGCGGTTGCATTCCTGTCGCAGCTGCAGCCCAGCGGCGCTATGGATGGCGTTGTCGATGCAATTGTGCAGCGGATGCCAGCAGCCGAGTCCCACGCTGTTGGCAGCATTGACGATGGCATCGACGCGCAGCCGTGTGATGTCGCCCTGCCAAATATCAATTTCCGATTCGGAATTGCCAATTTCCACCACTCCCTTGTCCTGCAGCTGCGCCTGCAACTCGGCGTCCTGCGCACGGAGGAACGCCTCGCTCAGCGGCTGCGGTTCCCAGACATTCATCAGGGCCCGCAGCAGGCGCTGCTTGCCTTCGAGCGTTGGCGGAATGTCGGCCACTACGCCGTCCTGACGCATCAGGTAGCGAATGCAAAAGTCTATGTTTTCCAGTCGGTCCATAATGCTTGCTGTCATTTGGTGAATCGTGCGCCAACGAAACCGTCGCGACTCTCGCCGGTGGCAAGGTCGAACGATTTATGGATGGGTGGCGTGGGCCGCAGGTCGTAATATTCCATCCTTTCGATGGGAAGCTTGAAATAAGCCATCGTGTCATAACTCGGATAGAGGCGGCGCAGCACCTCGTTGTGGTCGTAAATCCAGCGCTTGGCGCTGTCGGCCACGTCAAAGTCGGCCCGTCCTGAGCAACGCACCGACACACGGTCGTACATCACGAGAAACTCCACCTTCGGGTTCTGCCGCAGCTGGCGGTAGACCTCCTTGCGCTCCGAAGTGGCAAAATAGAGGGTCGTGCCCTCCTGCTTCATTATCTGGAAGGCCCGCAGACAGGGACGGTCGCCGTCGACCGTGGCCAACACGCCTTCAATGTGGTTGTTAAGAAATTCCAATGCAAGTTCAATCATAGTGCAAAGGTACTATTTTTTTTGCAAACAGGCAGGCATCTTGCGAAACCTGCCTGTAGTGCAACTATTTGGGTGAAGAAAGTATTATTTGTAGAGGGCTTCAGCCAGCGGGGCGATGTCGCCAGGCATATCGGGATAGGCTGCCTTGAGAGCTTCGGCAAAAGCGTTGGCATCCTTCTTCTCGGCGCGGAGTTTCTTCAGGCATTCCAAGTAGGCGATACGCGCTTCGACGGCAGGCTTCTCGACCAGACCGCCGTGACCGCCGATGAAATACTTGGCACCCGTAGCCAACTCAGCCTTGGTGGCTGCCAACTCAGCGTCGATAGCCTCCTTGCTGCCCAGCTGCAGGGGGCTCATATGCATCTGATAGGGAGCCCAGTGGGTGTAGCACACCTGGCTGCCGATGAGGATCATCGAACCAGGGAAGTCGCTGGCGGCGCCGCGGTCGAAACGGAAGTCGACACCGGCATACTGCTGAGTGCTGCCAAAGGGCACCTCGGTGGCCTGTTGCGTGGGCAGGTCGACCATCGTCTCGCCGAACTGCTCGGCGAAGCCTTTCATCATACCGCCGTAGATGGGGCCTTCGATAAACTGAGGCATACCCTCGGGCATAACGATGGGCAGTTGGTCGCTGCCGCCCAGATGATAGTCGGTGATATCGGTCACCACGGGCTTGCCGAGGGCCTTGATGTATTCGGCAAACTCAGCAGCATTCACCTTGAAGAGGGGGTATTCCATCACCACCAGGCCGTCCTGGCCTTCGATGATGTAGCTGGCATCGAACATAACGTCGTTCGAGTTGTAGACGTGCAGCTTGAATCCGTCAAGCTGGTAGGCCTGGAACTGGCCAACGGTTTCTTTCTGTGCATTCATTGTCGTGTCGTTTTGGTTTGTGTTTTCATTGTTGTTTTTGCAGCCTACGGCAAGGATGGCGGCTGCGGCCATCAGGATGATTGACTTTTTCATTTTTATATCGTTTTCGTTAGAGTTATCATTTTCGTTAAGGTTAGCGTTTACCACACCAGCGGGTCGCCAAGGATATTGCCGTCGGTCATCGGGCTGTCGGCCTCGGTGAAGTTGTTGGCCTTGTATTGGATGCAGAGCATCGTCAGGTTCTCCTTGCCGGTGTTCTTCAGGGCGCGGCGGCCGTCGGGGCTGACGCGCACGATGGTGCCTTCGCTGACGGGAAACTGCTCGCCGTCCACCTGGTAGGTGCCTTCGCCACGGAGGATGATGTAGAGCTCCTCGTGGGTCTTGTGGGTGTGGAGGAAGCCGCTGTCCTGGCCCGGCACCAGCGTCTGGAACGACAGCTCGCTGCCCGTGGTGCCAACGGCCTGACCGACAAACACCTTGCCCTGAATGACATTCGGTCCCATCGGCAGCTCGTGCTCGATAATCTGGTCGACATTTCCTACGCTGACGGCCTTGTAGTTGCGGCCTTCTTTAATTGTTTCAATTGTTCTCATTGCTGTATTGATTTTAAAGATTATTCTTTAATGGATGAATTTTCGTTTTCGTTATCGTTTTCGTTCTAAATTCGGATGCAAAAGTACAATACTTTCCAAAATCCCGCAAGAGGGTACCCGACGGTAAGCCACTTACCTTTTGGTATGCAACGCCGCCACACCGACAACTGCCGAAACCACTTTTAACGTTTTTTAAATAATCCCCAAAGCAATCCAAATACCAATTACGGCACAATATTCGTCGCATTTTCGCGTTTTTCGACTGTTATGAGTACGCTGAACGAAGACATCATCATCGCCACAAGCCTCGACCGCACGGCCGACCTGCAGCAGCAGAGCTTCATCACCCACGCGCTGTGCCGCGCAGGCAGCTGCACCTTCCGCCTCGGGGCGCGGGAGCACAAGGTGGCCGCAGGCGACTGCCTCATCATCCCGCAGCAGTCGCTCCTGCTGCACGACTACGCGCCCAGCGCGGATTTCCGCATCGAAGTCATCTACGTCTCGGCCCCCTTCACCGAGGTGGCCTCGCCGCAAAGCAACTACGGTATGCGCGGCCACCTGGCGCTGTTCGAGGACCCTGTGATGCACCTCACCGCACAGCAGCAGAAAGTCTGCGCGCTGAACTTCGACTACATACGCCAGCGCCTGGCTCTGCCGCAGCACAACTTCCACCGCGACGCAATGCTCAACGCCGTGCAATGTATGATCATCGACTTCTTCGACTTCCACGTGGAGCTCTACGGCGAGCGGCACATCACCAACCAGCAGGCACTTCTGATGCAGCATTTTATGTCGCTGCTCGACCGCGGCGAGTTTGTGCAGCACCGCGACGTGGCGTGGTATGCCGACGCGCTGTGCGTCACGCCGAAACACCTCAGCGAGGTGTGCCGCGAGGTGAGCGGCCAGTCGGCGATGTACTGGATCACACGCTACACGGCCCTCGACATCAGCCGCACCCTGCGCAACCGCGCCCTCACCCTGGAAGAGATATCGGACTACTACGGCTTCTCCACGACAAACTACTTCGTCCGCTACGTGCAGAAAAACCTCGGCGCCTCGCCAAGCGCCCTGAGGGAGTGACCAACGGACCCGAACTCCGCAAAGAAACGAAGACGCGAATTGAACGTTTTTTTGGAGGGTACATAAAATAAAATGCACCCCGATTGTATAATTTTTAGTCCGGCGACGGAAAACCCGATCCGCCGCAACGGGTTTTTCCGCCTACAAGCCAACGAAACTGGATAAAATCCTGTAAATCTTTTTATTATCACACCATAGGCAAATCCAGAAAAAAACAATAAATTTTTGGAACAATTTGCCCATTTTTGCCCATTTTTCCCTTTCCACAAAAGACTGATTTCCATATACCATCTTCTTATCAAATTCTACTGAAATTCTTACCAACTTTTTACCAAGTTTTACTTCAGTAGAAGATGACAAGAAGAAGGGTAATCTATGGTAGGGAAAAAATGCGGAAGAGGGGTACTCTATGGTAGGGAAAAAATGCAGAAGAGGGGTTGAAGGTGGTGATGGTTATGAAGGCGATGACGGGATTTTAGTTTTAGCCTTCGTTTTAGTACGAAGTCCCGCGTTGTATCGGATTTGCCCCGCGTTGTATCGGATTTGCAATCCGATACTTTTTAATATAAGGATTTCCAATCCGCCAACACTACCGCTTTCACTCTGCAAATAAATATTTTAGCGGATTACAAATCCTTATATTAAGTAGCGTCGGATTGCAAATCCGACGCAACGAAAAACGTTCAACTGTGCGGTACAGTTGAACGTTTTCATATAAAGTTTTAGTTTTCGTCTTCGTTTTCGTACGAAGTCTCAGTTTTCGTCTTCGTTTTCGTACGAAGTCTCAGTTTTCGTCTTCGTTTTCGTGCTAATGCCCATCAATAGCTGCGGGCGAAGACTACGCGGCGGTGGCTTGGCTTGCCGCTGTAGATGCACTTGCCTTCCTCTTCGGGTGCGTCGAAGGGGATGCAGCGGATGGTCGCCTTGGTCTCTTCCTTGATGCGCTCTTCGGTCTCCTGGGTGCCGTCCCAATGGCAGAGCAGGAATCCGTTCTTCTCTATCTCGACCTTAAAGTCGTCCCAGGTGTCGACCTTGCGGGTCTGCGACGCGCGGAAGTCGGCGGCTTTCTTGAAGAGGTTCTGCTGTATCTGTTCCATCAGGCCGCTGACATATTCGGCAATGCCTTCGATGGGCATAGTGGTCTTTTCGAGCGTGTCGCGGCGGCACACCTCGCAGGTGCCGTTCTCAAAGTCGCGCGGGCCAATGGCCAGGCGCACGGGTACGCCCTTGAACTCGTACTCGTTGAACTTCCAGCCGGGCTTGTACTCGCTGCGGTTGTCGTACTTGACGACGAGGCCTTTGGCCTCAAGAGCCTTGACGATGGGGGCGATGTGCTCGTCGAGCTGGCGCATCTGCTCGTCGCTCTTGGCGATGGGCACGATGGCGACGTGGATGGGTGCCAGATGCGGCGGCAGGACAAGGCCGTTGTCGTCGCTGTGGGTCATAATGAGGGCACCCATCAGGCGGGTGCTTACGCCCCACGAGGTGGCCCATACGTATTCGAGCTTGTTCTCCTTGTTGAGGAACTGCACCTCGAAGGCCTTGGCGAAGTTCTGGCCCAGGAAGTGGCTGGTGCCTGCCTGCAGGGCCTTGCCGTCCTGCATCATAGCCTCGATACAGAGGGTGTCGAGTGCGCCGGCAAAGCGCTCGTTGGGGCTCTTGTGGCCCTTGATGACGGGCATAGCCATATACCGCTCGGCGAAGTCGGCATAGACGTCGAGCATCTTGCGGGTCTCGGCTTCGGCCTCTTCGCGCGTGGCGTGGGCTGTGTGGCCTTCCTGCCAGAGGAACTCGGCGGTGCGTAGGAACATACGGGTGCGCATCTCCCAGCGCACGACGTTGGCCCACTGGTTGCAGAGGATGGGCAGGTCGCGGTAGGACTTGATCCAGTTCTTGTAGGTGCTCCAGATGATGGTCTCGGAGGTGGGGCGCACGATGAGCTCCTCTTCAAGCTTGGCGCTGAGGTCGACGACCACGCCGCCGCCGTTGGGGTCGTTCATAAGGCGGTGATGCGTCACCACGGCGCACTCCTTGGCGAAGCCCTCGACGTGCTCGGCCTCGCGGCTCAGGAAGCTCTTGGGGATGAAAAGTGGGAAATAGGCGTTCTGGTGGCCTGTTTCTTTGAACATCTTGTCGAGCTGGTGCTGCATCTTCTCCCAGATGGCATAGCCATAGGGTTTGATGACCATACATCCGCGGACGGCGCTCTGTTCGGCCAGGTCGGCGCGAACCACCAGTTCGTTGTACCATTCAGAATAATTCTCGCTGCGTTTCGGAAAATCTTTTGCCATTTTTCTGTCTATGTTTATAATTTTTTTGTCTCTTTATCGTTACTGTTTCAGAAATATTGTGTAATTTTGCACGCAATATTTCGGGTTGCAAAATTACTAAATAAAAGTGAAATTGAACAAAATTAACATAAACCACCAAGGTCAAAAAGAGATGAAAAAACTAACTGTCAACATCTTATGCGCCGTATTTTTATTGGCTGCAGCAGGCGGAAACCTGCACGCGCAATCGTCAAGCGACGGCGAAAACTACTATTCCAACCCCCAAAAGGGCATAAATCCCACCGCCCCGAAGCCTTATAGCGACACCGACATCGCCAGCAAGAGCGACGACATCGTCGTGGAGCTGAACGGCACGGTGAAGGACACCACTCCCGTAAAGGACACGGCTCGGCTGAAACTTAAATCCATCCCCGAATACACCCGCGGCGACAACCCCGGCTACTGGGGCACAAGCATTGTCTATTCGTGGGATCCGTGGTACAGCCCCTACTGGAACACGTGGTACCATCCCGGCTGGGGTGGCAGCCACTGGATGCTGACCTACGGCTGGGGCTGGGGCCCCTACTGGAGCTTCGGCATCGGATACAGCTGGGGATGGGGCTCGCCCTGGTGGTACTGGGATCCCTGGTACAGTCCCTACTATGCCTATTACGGTTATTATGGCTATTATGGCCACTACGGCTGGGGCGGCTATGCCTACGGCTGGGGCCATCGGCCATACCACGGCTACGGCAACGACTACGCCTTCGGCCACCGCTACCTCGGCAGCGGCAACCGTGGCGCTGCCATCAGCCCCACATCGCGCAACAGCGGTGCCAGCCCCTCGCCTGCCCGACCGGTGCGTCGCGGCGGCGTTGACCTCAACAACGGCGGCCGCGCCCCACGCGGCAGCATCAGCGGCACCGGCACTCGCAGCAACAGCAGCGTAGCCACGGGCAACACCAGCTCGCGCACGCGCAGCAACGGCACCGTCGGCAACGGACGCTATGCCAAGCCTGCCAGCGTGGCCAGCAACCGCGCGGCAAGGACGGCTTCGCACAGCAGCTACGGCACCAGCCAACGCGGCAATGTGCGCCCGTCGTCCAACGGCACGCGCAGCGGATACAGCACGCCAGCTGGCAACAGCCGATTCGAAAGTGGCCGCACGTCAGGCAGCAGCCGCCAGAGCGGCAACTTCCGTCAGAGCAGCAGCCGCTCGACAGGCACCTACAGCAACAGCCGCAGCAGTTCGTCGAGCCACAGCAGCAGTTTCGGCGGCAGCTCATCGAGCCGTGGCGGCGGCTATAGCGGCGGTTCGTCAAGTCGCAGCAGCGGCGGTTTCAGCGGCGGCTCGTCGAGTCGTGGCGGTGGCGGAAGCAGCAGCAGACGATAACGGAAAGTTGAGAGTTGAAAGCTGAAAGTTGAAAGATGAGAGTTGAATGTGGTAAGTTGAAACCTGAAAGATTCTACCGCGTCAGCTTTCCCGCCGCAGGCGGAACAATTTACAAGATTTACAAGATTTCGCGAAGCCGCAGGCGAGCAGGCGAACAAAACAACGAAAAACGCCATTTCAACTTTCGGCTAACTCTGAGTCAACTCTGAGTCAACTCTAACTCCCGTTCATAGAATTTTAGTCCCTAAAGGCAACCGCTAAAAATTCGTTTAATTCGCGTTTTGCTTGCAAAACAAAATCCTCAACAGAAACAAGTTAATTCGTTTAATTCGCATAATTCGCAGTTAAAAAATCGAGATACCCTAAATGAAAAAAGTCGTATTTGTTGTGGCATTGGCAGCCCTGTTTGCCACACCTGCCAAAGCCCAGAAGACCCTGCAGACCAGCACCGAAAAGATACAGCAAAGTGAATCCACAGGCACCTGGTTCGACGCTCCTGCCAAGCAGGGCAAGAAGGCCAAGAACGTCATCGTCATCATAGGCGACGGTATGGGTACGGCGCAAGTCTACGCCTCGGTGGTGGCACAGAAAGGGGCTTCCAACTTCCTGCGGTTCCCCTTCTCGGGCTTCTCGCGCACCTACTCCAACAACAAATACACCACCGACAGCGGCGCCGGCGGCACAGCCATCGTAACAGGCTGCAAGACCGACAACAGGCACATCGGTGTCCTTTCCGACAACACTCCCGTCCAGTCTATCCTGTCCAAAGCCAAAAGCTGGGGCTTGTCGGCGGGCTTTGTCGTCACCAGCAGCGTGCTCGACGCCACGCCAGCCAGCACCTACGCCCACGCCCCCGACCGCAAGATGTACGACACCATAAGCCTGCATATGTCGCAATGCGGTTTCGACGTTATGATTGGCGGCGGACTTGCCAACTTCCGTCCCGAGAACCGCAAGGACGGCCTCAGACCGCTCGACACACTGATAAAAAAGGGATACGAGATTACCTACAGCCTTGAAGAGATGAAACGGTCGAAGAGCGACAAACTCGTCACCTTCTTCTGCGAGAACTACTACGGTCCTGTGGCCCCGGGTCGCGACCCCGTCCTGACCGAAGGAACCAAGAAGGCGCTGGACATCCTCAGCAAAAACCCCAAGGGTTTCGTTATGATGATCGAAGGGTCGCAAATCGACTGGGCCTGCCACAACAACGACGCGCCTTATATGGAAGCCGAATTGGCCGACTTTGAGAAGATGCTGAAAATTGTCCTCGACTTCGCCGAAAAGGACGGCAACACGCTTGTCGTCGTCACCGCCGACCACGAGACCGGCGGACTGGTACTTTTGGGCGGCAATATCGACAAGGGCAAGAACGAGTGCAAATACATCACCGACGGCCATTCCGGCGTGATGGTGCCCGTCTTCGCCTACGGCCCCGGAGCCGAGAACTTTTCGGGCATTCAGAACAACATCGACCTTATGCCCAAGATGTTGAAGGCGATGGGAAGATGAAACCATTGAATATAGAACTTCCAACACTAATGAAGAGAACCAAACACAAGATAGCCCTTCTGCTGCTCCTGCTGGCCTGCGGGACGGCCAAGGCACAAGTGAAACTGACGCAGGACACTCTGGCCACTCCCATCGTGGGATTCAGCTTCGGAACTGCCTTTGCTTCCGACAAGCCTTCGTCCGAAAACGGAATACACGACCTGTACGAGAACCCCCTCTTGAACTATGGCATAGAAGCCGGATACAAGTTCAAATCGAACTGGTTCGTAATGCTTGACGGCAGCCTGACCATCGGAGGCGACCTCAGGACCCCCGAGCTGCGAATGCCGGCGGCCTACAGCCACGACAGCCTGCCAATCGTGATAGGCACCAACGGTACCGACGCCGAAGCCACGTCCTACTACAGGTCGCTGTCTATGCGCATCGGCGGCGGCAAGATATTCACCCTTGGCGACAGGAACCCCAATTCGGGAATTATGCTGTCGATGTATGGCGGCATACTGCAGCAAAAAACAGTCTTTATGATGAACAAGGAGAAAGCGCCGCAGCTGCAGGACGACTACGCGCGCATCTACGACCACAAGCGTCGCGGATTCACTTTGACCGAGAGCATCGGATACTGGTTTATGAGCAACAAGTCCAACTTCTTCAACCTGCACGTGACATTCGAAATAACACAATGCTGGACCCACTCCGTGCGCGACTATATCATCGACGAGGTTATGGGCTTGCACGGCCCCGACAACACCAAATACTTCGACCTGCTCTACAACATCAAGCTCTGCTGGATGTTCCCCCTCAAGGGTAAAACGGCTTACGACTATTATTTCTTCTAAAAACAAGCAACTATGCGGACACTCTACAGTCTGGCCATCGGCTTCTACGCTTTCGGCGTCCGTTGTGCGACACCGTTCAACGAAAAGGCTGCCCTGATGCGGAAAGGATGGCGGCGATGGACGCAGCAGTTCCCCAAAGAGAAACTCAACGGAGCCAAGACGGCTTGGTTTCACGCCTCGTCGCTGGGCGAGTTCGAACAGGCGCGCCCCGTTATCGAAAAGTTCCGCAGAGAGCATCCCGAATACAAAATCGTCCTCACTTTCTTCTCGCCTTCGGGCTACGAAGTGCGCAAGGACTACGACGGCGCCGACATCGTCTGCTACCTGCCGCCCGACACGCGGCGCAACGCACGTCTGCTAATGCAGATGATGCACCCCGACATAGCGCTCTTTGTCAAATACGACTTCTGGTTCAACTACCTCGATGCCCTGCGACGCAGAGGAACCCCAACCTATCTGTTTTCGTCGATTTTCAGGCCGTCGCAATACTTCTTCAAATGGTACGGCGGATGGTTCGCCAAGCAGCTGCAATGCTACCGCCACATCTTTGTTCAGAACGACGAGTCGATCAAACTCCTGCGCAGCGTTTGCGTCAATCGTTGCTCGCTGGCTGGCGACACCCGTTTCGACCGCGTGGCCGACATTGCTCGCCAAGCCAAGCGCTTCGACGCCATCGAGCGCTTCATCGGCGACCTTCCTGTCCTGATGGCCGGCAGCTCGTGGGAACCCGACGAGGAAAACATCCTGGCATTCACGAAGCAATACGATAAGCCGCTGAAAGTAATTCTGGCTCCGCACGTTATCAGCGATGCCCACCTTCGGCAGATAGAGAAATCCTTCTCGCCCGACAACTATGTGCGCTATTCCGCCATCGCCAACCCCGGTGCTGACGCCACGCTGATGCAACGCCAGGTGCTTGTCATCGACAATATCGGTATGCTTTCGTCGCTCTACCGCTACGCCACCGTGGCCTATATCGGCGGCGGGTTCGGCAAAGGCATCCACAACACCCTCGAGGCCGCCGTTTTCGGCACGCCGGTATGCTTCGGCCCCAACTACGGCAAATTCCAGGAAGCCCGCGAACTGATAGCCTGCGGCGGCGCCAGAAGCTATACTTCCGCCGACGAACTGTGCAGCATCCTGCGCCTATGGTTCGACGACAGCGACGCCCGCCTGGCCGCATCGGCAGCCAGCTCCGCCTATATGCAAAGCCATACCGGAGCCACACAAACGATAATGGACAAGATTGAAATAAAATGAAAACGAGCGCCGGAAAACGATATTTCTCCATCTCTTTTGCCACGCTGGTGTTTACAGTCCTGCTCTCCGCCTGCGCCAGCGTCGAGAAATTCATCGAGCCCGACGAACGTGTGCTGAACAAAAACAGCTACGAAATCATTACCCCCGACGGCGAAAAGCCAGGCAAAGAGACAGCCGACGCCCTTAGCGATATGAAGAAATTCGTCAAGCAGAACCCCAACAGCCACCTGCTCGGCGTCGGGCCGCGCGTCTCTATGCGCATCTACTGCCTGTCGAACCCCAACAAGGACAACTTCTGGCACAAGTACTTGCGGCGCAAGGGGCAGGCACCTGTCGTCTACGACGAAGCCGCCACGATGCACACCTGCCAGCAGCTGCAGGGCCTTCTCGAGTCGAAAGGATGCTTCCATTCAACGGTGACGTTCGACACAGTCCACAGCCGCCGCCACGATGTCGAGGTGGTCTACCGTATCCAACCGGCAACGCGCTATCGCATCGACGACGTTTCGTTCCGCGCCGAAACCGGCGAGGTCGACAAACTGCTCAAAAGCTGGAAAAACGAAAGCCTGCTCCAGGTCGGCGAATACTACGACCAGGACAAGATGGACGAAGAACGCACTCGCATCATCGACAGGCTGCGCAACGAAGGCTACTACCACGCTTCGACCGACCTTGTCTCCTACCTTGTCGACACGGCCTTCGAAGACCACAAGCTGACCATCCTTATGAATATCCGCAACCCGCGCATCGCCGGCGCCAACCGGCAAGCCGTTGCCACACCGCTGCAAAAATACCGCATCGACAACATATTCATCTACCCCAACACCTCGGCATCGAACAGCGGACTGGTCAGCGCCTACGACACCATCACCGTGCCGATGCATTTCCGCAACCGCACCACCGAGTACCGCTACCTCTTCAACCAGCCTATGACGCTAAAACCCAGCGTCATCAACCGAGCCCTCTTCCTCTTCCACGGCCAGCTCTACCGTCCGCGCAACATCGACCGCACCTACAGCTCGCTGCTCAGCCTGCGCAACTTCAAATACATCAACACCGAGTTCGTCGAGTCGCCCAACAGCAGCGACACCAACCGACTTCTCAACGCCAAGGTGCGTCTCCTCACCGCCAAACGCCAACGCCTCACGGCTTCCATCGAGCTCAACAACTCGTCGCCCTTCGGCAACGAAAACGGCGGCCTACTGGGCGGCAACTTCGGCCTCGAAACCAAGCTGACCTACCAGAACAAGAACCTCTTCGGCGGCGCCGAGCTGTTCAAAGCCGAAGGCTCGCTGCTCGTCGAACTGCCCAAACTCATCTTCAAGAACCGCGACAACGAGGATATCCGCAACAACGTCAGCAACTTCGAAGGCGGCCTCAACCTCTCGCTCGACCTGCCAACATTCCTCTTCCCGTTCACCAAAAACATCCTCTGGCAGCGTATGCGGCCCCACACAGTCCTCACCCTTGGCGGCAACTACCAGCTGCACAGCTATTTCGAGCGCCTGCTCGGCAACACCGGCTTCGGCTACAGCTGGAGCCACAACCAGCACGGACACCAGCTGCTGCCTCTCGAGCTCACCTACGTGCGCTTCTTCAACATCGACAGCGCCTTCCGCCACCGTATGGAAAGCATCAGCGACGCACGCGTAAAATACCAGTACAGCGACCACTTCATCCTTAACGCACGCTACGACTACGTCTACAACACCCAGCAATACGGCACGCGAAGCAACTTCAACTATCTGCACCTCTCGGTCGAAAGCGCCGGCAACCTGCTCAGCGGCATCGCAACCCTCACCGGCAGCGAACGCGACGAAAACGGCATTCGCGAAATCTTCGGCGTGCCCTTCTCGCAATATGCAAGGCTCAATGCCGAGTTCAAACGCTACTTCTATTTCGGCAGCAAGAGCACCTTCGTAGCACGCCTGATGGCTGGTGTCGGCATCCCCTACGGCAACTCCAAGGCTATGCCCTACGAGAAGAGTTTCTTCGGCGGCGGCCCCACCACCATACGCGCCTGGCACCTGCGCTACCTCGGGCCCGGCAACTACCAGTCGTCCGACAACAGTATGCTTGAACGCATCGGCGACATACAGCTGGTAATGAACCTCGAATACCGCTTCCCGACAGTTTCCATCTTCGAAGGCGCCATTTTCGCCGACCTCGGCAACGTATGGCTTGCCAACGAGTCGCAGGAATTCCCCGACGGACAGCTGCGCCTCGACAACCTGCCCCAAAGCATCGCCACAGGCATCGGCTTCGGCTTGCGTGCCAACATTTCCATCCTCACCCTGCGGTGCGACCTCGCCATACCGCTCTACGACCCCGGCGCAGCCGAAAACCGCCGCTGGCGCCCGCCCTACTGGAAATTCTCGCAAATCACAGCCAACTTCGGCATCGACTATCCGTTCTAGGACGAAAACTTCAACCTTAACGTTAACCTTAACGTTAACCACAGAATGAGTACAGCAATCCAACCGCGTCAGCCAGTTAATCCAACCGCGTCAGCCAGTTAAAATTAAGGTTAAAAACAAAACACTAACGCAATAACGCACTAACACAATAACGCACCAATACACTAACGCAATAAAACTAATGTATACATTAAAAGAAATACAGACAAAAGTAAGCCAGCTCTTCGCGGCCGAAAACTTCAACGGCACGCCCGACGAGCTCTACGCCCCAATCGAATACACCCTCGCACAGGGCGGCAAGCGCATCCGCCCCACTATGCTCCTCGCAGCCACCGACCTCTTCGGCGGCGACATCGAGCAGGTACGCTATGCAGCCATCGGCATCGAGACCTTCCACAACTTCACCCTGCTCCACGACGACCTGATGGACCGCTCGCCCGTGCGGCGCGGCAAGCCCACCGTCTACCGCCGCTGGAACGAGAACACCGCCATCCTCTCAGGCGACGCGATGCACATCCTCGCCTGGCAATACCTCATCAAAACACCGCACCACAACCTGCACAGCATCCTGCAGACCTTCGGCAACACCTGTCTCCAGATCCACGAAGGGCAGCAGTACGATATGAACTTCGAGCAGCGCAACGATGTGACCATCAGCGAATATATGGAAATGATACGCCTCAAAACCGCCGTGCTCCTTGCCGGCGCCCTCAAGATCGGCGCCCTCTACGCCGACGCCAACGAGGCCGACACCGAGGCCATTTACAACTTCGGCATCGAGACCGGACTGGCTTTCCAGCTGCGCGACGACCTGCTCGATGCCTACGGCGACACCGCCACCTTCGGCAAGCAGACCGGCACCGACATTCGCGACAACAAGAAAACCATACTCCTGCTCGCCGCCCTTCAGAAAGGCACACCCCAGCAGCGCCAGCGCCTCAACGAGCTCTTCGCCACAACCCCGCAGGACCCCACGGCCAAAATCGACGAAGTGCTCAGCATCTACAGCCAGCTCGACATACGCAACGATATCGACCAGCGCATCGCCGGACACCACGCCTCGGCTATGCGCCACCTCGATGCCATCGGCCGCCCCGACAGCGCCAAACAGCCCCTGCGCGAACTGGCCTGCAGCCTGCTCGACCGCAATATCTGACACACAAAAAAACACAATGGCTCATAAAGCTATAAAACAACACCTTACAGACAGCAATAGCCAGCAAAGCGAAAAAAAAACAAAAAAAACTTTTGCAGTTGTAAACTTATTGCTAAATTTGCAAACATATTGTAAACTACGAAAATCGAACTAACTAATTAATAATTAACACAATCTAAATCAAAATGAAAAAAGTAATTGCTTTAATGTCAGTAATTGGATTATTGACATTCACCAATCTCAACAGTGTTATGGCTCAGGATGCTGCCGCCACCGATCAGGCTGCCCAGACCGAGCAAATCACCGATGACAGCGCAGCAGCAGCCGAAGAGGCCGTCGCCGCCGAACCCGTTGCTCCCGTTGCCGACGAAGTCGAAGAAAGCAAATCGTTCCACGAAGTGCTGAAAGAAAAGTACATTCAGGGTGGTGCAGGCTGGATGACCCCCGTGCTCCTCTGCCTCATCCTCGGTATGGCCCTCGTCATCGAGCGCATCATCTACCTGAATATGGCAACCACCAATGTCGACGCCCTGCTCGGCGGCATTGAGGACAACGTCAAGAAAGGCGACTACAACGCCGCCAAGGAACTGTGCCGCAACACCCGCGGCCCCGTTGCCAGCATCTTCTACCAGGGCCTCGACCGCATCGACGAAGGCCTTGAAAACGTCGAAAAATCCCTCACCTCCTACGGTGGTGTCCAGATGGCTCGCCTCGAGGCCAACCTGACCTGGATTGCCCTGTTCATCGCCCTGGCTCCCTCGTTCGGATTCCTCGGCACCGTTATCGGTATGGTCCAGGCATTCGACGACATCGAGAAAGCCGGTGACATCAGCCCCACCGTCGTCGCTGGTGGTATGAAGGTCGCTCTGTTGACAACCATCTTCGGTCTTATCGTCGCTATCATCCTTCAGATTTTCTACAACTACATCCTTACCAAAATCGAAAGCCTCGTTGCCCAGATGGAAGATGGCACCATAACCTTTATGGACATCCTCGTCAAGAACAAGAAATAATAGTGCAAGGATACTCTTAAACAATTTATTAACCCTTTAAATCCTTTACTATTATGTTGGAAAAATTGAGAAAAACCATAATGTGGTGCAGCCTTTGCGTAGCAATCGTCGTATCCGTCCTCGCCATCCTCTTTGCCGCCAACCAGACCAAGTTCGGTTGGGCCTTCGACGTGGCCTTCTGGGTACTGGTCTGCTTCATCGTGCTGAGCCTCCTCGTATGGCTGTTCTACGGCATCATCAGCCTCAAGGACAAGCCCAAAAAGACAATCATTTTTGCCGGAGCAATCATCGTTGTGGCCGTCGCCGCCGTCCTGCTGGCCCTTGGCGACACTATGCCTCAGGAAATGCTGATGAAATACAACACCTCCGAAAAAACCGCGAAGCTCATCGCCATCGCCTGCTACGCCACCTACATCACCGTTATTGGCGCACTGGTGCTGATGATCTACTCCGCAATTTCGAAATCCTTTAAAAAGTAAGTATCACTATGAGTAAAAAATCAACTCCTGGCTTGAATACCAGCGCGATGTCCGACATCTCGTTCCTGTTGTTGGCCTTCTTCCTGATGGTCTCCAACATCAACACGGATATGGGTATCGCTCGGCGTCTGCCCCCACCGCTGCCGCCGAACTTCACTCCGCCAGAAGTTCGTGAACGTAACATCTTCCAGGTCAAGATCAACCGCAACGACCGTATCCTTTTCAACAAAGAGGTCGGCGACATCAGCCTGCTGAAGCAGAGGGCCAAAGAGTTCCTCGGCAACCCCGAGAACCTGCCCAACCTGCCCGAAAAGCAGAACATCGAGATCGAGTTCCTGGGCACCTATCCGGTGTCGAAAGGTGTTATCTCGCTACAGAACGACCGTGGTACTTCGTACGACACCTACTTCCGTGTCCAGAACGAACTCACCGCCGCCATCAACGAGATGCGTGACGAACTCTCGCGTGAGAAATTCAGTAGACCTTACAAAGACTTAGACCAGGCTCATATGGACGCTATCGACAAGGCTATACCTGTCGCTATCTCCGAGGCTGAGCCCAAAAATACAGGAGGAGCAAAATAATGGCACGTTTCAAACAAAAAAATGACAAAGGTACACCAGGCCTCAATATGGGCTCGATGTCGGACATTATCTTTATGCTCCTGTTCTTCTTTATGGTCATCACCACGATGCGCGAAAGCTCGCTCTTCGTCAAAATCACTCCCCCCAAGGGTACCGAAGTGACCAAACTTGAGAAGAAAAGCCTGGTAAGCTACATCAACATCGGTGTTCCTATGGATGCCTACACCGCCAAATACGGTACCGAACCGCGCCTTCAGCTCAACGACCAGATTGCCGATGTCGTCGACATCCGCCAGTTTGTCGAAGAGGAGAAGAACCAGCGTACCGAAGAGGAAAGCAAGCTGCTTACCTTCGCCATCAAGGCCGACGGAAAGGTCAAGATGGGTATGATCAGCGACGTCAAACAGGAACTCCGTGCAGCAAGCGCACTCAAGATCTTCTACAACGCCACCAAAGACGTGAAGAAGTAACACTACAGCAATAGAAAAAAAAGAGTTGTTGCAACGCAGCAACTCTTTTTTTTATTAATGTCGATATATCGTTATTACGATATAACGTTATAACGATATAACGAGAATTCGAAATAACGTTATAACGAAATAACGACTTAACGAAAAATCACAACAACCCACCCCCCTTCCCTTGTTCCGGTTCAAGCAATTCTCGATTGAAGACAGCGGCGCCACGATGAAAGTGGGCACCGATGCCGTGCTGCTCGGCGCGCTGGCCCTGTCGGGCAATGTAGCCCCTGCCCTGCCCCGGCCGCGCCGCATCCTCGACATCGGCACGGGCTGCGGCATACTGGCCCTGATGATGGCGCAGCGCTTTGCCGACGCCACCGTCGACGCAATCGACATCGACGGCCAGACCACAGCCGTGGCCGCAGCCAACTTCGACCGCTCGCCCTGGGGCCTGCGGATAAAGGCAGCGAACATCGACCTGCAGCATTTCGCCGAACGCCACATCGCCGAACAGCAGCCGCACTACGACCTCATAATAAGCAATCCGCCATACTTCGCCAACTCGCTCAAAAACAGCGACCCGCGCCGCACTATGGCGCGCCACAGCGACAACAGCCTCGACCTGCCGCAGATGCTGCGCCTCGCGGCGGCAATGCTGACCGCCGACGGCATCCTGGCAATAATCATACCGGCCGAAAACGCCGCCAACGCCGCCAGCAGCGCCGCACAGTACGGCCTGCAATGCGTCAGCAGCACCGGCATAGCAAACCACATCGCCGACGCGCCCAAACGCAGCGTACTGCACTTCGCCCGCCGCACAAACGCGCCGGACGGCACACGCTATGCCACCGTTGCGCTGCGCAATGCCGACAACAGCTACTCGGACGAATACAAAACCCTGATGCAGCCTTTCCTGCTATAATCATCGCGGCGGCGGCATAGCGGCGTCGCAAGCGACGGCAGCAGCCGCTGCGCCACCTTCGGCCACGGCCGCATCGCCATAGCCGTTAGCCACAGCAGGGTCATCATCCGCACCATCCTCAACCTCATATTCCTCAGCCTCTTGCATCGCCTCGTTCACCGACAGTATGCCGCTGCCGATATAGGTGCTTTGCGACGCGCGGCCCGCGCAGTCCACAACAAAGCCCCACAGGTGGACCACCTTGCCGGCCCAGCCCTCGTTGAGCTTCATTTCCAGACGTTTGCTGCGGCGCATAAAGCCGTTCGAGAAGTCGAACGCGTCCAGGTCGGGACAATAGACCACCAGGTGAACCTCGTCGTCCTGACTGCAGTTGCGATGCTCGGGGTTCTTCTCGAAGGCGATGCTAATCGTCGTGTCGTCAATCAGTTGCGGCACATCGAAGGCCACCGGCGCCACTGGCCCCTCGCTGAGGCGAAGCGCGGCATAGTCGACCGACAGCGCGTCGCCCTCCATCGCGAAGCACTGCTTGTTGAGGCGGACGAAAAGATTGCTCGGCGTAACGTGCTCATTGCGAGCCGCTACGCGCATCGAGATATTCAGCACGCGACGCACACGACCTGCAAAGCGCACCATCTCGGCAAAAAGGGCGCGCTGCGCAAGCTGGCGCTCCGTGCGCGCATCGTGGAACACGGACGGCAGCGAACGCACGCACCACTGGCCACACCAGTTGTAGCCCACCACGTTGCCCAGCCTGCCGCTGAATCCACCATTGAAACCATCTGTTTGTTTTCCCATAATATATTAGTTTTTAGGTATTTCCATCATCCGAACAGCACCCCGGCGCCCTTGCCGCAGGCTTTTCCGCTGTCGATTGTTGCATTTATAACGCTACGCCCTTCTTATTATTGCCTACCGAAGTAAATTTTTATTCGAACAGGGCAAAAAGCGCAGTAGAACTTGATAAGAAGAAGGTGCAGGGAATCAAGGGGTTGGAAGGAGCGAAAAAAGGGCCTGAAACGGCGAAATGGCACCTCTTTTTATTGCAAACCGCGAATCGAACGAATCGAACGAATCAACCATCGATGCAGGATTTTTGTTTTGCAAGCAAAACGCGAGTTTAACGGTTTTTGGGAGAAACGATTTGTTTGTGACGATCGACACCGAAGGCGGAACCGTGACAAAGAAACTGATAAAGAGGGAATAAAAAAAAGATGGAGCTCGAGGCTCCATCCTTTTTTTTCGCAAGACGGTGCGGCGTCAGCTTTTCATACTGGCGTTGTAGAAGACGAACTGGTCGTCGATGACGTCGATGATGATGTTCTCGCCTGTGTGGACCTTCTCTTCGAGTATCTGTCGCGACAGCTCGTTGAGGATCTGGCGCTGGATGACACGCTTGACGGGTCGGGCGCCCATTGCGGGGTCGTAGCCTATCTCGGCCAGCAGGTTGACGGCCTCGTCGGTGGCGCTGATGAGTATTTCGTTCTTTTCGAGCATCTTGGCCACGTTGGCGAGCTGTATGCGCACCACTTCGCGAATCTGCTTTTTGCTGAGCGGGCGGAACATAATGATTTCGTCGATACGGTTGATGAACTCGGGCCGCATATTCTGCTTGAGCAGTTCGAGGACGTCGTTCTTGGTCTTCTCGATGGTGTAGTCGTTGATGTTCATCGCGTCGCTCATCCGCTCGTGGATGATGTTGCTGCCGATGTTGGAGGTCATAATGATGATGGTGTTCTTGAAGTCGGCCACACGACCCTTGTTGTCGGTGAGGCGGCCGTCCTCGAGCACCTGCAGCAGCGTGTTGAAGACATCGGGGTGCGCCTTCTCGATTTCGTCGAAGAGGACGATGCTGTAGGGCTTGCGGCGCACGGCCTCGGTGAGCTGGCCGCTCTCGTCGTAGCCCACGTATCCCGGAGGCGCTCCGATGAGTCGGCTGACGCTGTGGCGCTCCTGATATTCAGACATATCAATACGCACCATCATATTCTCGTCGTCGAACAGCACCTCGGCCAGAGCCTTGGCCAGCTCGGTCTTGCCGACGCCGGTGGTGCCGAGGAAGATGAAGGAGCCGATGGGGCGCTTGCCGTCGCTGAGGCCCGTGCGGCTGCGGCGGATGGCGTTGGCGATGGTGTCGATGGCCTCGTCCTGGCCCACGACGCGCTTGTGGAGTTCGTCCTCGAGGTGCAGGAGTTTCTCGCGCTCGCTCTGCATCATTCGCGTGACGGGGATGCCGGTCCACTTGCTGACCACCTCGGCGATCTGCTCGCTGTCGACCTCTTCGTTGATCATCGCGTTGTCGGCCTGCATAGTGCGCAACTGCAGCTTGAGGTCGTCGACACGTTTTTCGGCTTCCTTGATGCGGCCGTAGCGCAGTTCGGCCACCTTGCCGTAGTCGCCCTGGCGTTCGGCCTGCTCGGCTTCGAACTTGTAGCTTTCGATGTTCTTGACCTCGGTCTGTATGGCCTCGACGATGCTTTTCTCGTTCTGCCAGCGGGCCTTCATCTGGTCGCGCTGCTCGGTGAGCTCGCCAATCTCGCGGCCGATGCGTGCCAGCTTGTCGCTGTTGGCCTGCATCTCGTCGCTGCGCAGCGTGTCGCTGTGGGCATTCTCGCGGCTGATGGCCTCACGTTCTATTTCGAGCTGGCGTATCTTGCGCTCTATCTCGTCGAGTTCCTCGGGGACGGAGTCGATTTCCATACGCAGTTTGGCCGACGCCTCGTCGATGAGGTCGATGGCCTTGTCGGGCAGGAAGCGGTCGCTGATGTAGCGGTTGCTGAGCTCGGCGGCAGCGATAAGGGCCTCGTCCTTGATACGCACCTTGTGGTGCACCTCGTAGCGCTCCTTGAGGCCACGCAGGATGCTGATGGTGTCGGCCACGCTGGGCTCGTCGATAAGCACACTCTGGAAACGGCGCTCGAGGGCCTTGTCCTTCTCGAAGTATTTCTGGTATTCGGCCAGCGTCGTGGCACCGATGGCACGCAGTTCGCCACGCGCCAGGGCGGGCTTCAGGATGTTGGCGGCATCCATAGCCCCCTCGCCGCCGCCGGCACCCACGAGGGTGTGGATTTCGTCGATGAAGAGGATGATTTCGCCGTCGGCCTCGTTGATTTCGCGGATGACGCTTTTCAGACGCTCCTCGAACTCGCCCTTGTACTTGGCACCGGCGATAAGGGCACCCATATCAAGCGAATAAATCGTCTTCGACTTGAGGTTTTCGGGCACGTCGCCACTAACGATGCGGTGGGCCAGACCCTCGGCGATGGCGGTCTTACCGACGCCAGGCTCGCCGATGAGGATGGGGTTGTTTTTGGTGCGTCGGCTCAATATCTGCAGCACACGGCGAATCTCGTCGTCACGACCGATGACGGGATCCAGCTTGCCGCTCTGAGCCAGCTGGTTGAGGTTTTTGGCGTATTTGTTCAGGGCATTGAATGTGTCCTCGGCCGTCTGGCTGCCAACCTTGCTACCCTTGCGCAGGTCGGCGATGGCGGCACGCAGCTGTTTGTCGCTGGCACCGGCATCCTTCAGCAGGCGCGCCGTATTGTCGCGCCCATTGATCAGGCCAATCAGCAAGTGCTCGACCGAGACAAACTCGTCGCCCATCTCGGTGGCCGTCTGCTGTGCCTTGACGAGGGCATTGTTGAGGTCGCTGCTGGCGTACTGGCTTCCGCCACTGACGCGAGGCAACGACTGCATTTGGGCATCCAGAGCCTGCGACAGGCGCGGGATGTTGACTTCCATCTTCTTGAGCAGATAGGGAGTCACATTCTCGTCCTCGCTGAGCAGACCCTTCATCAGGTGGACGGTGTCGATGCTTGGCGCCTGATGGGCTGTTGCGATTTCGGCAGCTTTCTGCACCGCCTCCTGGGCTTTGATTGTGAAATTGTTCAGGTTCATATTTTTATGCTTTTTAACTGACAAAATGTCATATCAAAAAATATACCAAAAGCAAAAAAACTGACAATTTGTCAGGTTTTTGTTAAAACATAAAAAGGATTTGTTTTTGACCTATACGCCCTTAATTTATGGTATTATTCCCCAGTTTCCTCTGGATTATCCTTTCACGGGAAAATAGTAAAATATCATTATACAGAGCAGCCACTTAACATAGTAGGCATTGCCACTTCGTTTTTCAATATGTGTATAAACGGGCTATATGCATACGAACACGGAATACCTTGTATGGAACCTTGTGATGTTCCACCAGAAAGACAAGAATATGTGCTGCTATACGAAGCTGACACATCAAGGTTGCAGTTCTATGAAGTAGGGCGTATACCTATAGATTATACCAAACCAACAAGGTATATGAATGTTGACTACAGATTTAACAACTATTGCTGCAATATTGCTCCAGACAATAACAATGTAATCAAAATCAGGGAATACTATTTCGACAAGCCAATCACGGTTAAAGACTCCTTTTATGTAGGACACACTACGTACAACAATTTATGGTCTTACCCTGGTAGAAGCCCTTATGATGAATGGAATTTTGAGAGTACCTGTTGGTCTGTATTTTTCAGAAATCCCAACGAATTCAGCAACTGCCCTCAAGACCAAATGAAATGCGACACTTTTCCATTAATGCAATACAAATTCAAACAGGATGAATTTCAAATGCCAAGAGGTCTTATAGACAGTAGTATATGGTACTATTTTAATGAGCCTTATTTTACCATCGAATTCCCCATCATAGAGATAGACTCGTCGTTCTACGACGGGCCACCGCAGTATGTGTGCCCGCAGGTGCAGAATTTCCGTATCGCGCAGGCAGCTGAGGGTACCGTCGTCTTCCTTTGGGACACCCACGGCGACCACCAGCGGTGGCAGATAAGCTACGGACCTGCCGGAACGGAACCCGACGACGGCACCATCGTCAACTGCCCGATGCAGGTGGGACAGATTATGGGACTCGACACCTGTACAGACTACGTGGCCTACATCCGCGCCGTGTGCAACCACGACAGCATCGTCTACAGCGAATGGAGCGCGCCGCTCGCCTTCAACATCTGCGACACCACCGGCGGAGGCACGGCAGCAATTGAAGGCGGACTGGGACAATACATCCAGATGTTCCCATCGCCTGCCACCGACCAGGTGCAGCTGATGTCATCGTTCGAGCTGCGCAGCATCGAGGTCTACGACCTGCAGGGGCGCACAATATTAGCGTTGCCTGCCGAGGGGCACACGGCTGCCTTCGATGTTGCAGAATGGCCCAAAGGTATGTATGTCGCCATCGTCAGAACCAGTGCTGGCAACTTCGCAAAAAAGATTATGGTTAAACCATAATTCAAGGCAACCTCTAAAAATTAAGGTAGAGTACGTGTTCGGGTTTATGGAAGGAACGATGCACGGGCTGACAGTACGAACAATAGGCATCGCAAGAGCCACAGCACACAACTTCTTGAAATGTCTAACGTACAATATATTCAGGTACGGGCAATTTGTAAGAAACGGGATAAGATAACTGAATAATCAACCATAGACAACAGAAAGAGAGGTGACAATATGTAGAATATCCTGGAAAGTAAACAAAGACGAGGTTAACAACGCTGTTTTGCACCTCTGTACACTTTGCAAATAACGAAAAAGTCTGGCGAAGCGGTTAAATTAGGCTCTCCGTCTAAGCCATAAAACATAAATAATCAATTTTTAGAGCCTACCTCAAAATAATTTTGTACTTTTGCACTATGAAACTGAACGATTTTCTTATACGGGAACTGCACCAAGACAGGCACTTGACTTCGGAGGTTGACCTACTTTTCGCCGAGCGTGAGGTGAAAAAGGGCGACCTTCTTGTGCGCGAGGGCAGCCATACCGACCGCGTCCTTTTCTTCGAGCAAGGTATCGCCCGCGAATACATCATCGCAGATGGTGTCGAGGTGACAAATTATTTTCACGTGGAGAGCACCTTTTACATCCCGTTGGCGAGCATCTTCCTTGGCAAAGAGGTCGGCTCTAACGTGGAGATGGAGGAGGACGGCGTGGTGCGTGTGGCTCCCTATCACACTCTCGAGCGGCTGATGGCGGGCAACTTGTCGGCGCAGAGGTTCACCTTCCAGATGTACTCTATGGCCATCCTGCGTATGTACGAAATCTCGCACAGTCTTCAGTCGCGCTCGGCCAGCGACCGCTACGAGCACCTGCTGCGCGAGCAGCCCGACATCGTGCAGCGCGTCCCCCTCGGCCACATCGCCTCCTACCTCGGCATCACCCAGCAGCGCCTCAGCGTCATCCGCCGTCAGGTGAAATTGTAGCCTACAATCTCACTTTTTAATCTTTATTAAAAGCCAATCGCCAGCGGCGAGGTATCTTTGCACTGTCAATTATTAAAGTACAAAGATATGAAACCGTTTAAATTACTGATTGTTGCAACCGTAATGGCGGGCTGTCTGACCCTCCAAGGTTGCCTGAAAGAAGAGGTCGACTTCGAGGATGCCGACGGCATCGTAGTCACCCATTTCTACACTGGTCCCAACACGCCGCTGGGCGAGATAGCAAACCTCTACATGTATGCCTCCGGTATGAACAACCGCGACAGTTACGACGCATTCCCGCCGACCAACGCGGCCGACCTGCCGAAGTTCGTCGAGCCTGATGCCGACTGGGTGAGCGAACTGGGGCTGACCGTCAGCTACGACACCGTGATGGGCCGTCGCGTGTGCCGCATCCATCCCCGGAGCGGCGTGACACGCTATGTGCTCTACCTCCACGGCGGCTACTACACCGGCAATATGCAGGCCGTGCAGTACGAGTTGGTGAAACCCTTCGTCGAGGAATTGGGCTACGGCGTCATCATTCCCGACTATCCCCTCTGCGCGGCCTACACCTTCCGCGACGCCTACGCTATGGTGGCGGCTGTCTATGCGCAGCTGGTGGCCGAGGTGGGCGCCGGAAACATCATTCTGATGGGCGACTCGGCCGGTGGCGGACTCTCCTTCGGCTTCGCGCAGTGGATTCGCGAGAACGGAGGCCAGCAGCCAGGAGCCATCATCCTCATCTCCCCCTGGCTCGATGCCACGCTCACCAACGACGACATCGACCTCATCGACGACCCGATGCTCAACCGCTCCTACGGCCAGCTTGTCGGCTCGCTCTGGTGTGCCGACACCACGCCGCGCTGCTACCAGGTGAGCCCCATCTATGGCAACTTCAGCGGGCTGCCGCGCCTGCACGTCTTCATCGGTGGACGCGATATGTTCTACCCCGACGTGACACGCCTGCGCGACCGTATGCGTCGCGAGCGGCTGCCGCTGACGGTCTACGAATACCCACAGATGTTCCACGTGTGGCCTGCCCTCACTATGCTGCCCGAAGCCAAGAAAGCCCAACAACAATTCATCGAAATAGCGAAAGGAATCTGACCTATGAAAAAAACACTCATCATCGCAACTCTGCTGCTCCTCACCGTCGCCGCTTCGGCGCAGGACACCGCTACCCGCTGGCAAATCGGCCTCGCCGCCGGATGGAACGGCGTGGCCTACCATTCGGGCGTCTATCCCAACCTCACCGTCGAGGGACGTTATCTGCTGCCATACGGAATCCGGGCCGGCATTCAGGCCACTGCTTTCCACCGCAGTATGCCGTCCGACAATAGCTACAACGCCTTCAGCCTCTCGCTGCGCGCCCACGTCCACATCAAAGCCCTGCTGGGCCAGAGCGACCCGCGCTGGGACTTCTACGCCGGCACCGGCGTAGGCTATCACCACTTCCGCCACACCACCTTCGCCGACGGTGTCGGCCAAGTGTTCGTCCCCGTCTATGTCGGCACCGAGTGGCGCTTTGCCCCGCGTTGGCACCTCGCCCTCGAATTGGCCTACAACGATGCCAGCACCCTCCGCCTCGGCATCAGTCGCCGTTTCTGACCGCCGACTTTCTTCACCATCTTATATACAACGGATTGGCAGATTCAACAGATTTTTGCCAATCCTTTTTATAAAAAACGCATCGTCGGAGCGGTTTTTAATATATGTTAAACGGCAATCTGTGGAGGCGTGGTAATTTTGCAGCATCAAATGTTAAAATTTAAATGTATGAAATTTATTGAAACATTGTTTGTTATATGTGCCGCAGGATGTTTGTCGGCACTTATGGCAGCCTGCAGTGGCGGCACCTACAATGCGGAGCAGCAGGTGCCCACCGTCAATGTGGCCACGCTGCACGCGGTGAGCGATGCCACCAAACTGCAATATCCCGGCCGCGTCAAGGCCTCAGAGGAAATCAATCTCGCCTTCAAGGTCAGCGGGCGCATCGAGCGCATCCTTGTCAAGGAAGGCGACTATGTGAAGGCCGGACAGCTGGTGGCCCTTATAGACCCCTCCGACTATGAGACCCAGCTGCAAGCCACCTGGGCCGAGCACGCGCAGGTCACCGCCGAGAGCGACCGCGTTATCAGCCTCTACGCCGACAGTGCCACCACGGCCAACAACTACGACCGAGCCGTCTATGGCAAGCAGCAGATCGACGCCAAGCTGCGCAACCACGAGAACCAGCTGGCCTACACCAAGCTCTACGCCCCCATCAGCGGCTACATCCAAAGCAAGCTGGTGGGCACCGGCGAGATGGTGAGCGCGGGAATGCCGGTGCTGACGCTCTTCAGCGCCGCCAACCCCGAGGTGGAAATCAGCCTTTCGGCTGCAGACTATATGCGCCGCACCGCCTTTGGCGAATGCAGTTGCAGCTTCGACATCTTTCCTGGCCATAGATTCCGTCTCACACCCGTCAGCATAGCCCCCAATGCCAACGCCAACCAGCTCTACACGATGCGGCTCTCCCTGCACGGAGAAGGGAACGTCATACCGACACCTGGAATGAACACTATGGTCACCATCGCCATCAAGAACGACAGCACAGTTGCCGAGTTCACTATGCCTACCACGGGCGTGCTGCACAACGCCGACGGCGAGAGCGTCTTTGTCCTCGACACGGAGAGTAACACCCTACAGCAATGCGCCGTGAAGGTCAGCCGCCTGCTCACCGACGGCAACTGTGTTCTGCTCTCCGACCAGCTGCACGACGGCAACGTGGTTGTCGTTTCCGGCATCCACCACGTTAAGGCTGGTCAGAAAGTGAAACCCCTCGCTCCGCCCAGCGAGACCAACGTAGGAGGACTGCTATGATGAATCTGAGCGGATGGGCCTTGCGGAACAAACATCTGGTGTGGTTCCTCGTGGTGGCACTGGCTGTGTTCGGCATTGTGTCCGTGGGGAATATGAGCAAGCTGGAAGACCCCGAAATCAAGGTAAAGAATGCCCTGGTGGTCACCACCTACCCCGGCGCCTCGGCCCACGAGGTAGAGCTGGAGGTGACGGACGTGCTTGAGAAAAAGATACGCACTATGAAAGGGCTGCGATACGTGAAGAGCCAGTCGTACAGCGACCTGTCGATTATCTCGGTGGTACTGGAGCAAACCGTGCCCGACGACGAAGTGGAGCAGCACTACGATATGCTGCGTCGCAAGGTGAGCGATGCCGTGCTGCCCGCCGGTGCCAGCCGCCCGGTGGTGCGCGACGATTTTGGCGACCTCTACGGTATGTTCTTCGCCCTCACCGGCGACGGTATGGATGCGACACAGCTGACCGACTACGCCGAGATGGTGAAGCGCGAGCTGTTGGGAGTGGACGGCGTGGAGCGTGTGGAGCTCTACGGCAGTCGGCCGCAGTGCATAAACATCTCATTGCACGAAGACCGTATGGCCAATCTCGGCGTAGGCACCGCCGAGGTGTTGATGACCCTGCAAGGGCAGAACGCTGTGGTCTATCCTGGTTATTACGACAACGGCACAGGCCGCTACCGTGTGCGTATGAGCGACAAATTCAAAGACACCCGCGACATTGCCGCTATGCTCATACAAGGTCACGACGGCAGCCAACTGCGCTTGGGCGACATCGCCACGGTGGAGAAAGACTTCGCCACCCCCACGCGCAACGAGATGACCTACGACGGCGAGTCGGCCATCGGCATCCTCATCGCCGCCAGCAGTGGCACCGATGTCACCAAGGTGGGCAAGGCTGTCGACGCACGCATCGAGCAGCTGAAACAGTCGCGGATGCCCGCCGGAGTGGAGTTCCATAAGGTTTTTTACCAGCCCGACCAAGTGAACAAAGCTCTCGGCTCGTTTGCCATAAATCTGATAGAGTCCATCGCCATCGTGCTCATCATCCTGATGCTCTTTATGGGTGTGCGTAGTGGCGTTATAATCGGTATCAGCCTGCTGCTGACGGTGCTGGGCACCTTCACTGTGTTGGGCAGCGTGGGTGGCACACTGCAACGTGTGTCCCTGGGTGCTTTCATTATGGCAATGGGTATGCTGGTGGACAACGCCATTGTTATTGTGGACGGCATACAGGTGGGCCTTGCGGCAGGCAAGTCGCGCCTGCAGGCATTGACCGACATCGGGCGGCAGACCTCTATGCCGCTGCTCGGTGCCACCCTCATCGCCATCCTAGCCTTCTGGCCACTTTATATGTCGCCCGACTCGACGGGTGTCTATGTGCGCGACCTCTTCGTCGTGCTGGCTGTATCGCTGCTGCTCAGCTGGGTGCTGGCAATCTTCCACGTGCCGCTGATGGGCGAGCGGATGCTGAAAGCCCCCACCACCTCCACGACTGTCGAATACAAAGGTGTGGCCTACGGAGTCCTGCGCAGAATGCTCGGCTTCGGTCTTCGTCGTCCGTGGCTATTCACCGGCATCGTAGTGGCGTTGCTGGGGCTGTCGCTGTGGGGCAGCCGCTTTATGAAGAACGCCTTCTTCCCCGATATGGACTACAGCCAACTGTATATGGAATACAAGCTGCCCGAGGGGAGCAACTCGACGCGTGTGCGCGCCGACCTCGACTCCATACAGCAGTACCTCGCCACGCGGCCCGAGATTGCCCACGTCACCGCCAGCGTGGGCGGCACACCGGGGCGTTACAACCTCATCCGTAGCATTGCCACCCCCTCGCTTTCCTACGGCGAATTGATTATCGACTTCACCTCGCCCAAGGAACTAGTCCGCAATATGGACGAGATACAGAAGTATGTGCAAAACCATTTCCCCGACGCATACGTGAAGCTGAAACGCTACAATTTGATGTACAAGCAATACCCCATCGAGGTGAAATTTACCGGTCCCGACCCAGCGGTGTTGCACCGCCTGTCCGACTCGGCACGCGCCATTATGGAACAGTCGGGCGAGGTGATGCAGATCACCACCGACTGGGCACCGCAGGTACCTGTTGTTACCATCGACTACAACCAGACCTCGGCCCGTCGCAGCGGACTTTCGCGCAGCGATGTGGGGATGTCGGTGCTGGCCGCAACCGAGGGAGTCCCCGTGGGCTTCTTCTACGACGGCATCCACCGCGAAAACGTCAATGTCCGCATCCGTACCGCCGAAGGTGAGCCCATCCCCAACCTTGCGCAGGCACAGGTGTTCCCCACGTCGCCATCGCTGGGTACCCTCCTGAGCGAGGAGAACCTCCTCAAACTCCGCGCTGGCAAACTCAGCAGCGACGAGCTGACGCAGCAGATGCTGGGCTCCACGCCGCTGTCGCAAGTGGCAAACGTAAAAGTGGAATGGGAGGACCCCGTGGTGATGCGCTACAATGGTCAGCGCATACAGACCGTGCAGTGCTCGCCGCTGCCAGGCCACGAGGTGGCGGCCACGCGGAACCACCTGGCCGAGAAAATTGACCAGATACCGCTGCCCGACGGCTACACCCGCACCTGGTTGGGCGAATACGAAGCCAACGGCGATGCAATGAAGTACCTTTTCGCCACCTATCCCATCGCCCTGCTGCTCATCATCTCCATCCTCATCATCCTCTTCAAGGATTATCGCAAACCCCTCATTATCCTCTGCACTGTGCCGGTGGTACTCACCGGTGTGGTGGCCGGCATACTGGTTTCGGGTAAGGCCTTTGGCTTCGTGGCCCTGGCCGGCACGCTGGGCCTCATCGGTATGATCATCAAGAACAGCATCGTGTTGATGGACGAAATCAACCTTCAACTGTCGCAAGGGGTGCCGCCTCTCAAGGCACTCGTCGACGGCAGTCAAAGCCGCCTGCGGGCGGTGATGATGGCCGCACTGACTACCATCCTCGGTATGATACCGTTGCTCCCCGACCCGATGTTCGGTCCCTTGGCCGCTTCCATTATGGGTGGCCTGGCCTATGGCACTATCATCACGCTGGTCTTCGTGCCCGTCCTATATTCACTCTTTTTCCATATCAAAATCAAACCGTCAGAACAATGAGAAGAACCTGTCTGATAATAACTATGCTGGTGGTGTCGCTGTCGGCCAGTGCACAGATGCTGAGCCTCGATTCCTGCCTCAGTCTCGCGCAGCGCAACAACAAGCAGATACTCGCCTCGCAGGCACAGACGCGTCAGGCTGCCTTTGCGGTGAAGTCAATGCGGGCCAACTTCCTGCCCAACATAGCGCTTTCGGGCAACGGCTTCTGGAACAGTTCGAGCGGTCTCCTGCTGAGCATTCCGCAGACCTGGCTGCCTTGCTACGACCTCTCGTCGGGTTCATCGGTACCCACAGGCTCGTCGGCCTATTTTCCGGGGATGGATGTCGACTATGAGACCGGTACCGTATGGCGGGGCAGTGTGAGCGTCACCCAACCCATCTACACCGGCGGCAAAGTCACCACAGCCTACCGGATGGCGCAGCTGTCGGAGCAGATGGCGCAGACACAGGAGTCGCTCTCGCGGCAGGAGATATATGTTGAGGTGGTGGAAGCCTACACTCTGCTCGTCCGCGCTCAGGAGATGCAGCGGGTGGCGCGTCAGCACCACGCCCTGCTCAGCGAACTGCTGCAGAACGTACAGTCGGCGGTGCAGCACGGAATGAAACTTTCCAACGACCAACTGAAAGTGCAGGTGCGCCTAAACGACAGCAAGCTGGCAGTGCATCGTGCCGATAACGCACGACGGCTGGCCACCAAGAACCTCTGCCAGGTCATAGGGATTGAATACCGTGAGACTATCGAGGCCGATACCGTGCTTCTCCAGCCAGCACTCCAAGATGCTATAAAAGAAAGTTCCCGTCCCGAACGCCAATTGCTCGACCAACAGGTTGAAATGGCGCACAGTCAGGCCCGCCTTGCCCTTGCCGATATGCTGCCGCAGGTGGGACTGCAGGGCGGTTACGGCTATATGCACGGGTTGAAGGTGGGCGACGAGACAGTGCTCGACGGCGGGTCGTTCAGTCTCACACTCAACGTCAGCATTCCTATCTTCCATTTCGGCGGACAAATCAACAAGGTGCGTGCCGCCGAAGCCAAGGCCGAACAGGTAGAGTTGGAGCGTCAGCAGCTTGACGAGAAGATGCAACTCGAACTTTCGCAGGCCGCCGACATCCTCGACGAGGCCGCCCTCGAAGCCTCCCTCGCCGTCCGTTCCCTCGCCCAGGCCGACGAAAACCTGCAACTCAGCCGCAAGCAGTACGAGGCCGGTATGGAGTCCATCAGCGACCTACTCGAAGCCCAGACCCTCTGGCAGCAAGCCTACGCCAATATGGTCGAATCCCGCTGCGCCAAATACCTTGCGCACGTCAAATATCTCAAGGCCGCCGGCCTGCTCGCTGTTTCGGACTAACGCATATAATACCCACGACAAATATAATGCATCGAGGTCTACGACCTGCAGGGGCGCACGATATTGGCGTTGCCTGCCGAAGGGCACACGGCTGCCTTCGATGTTGCAGAATGGCCCAAGGGTATGTATGTCGCCATCGTCAGAACCAGAGCTGGCAACTTCGCAAAAAAGATTGTCGTTTCGAAAAAATAAAAAGCAAAGGCAATTGTCCCACATATCAAAAAAAATTTGTACATTTGCACGCTGTTTCAAATGGTGGAACAGCGTGCAAAATTGATATATATTAATGTAAAATAACTTATTATGCAAAAATTTGATCCTGCAACAGCAATCCAGCGTCTTGACGGACGCGATGCCAACCGCGGTGTGAACCCCGCAATTAGCGACAGCGCAACCTTCACTTTCCCCGAAGCCCATCTTATGACCGAGACTTTCCACGGCGAAACCGAGGGTTACTTCCTCTACAGCCGCCACTGGAATCCCTCAAACCTTGCCCTCTGCCAGGCATTGGCAGCTATGGAAGGCACTGAGGCTGCCTGGTGCACTGGCTCCGGCCTTGCAGCCATCACCTGCGCCCTGCTCCACGAAGTCAAGAGCGGCGACCATATCGTCAGCTCGATGACCACCTACGGCGGCACCTTTGCTTTTATGAACAACTACCTGAAAAAGTTCAATATCGAGACCACCTTCGTCAACTTCCAGGACCTCGAGGCCGTCAAGAAAGCCATCCGTCCCAACACCAAGGTGCTCTACACCGAGACGATGAACAACCCCCTGCTCCGCATTGCCAACATCCCCGAGCTGAGCAAGATAGCTCACGCCCACGGCGCCAAGCTGATTGTCGACAACACCTTCACCCCGATGATTTTCAGCCCCTATCGCCTTGGTGCTGACGTCGTTGTCTACTCGATGACCAAATTCGTCAACGGCAAGAACGACTGCGTGGCCGGTGCCATCTGCGGCAGCGCCGAATACATCGGCAGCCTCATCGATGTCAACAACGGTACCTGTATGCTCCTCGGCCCCGTTCTGGACCCGATGCGCAGCAGCAGCATCCTCAAGAACCTCCACACCCTGCACATCCGTATGCAGAAGCACGGCGAGAACGCTATGTATCTGGCCAAACGCTTCAAAGAGGTTGGTTTCAAATACAACTATCCCGGTCTGCCCGAGCATCCCGACTACGAGCTCACCTGCAGTATGATGAACCAGGGCTACGGCTTTGGCGGTATGATCAGCATCGATATGGGCACCGCCGACGCCGCCAGCCGCATTATGGAGATTATGCAGAAGAAGGGCGTTGGCTACCTGGCCGTTTCGCTGGGCTACTTCAAGACCCTCTTCAGCAACAGCGGCAAGTCCACTTCGAGCGAGGTGCCCGAGGACATCCAGAAGGAAATGGGTATGAGCGAAGGCCTTATCCGCTTCTCGATGGGTCTCGACAACGACATCGAAGCCACCTTCCAGCTTATCAAAGAAAGCGTCGACGAATACAACGCGGGAAAGTGAAAAGTGAAAAGTGATTAGTGACCAGTGACACGAATGCGATCGTATGACTGGTCACTAATCACTGGTCACTATTTTTATCATCAATTTAAACCATAATAGCCATGAAAAACATAGCAGTCATCCTTTCGGGTTGCGGCAACCGCGACGGCAGCGAGCTGCAGGAAACCCTGGGCCTGCTTTTGGCCATCGACCGTCAGGGCTGGCACTACCAATGCTTTGCACCCGAAGGTTTTTTCGAGGTTGTCCCCCACGTCGACATCGTTGACGACGAAGAAGAGGCCGGTGCCGTTGTCGACATCGAGCAGCGCGACATCTTTGTCGAAAGTGCGCGCATAGCCCGTGGCAACATCCTGCCACTCGCCGACTACCGTGCCGCCGACTACGACGCACTGGCTATGCCCGGCGGAATGGGAGCAGCACGCAATCTCAGCACTTTCGCCTTCGACGGACCGCAGATGACGGTAATCGACAGCGTCACTGACGCCCTGCTCGACACCAACCGCGCCAAAAAGCCCATCCTGGCAATGTGCATCGCCCCAACAGTACTGGCCAAAACATTTGGCAAACAAGGCATTAGCCTGACACTTGGCAGCGACGACAACCCCGCCGCACAGGTAGCCAAAGGCTTCGGGTGCAACGTCGTGGCTTGCGGTCCCACCGACATCTGTGTCGACGAAGAGCACCGCATAATCACCACGCCGGCCTATATGGTCGCCACCCACATCAGCCAGATTTTCGACGGCGCCGCCAATATGGTGAACCGCCTGGCCGAATGGCTATAAATAATGCGTAATTGCGTTAGTGCGTAAATGCGTTAGTGGCTGTCGCGTCAACCACTAACGCATTAACACATTAACGCATTAACACATTCCCAATCATTTTGAGGCAAAAAGCCGTTGCAGGCGGCGCAGCACTTCGATGTTGCGGGGCACCTGCAGGTCGAGTATGCCGTCCTCGAGAGCCACAAGACGCCCCTGCCTTACGGCGCTGAGACGACTGTAAGGCGCTGTCTGGCAGAAACGTGCGCTGTCCTCGGCACGAATCAGTATAAAGTCGGGGTCGGCATCCATCAGCGCCTCGACGCTGAAGGTCCAGCCCTCGCTGTCGGCAGCTATGTTGCGACCGCCGGCCATCGTGATGATGTCGTTGATGAACGTGTTGCCGCCAGCGGTGAAATTGCCGCCGCTGCCAAACCCCACAACGTAATAGCACGAAGGGCCATCGGCACCGTCACGGTTCAGGTCCAGGGCATCCATCTGCCTTTTCAGCACAGCATTGAGGCTATCGGCCTGCCGACCAAAACCCACCAGGCCGCCGATCTTCCCGATATTGGCAAACAGCTCGTCGAAATGCGGCTTTTCGATGACGCACACCATCGGCACACCCATCTCCTCAAACTGGCGCACCACTTTTTGCGGCACCATCGAGCCGCTGATAATCAGGTCGGGATTGCGCGACAGCACCTTCTCCACATTCAGGTTGCTGATGCCGCCAATGTTCTCGATGGCGGCAGCCTCGGGCGGATAGGCGCAGAACTCGGTGCGTCCCACCAGCAGGCTGTCGGCGCCCAGCGCAAACACAATCTCCGTCACCGCCGGCGACAGGCTGACGATGCGCTGCGGATGGGTCGGCACGCTCACCGTGCACCCATAGTCGTCGGTGTACTCATAGCTTTCGGCCTCGGGCGCCGCCGCATTGCGATGGCAGCCGACAAGCGAGCCGACAAGCAGAACCACAAAAGCAAAGTATTTTATTCTCATAATCAAATATATTTCGTTTATTTGTCTCCCGCCCGCAAGCGAGCGAAATCCTGGAAATCTTGGAAATCCCGCATACCCAGCAGCACCGGCAAATCCTGGAAATCCAAAAGAATCTTGGAAATCCTTTCCGACTGCGTCGGAAAAACTGATACAGTCCATATTGGTAAGCAAACAGCCAAAAATAACTTTTTTTCTTTAAACAGGAATTACCAGTAATTGGCCAGGAATTATCCAGAAATTATTTTTTGAACGTGAATATCCGCGAATATCCGTGAATTACCATAAATGTCAAATATTTTTTTTTAACGTGAATGTCCGCGAATATCCGCGAATTACCATAAATGTCAAACAATACTCAACCTCTAACAATTCGCTTAATTTGCGTTTTGCTTGCAAAACATAATTTCAAAACCAATGATTCAATTCGTTCAATTCGTTTAATTCGCAGTTTTTAAAAAAATTATCATAGGAACCCTTACCTAATAAGCTGAAATCACGCCATTCGCAGCTTGCAAACCAGGACAGACCAAAAGAAGAGGATGCCGGTGTGGCATCCTCTCGTAGGGTTGATTCCTGTCTGGAACTATTAGAGCAGGGTGGCCAGCTTGGCGGCGAGGTCGCCGACGCGGGTGCTGTAGCCCTTCTCGTTGTCGTACCAGCTGACGACCTTGACAAAGTTGCCGTCCATAACCTGGGTCAGCAGGCTGTCGAAGATCGAGCTGTGGGTGTTGTCGATGATGTCGACGCTGACGATAGGCTCGTCGCAGTACTGCAGGACGCCTTTCATCTTGCCTTCAGCGGCTTCCTTGATGGCGGCGTTGATTTCCTCCTTGGTGACGGTGCAGTTCAGCTCGGCGGTGAGGTCAACGACAGAACCGTCGGGAGTGGGGACGCGCATTGCGAAGCCGTCCAGCTTGCCTTTCAGTTCGGGGATCACCAGACCCACAGCCTTGGCGGCGCCGCTGCTGGTGGGGATGATGCTGACGGCGGCGGCACGGGCGCGACGCAGGTCGCTGTGCGGCTGGTCGAGGATCTTCTGGTCGTTGGTATAGCTGTGGACGGTGTTCATCAGACCGCGCTTGATGCCGAATTTGTCGTTCAGCACCTTGGCCACGGGAGCCAGGCAGTTGGTGGTGCAGCTGGCGTTGCTGACGAGCTGCATCTCCTTGGTCAGAACATTGTCGTTCACGCCCATAACCACGGTAGCGTCGACGTCGTCGGCCTTGCCTGCGGGGACGGTGAGGATAACCTTCTTGGCACCGGCGTTGATGTGCTTCATCATCTGCTCGCGTTTCTTGAAGAGGCCGGTCGATTCGACGACGATGTCGACACCCAGCTCGCCCCAAGGCAGGTTCTGCGGGTCGCGCTCGGCATAGATGCGCACCTTTTTGCCGTTGACAACCAGGTATTCGCCCTCGGCGTGCACTTCACCGTCGAAGTTGTCGTGAACCGAGTCGTATTTGAACAGATATGCCAGCGTGTCGGCGCTGGTAAGGTCGTTGATTGCCACAATCTCGAGCTCGGGATGAGCCAGCATTGCACGGAAGGACATTCTTCCGATTCGGCCGAAGCCGTTAATAGCTACTTTTGCCATAATTTATTGTTGTTTAATTGTTTATAATGTTTTCGTCCGCTAAAATGCGTTTACAAATATACACATTAATTAATATCTGGCAAAATAAACCGAAAAAAAAAGCGTTTTGCCTTGCGGAATGAATCTCGTACAGTCCATAACCGACCCCCGCTGGCGGCGCGCCCTCAACGCGCTGCGCACCTACCTGAAGCTCGAAAAGCAGCTGTCGGACAACTCGATAGAGGCCTACCTGCGCGACGTGTCGCACCTGGCCCTCTTCGCCGCCGAGCGCGGCAAAGGGCCCGAACAGATCGGCCTCGACGACCTGCGCCAGCTGGTGGCGCAGATGAGCGACCTCAGCATTGCCCTGGCCACGCAAAGCCGCATCGTCAGCGGCCTGCGCACCTTCTACCGTATGATGGTGGTCGAGGACGCCGTGGCCGAAAATCCCGCCACGCTGCTCGAAATGCCTCGCACTGCGCGCCACCTGCCCGACGTGCTGACCAACGACGAGGTCGACGCCATCATCGCCACCTTCGACCTCAGCCTGCCCGACCAGGCCCGCAACCGCGTCATCGTCGAAGTGCTCTACGGCTGCGGCCTGCGCGTCAGCGAGTTGGTGAACCTGCACCTCTCGAACATCTACCCCGACGACGAGTGCCTGCTCGTCACCGGCAAGGGCGACAAGCAGCGCTGGGTGCCCATCAACCACACGGCCCTGCACTTGACGATGCAGTACATCGCCACCATCCGCAGCCACCAGCGCCTGCGCCCCGGCGAGGAAAAATACGTCTTCATCAACCGCCTGGGCACGCATCTGTCGCGCAACTACGTCTTTATGTTCCTCAAAGAGGCCGTCGAGAAGGCCGGCATCAACAAGAAAATATCGCCACACAGCCTGCGCCACAGCTTCGCCACCGAACTGGTGACCAACGGCGCCGACCTGCGCGCCGTGCAGGAGATGCTGGGCCACGAAAAAATCAACACCACAGAGATTTACACCCACCTTTCGCACCAGTATCTGCGCGAAACCATCAGCACCTACCATCCCCACTACCGTCGCGACTGACGCGGCCCGGCGCCCGGCGCAGCCCCCCGTCAGCAATGCAGGCGCCCCGTCTGCAAACCATTGCCCCGTACCAATATGGATATTCGCGGGCCAGCCATCCGCATTCCAGTCCCGTTTTGCATTGCCACTCCCCTGCCCCTTGCCCTGTCCAAAAACCGACCAAAGCCTGACCATCTTCTACTGTTGTAGAACTTGGGTAGAATTTGGGTAGAACTTGAGTAGAATTTGATAAGAAGATGGTCCTGTTTTGCAGCCTGTTACGAAGGGCGAAAAAATGCCTTTTCTGGCAAGATCCGAACTTTTTTCGACAGTTTTTGCCACACACTGGATTTCAGACTGTTACGCCAGTTTTACGCCCTTGGGGCCAAAATTCGGGCTTTGCCGTCAGGTCAGCCGACGCGCTCCGCTCGTCGCGACGGCGGAAAGTGATGAAAAAAGTCTCGTCCATATCGATATTTTTTCGTATTTTTGCAATTGCATACATATATATTGAAACCAGTATGGAAGACAACGAAAAGGATATAATACAAGAAGTTACAAGCGAGGAATACAAGTGGGGATTCACCACCGATATTGCCACCGAGACCATTCGCAAGGGCCTTGACGAGGAGATTGTGCGCCTGATTTCGCAAAAGAAAGGCGAGCCCGAATGGCTGCTCGACTTCCGCCTGAAGGCTTTCCGCAAGTGGCAGACGATGAAGGAACCCGACTGGGCCCATCTGGAATACGAGACTCCTAACTATCAGGACATCATCTATTTTGCCGCTCCGAAGCAGGAGAAGAAGAAGTCGCTGGACGAGGTGGACCCCGAGCTGCTGGCCACCTTCGACAAGCTGGGCATCCCGCTGCGCGAACGCGAGGCGCTGGCCGGCGTCGAGTCGTCGGTGGGCGTGGCCTACGACGCCATTATGGACTCGGTGAGCGTCAAGACCACCAGCCAGAAGATGCTGGAAGAGAAGGGCATACTCTTTATGCCCATCAGCGAGGCGGTGCAACGCTACCCCGAGCTGGTACAGAAATATCTGGGCTCGGTGGTGCCGTCGAGCGACAACTTTTTTGCGGCCCTCAACAGCGCCGTCTTCAGCGACGGCTCGTTCTGCTACATCCCCAAGGGGGTACGCTGCCCGATCGAGCTGAGCTCCTATTTCCGCATCAACGCCAAGGGCACGGGCCAGTTTGAGCGCACGCTGATTGTGGCCGACGAAGGGGCTTACGTCTCCTATATGGAGGGATGCACGGCGCCGCAGCGCGACGAGAACCAGCTGCACGCCGCCATAGTGGAAATCATAGCCCTGAAGGACGCCGAGGTGAAGTACAGCACCGTACAAAACTGGTATCCAGGCGACAAGGACGGCAAGGGCGGCATCTACAACTTCGTCACCAAGCGCGGCATCTGCAAGGGCAGCCGGTCGAAGATAAGCTGGACGCAGGTCGAAACCGGGTCGGCGGTGACGTGGAAATACCCCAGCTGCATCCTGCAGGGCGACGACTCGACGGCCGAGTTCTACAGCGTGGCCGTGACCAACAACTACCAGCAGGCCGACACGGGCACCAAGATGATCCACGTGGGCAAGAACACGCACAGCACCATTATGTCGAAAGGCATCAGCGCCGGCCACAGCCACAACAGCTATCGCGGCCTGGTGCAGATTGGCAAGGGTGCCGACGGGGCACGCAATTTCTCGCAGTGCGACAGCCTGTTGCTGGGCGACCAGTGCGGCGCCCACACCTGGCCCTACATCAAGGCCGACAACCACACGGCAATACTTGAGCACGAGGCCACGACAAGCAAAATCAGCGAGGACCAGCTCTTCTACTGCCAGCAGCGCGGCATCAGCCCCGAAAGCGCCGTGGGCCTCATCGTCAACGGCTACGCCAAGGATGTGCTCAAGAAGCTGCCGATGGAGTTTGCCGTCGAGGCGCAGAAGCTGCTGTCCATATCTCTTGAAGGGAGCGTGGGATGATTTTTTTAACCTTAACTTTAAAATAACCTTAACGTTAACCTTAACGTTAACTTCAGAATGTGTTTCAGCACTACATAACGCGGTAGCCTGTTAAGGTTAAGGTTAAAGTTAAGGTTAAAGTTAAAGTTAAAGTTAAAGTTAAGGTTAAGGTTAAACCAAACAACGATACTGAATTGAAAAAGCTTACTACCGAAGAGATGCACCGGCTGACGGTGGACGAGTTTCGCGCAAGCGAGAAGCTGCCGCTCACCGTCGTACTCGACAATGTGCGGAGCCTCAACAACATAGGTTCCGTTTTCCGCACCGCCGACGCTTTCCGCGTCGAGCATATAGCCCTGTGCGGCATCACCGCCACGCCGCCCCACCGCGAGATACACAAGACCGCCCTCGGCGCCGAGGAGAGCGTCGAGTGGTCGCACCAGGACGACACCGTCCAGTGCATCGAGGGCCTCAAGGCGCGCGGCTACAAGGTCTATGCCGTCGAGATAGCGCACGACAGCATCAAGCTGGGCCGCGACAGCATAGCCTGCGACGGGCCGGTGGCTGTGGTTTTCGGCAACGAGATCGACGGCGTGCAGGAGGAGGTGATGGAGCTTTGCGACGGCTTCATCGAGATACCCCAGCAGGGCACCAAGCACAGCCTCAACGTCAGCTGCGCCGCAGCCATAATCATCTGGGAAATGTTCAAAACCATCAAAGCCAACACAATATGACAAAAGAAGAACGTATCGAACGCGCCAAGGCGCTCCACAAGCAAGGCTGCAACTGCTGCCAGTCGGTGGTGATGGCCTATGCCGACCGGCTGCCCATCGACAACAAATCGGCAATGAATGTGGCCGCTCCCTTCGGTCGCGGCCTCTCGGGCTGCCGCGAGGTGTGCGGCTGCGTCAGCGGAGCGGCTATGGTCTGCGGCCTTACGGGCCACACCGGCGACACGCGCACGCTGATTGAGCGCTTCCGCACCGAGGAGGGCGACATCGTCTGCGGCCGCCTGCTGCAAATGGGCAAGCGCCCCTGCAACGAGATGGTCGGCGACGCCGCCGCAATGCTGGCCGACGTTATTGGGTGATAACGAAGACGAAAACGATAACGAAAACGAAAACGAAGACCAAAACGATAACCAAAACGATAACCAAAACGATAACGAAAACGATAACGAAAACGATAACGAAAACCAAACGAAAACCATAACTAAAACTATGATTCAATATATATCCGCCGACGAGGCGGCAATGCTTGTCCGCAGCGGCGACCATATCCACTGGCCCTGCGTCAGCGGCGCACCCGAGCACCTGATCGAAGCACTTGTGCGGCGTGCCGACCGTAGCGACTGCCAGCCGCTTCACGACATAACAATATCACACTTCTACACAGAAGGTTATGCCGACTATACACTGCCTCGCTATCGGGGCATTTTCCACCTCGACTCCTTCTTTGTCGGTGCCAACGTGCGCCAGGCCACCCAGGAGGGCAATGCCGACTACATACCCTGCTCGCTCAGCGAAACGCCGCGTATGATTGCCTCGGGCGCCGTGGGCTGCGACGTCGTCCTGCTGATGGTAAGCCCTCCCGACAGCGAAGGCTACGTCTCGCTCGGCACATCGGTCGACTATATGCCCGAAGCCATCGAGCGTGCGCGCATTGTAATAGCACAGGTAAACAACTATGTGCCATACACCTACGGCGACAGCCGCATCCACACTTCGCGCATCGGCGCCTTCGTCCGCCACGATGTGCCGCTGCGGCCCGCAGCCCCGTCGCCACTCAGCGACACCGACATAGCCATCGGCCGCCACTGCGCAGCCCTCATCCCCGACGGCGCCACGCTCCAGATCGGCATCGGCAACATACCCACCGCCGTCCTCGCCCAGCTCGAGGGGCACCGCGACCTTGGCATACATTCCGAGATGTTCTCCGACAGCGTCATCCCGCTGATTGAAAAAGGCATCATCAACGGCAGCCGCAAGCACACCGACCCCGGGAAACACGTGGCAATGTTCCTCAAAGGCTCGCAGCAGCTCTACGACTTCGCCCACCGCAACACCAGCGTCCTGATGCGCAGCGTTGGCTATACGAACAACCCGGCCGTCATAGCCTCCAACCCACGCGTTGTGGCCCTCAACTCGGCCATCCAGATCGACCTCAGCGGACAAGTCTGCTCCGACTCGATCGGGCCGCGCATCTTCAGCGGCAGCGGCGGCCAGCTCGACTTCATCCTCGGCGCCACCTACAGCGACGGCGGCATACCCATCATCGCAATGCCGTCCATCACCGCCAAGGGAGTCAGCAAGATAGTCCCCACCCTCACCCCCGGTGCCGGTGTCGTCACGCCCCGCACCCTCGTCCGCTGGGTCGTCACCGAGCAAGGCGCCGTCAACCTCTACGGCCTCAGCCTGGCCCAGCGCGCCAAAGCCCTCATCAGCATCGCCCACCCCAGCGTCCGCGAGCAGCTCGAAAAGGAATGCACAGCCTGAGCCTCGGCCCTCGGCACAAACCGCATACCACTGTAAACCAATCGTTCCAACCCCAAAAACAAACCATCCAATCGCCAATGACTCCGAAGCACAAAATCATAAACGACCCCGTCTACGACGGATTCCTCAACATCGACGACCCCCTCATCCTCCAGCTCATCGACCACCCCTATCTGCAGCGGCTGCGTCGCATCAAGCAGCTCGGTATGGCCGACCTGGTCTATCCCGGCGCCGTCCATTCGCGTTTCAGCCACAGCCTCGGAGCCCTCAACCTGATGTGCCGCGCGCTCGACGTGCTGCGCAGCAAAGGCATCGAGATCAGCGACGACGAATGCCGCGCCGCCAAAGCCGCCATCCTGCTCCACGACATCGGCCACGGACCCGGCTCGCACACGCTTGAAAACATCATCGTGCACGTGCCACACGAAACCGTCACGCAGCTGCTGATGCAGCACATCAACCGCCAGCTCGACGGGCAGCTCGACACAGCCATCGCCATCTTCAACAACCAATACCACAAGCACTTCCTGCACCAGCTCGTGTCCAGCCAGCTCGATATGGACCGCCTCGACTACCTGAGCCGCGACAGCTATTTCACCGGCGTGCGCGAAGGCATCGTCGGCACCGACCGCATCATCTATATGCTCAACGTCAAGGGCGACGAGCTCGTTGTCGACGAGAAAGGCATCTACAGCGTCGAGCAGTTCCTCATCTCGCGGCGCCTGATGTACTGGCAGGTGTATATGCACAAAACCGTCGTCGCCGCCGAGATAATGCTCCGCAACTTCTTCCAGCGCGCCATCCAGCTCGGCCACGCCTTCACAACCCACTCGGGCCTCGGTTTCTTCATCAACGCCGAAACCGCTGTAGACCAACGAGCTATGCAAGCCGACGAGAGCCTGCTGCACCGCTTTGCGCAACTCGACGACAACGACCTTTACCAGTGCCTCAAGGAAAGCCACGACGACCCCATCCTCGACCTCATAAGGCAAGCGCTGCTCGGGCGGCGGCTCCTCTCCGTCACCTTCAGCGACCAGCCCTTCACGCCGAGTCAGGTGGAGCAGCAACGCAACCGCCTTGCAACCATTCAGGGCAGCCGGGATGCGGCACGCGGCATCGACCCGCAAACCCTGGCGCACTACCTGGTCGGCACAGGCGAGCTCCGCAACCGCTCATACGACTTCAACGACCACGAAATCAAAGTGCTCCGCAAGGACAGCACCTGCCTACCCATAGCACAAGTCAGCGACCAGCTGGACCGCCACTTCCTGCAGAAAACCGTCACCAAGCACTACCTCTTCTACCCCAAAACGATATAATCGTAAAAGGATTCTCCTGCCTGCAAGCAAGCGAAAGCCTGTAAATCCTGTAAATCAATTCCGTCTGCGGCAATGCTGACGCAGTAATTATTTGCCTGTCGGGGTGTGTCGCACCGCCAAACAAATAATTGCTCACCCCGTCAGCCTGAATCAGCAGGCCACAGAGGAACGCCCACACAGCAGCATCGACATTCTCACCCCCAGCCAGGCCCACCAGAATGTGGGCGAGCTCAAAAAGCACTGGCACTCGTACCGTGACGACGCCATCGAAAAACTACAAAAAG